>Ga0209344_10000588_pt1 | contig 59499 bp, 59 predicted proteins | sample Cruoilmetagenom6_FD_187293 | JGI IMG/M metagenome (GOLD analysis project Ga0209344, IMG submission 187293) | Oil polluted marine microbial communities from Coal Oil Point, Santa Barbara, California, USA - Santa Barbara Oil Seep Sample 6 (SPAdes)... | ecosystem: Environmental > Aquatic > Marine... | reverse complement strand
CGCAGCCAGCTCTTGTCGCCGGTCTCGTCCTTGCACATCCTGACCTTTGCGCCGGGGAAAACGAAGATCCGCGCCGTGCGCGGATCCTGCGCCGCCGCCTTCAGGATCTCATGATGCGCGCGGGTCCAGCTGTCATTGGTGAAGGCCCCCTTCGCCCGCCGCATCGAGATCGACGAGATCGATTCCCGCTCCGCCCGGCTCAGGTTCAACCGTTTGGCCGGAAGCATCCAGATATCCACATCCATCCCGATCTGGTGGCTGGCATGCCCGGTCAGCATCGGCCCGCCCCGCGGCTGGCTCATATCGCCCACGTATAGCCCGCTCCAGCCCGGTTGTGCGGCCGCGGCGCGCGAAAGTTTTTCAATGAAATCAATTGTTTCAGGATGCCCCCAGTTGCGGTTCCGGCTAAGGCGCATCGCCTGCCAGGTGGGGCCGCTCTCGGCCAGCTGGGCGCCCCCTGCAAGGCAGCCGTTGGCATAAGTTCCGAAGGGTTCCGCCCCCTGGCGCGAGGACCGGCCCTGCTTGCCGAACAGCTGCTTGGCGTGGACGCCGATCATGGCGGGCGGGATGTTCTGGGTGGACATGACCTGCCGGGTGGCGCCGGTCTCTTGCTGTGCGGGCGGCGCGCTGCACCCGGCAAGAACCAGCCCCGCGGCGATCAGTCTGAGGTAACAGACCATGTTTCCTTGTCCCCTTCCGATTTCACCCAGATTAACAACACAAGGCCGATCAGGAAAAGCCCGATCACCGGAGACACTCCGATGCGCGCACTTCCACTCATGGCCGTCACCGTCCCGATCAGCGCCGGCGCGACAAAGGCCGTGGCGCGCCCCGACAATCCATAAAGCCCGAAACTCTCGGTCGGGGCGGCAGGGTCAGTATGGCGCACCATCAATGATCGGCTGGCCGCCTGAAGCGTGCCGCCGAACCCGCCGATCAGCACGCCACAGCCAAAGAACACCATGTCAGGCAGGCGTGATCCTGCCTCCAGCGACAGTCCGAAGATCTGGCTGCGATCCATGCCCACCACGGTGATGCACACCGCGATCAGGGCCCAGATGGCGGTGATGATCACCGGCTTGGGGCCAAAGGCGCGGTCCGCCAGCCCGCCGACCCAGCTGAACAGCGCCGCCGAGATTGCCCCGACGATCCCGAATATCCCGACCGAAACGATATTCCAGTTCAACACCAGCACCGCATAGGTGCCGCCAAAGCCGTACAGTCCGTTCAGCGCATCGCGATACATCATCGACGATCCCAGATAGGCCGAAAGGCTCACCCGCTTGCGCAGCGCCTTCACCGACTTGATCAGCAGGCGCACCGCGTCGCCCACGCCCTTGCCCTGCGCGGGCGGGCCGACATCGCGCACCCAGAGGAAATAGGGGATCATGAACAGCGCATACCACAGCGCCACGAAGGGGCCGACGAAGCGCGTGCCCTCCTTCTGCGCGGCGTCAAAGCCAAAGGCCGGATCGAGCCCGATCAGCGTCTTGCCCGAGGGCTGCTCGACGAACAGAAGCAGCATGATCGCCAGCGACAGGACGCCCCCGGCATAGCCGAATGCAAAGCCCGAACCCGACAGCGCGCCGACCTCCTCGTCCGACCCCAGCGACGGCAATTGCGAGTTGATGAAGATCAGCGCGTATTCCGCCCCGATGAAGCCGATCCCGAAAGCGGTAAGCGCCCACCACATGTTCGACCCGTCCGGCAGCGTCCACCAAAGCCCCGTGGCCCCGATCACGTAAAGCCCCGAGAATGCGACGATCCAGGGCAGGCGCCGCCCGGTGGTATCCGCAAGCGCCCCCATCATCGGTGCGCCAAGCCCGATCACCAGCCCCGTTATCGTCAGGCAAAGCGACCAGAGACTTTGCGCGCGGGCATCCGCGATGTTCTCGCTCAGCCCCGTATTCATGAAATACTCGGCCGCTGTCGCGGCAAAGAACGGTCCGAATATGAAGGTCACAAGCAGGGTGTGATAGGGCTGGCTGGCCCAATCGAAAAAGAACCACCCCCAGATACGCTTACGCTGTGAAATGCCCGGCATACTCAACCCTCGTTGGTGCCGATATGACAGGCTGGCGCGCGGGCTTGCAAGCTATTCCTGCATCGGCGGCCAGGGCCGCGTGTTGTCCGCCTCGATCCAGGCGCGCACCCAGTCCGGCACTTCGGGACAGGCGGCCTCCTGACCGGTTTCGGCCATGACGTCCTGCGGTGGAACGATCCCGTCACGACCGGTCACGGCGGTGCGCAGCAGGATGTGGTTCGCGCATTCCCCCGAGGCTTTCCACATGGATTGCTCGATATAGATGAACTTGTCGTCCCACCAAACGGCGCGCGATCGCATGTCGATCGTCTCGAACGCGCGGATGCGGCGCCGGTAACGCACCGATCCGCCCGCCACCACCAGCCCCCAGGCCTTGCGTCTGAGCGCCGGGATCAGCCCGACGCGTTGCGCCAGTGGAATGCGCCCCAGATCGAACAGCGTCAGGGTGCGGCCGTTGTTCAGCTCCATCCACAGGTCGATATCCCAGGGCATGCAGATATGGCGCGACTCGTGGGTGCCGGTCAGCGGAAGCGGCGGGTCGTTGCGATGTTTGAACATCTGCCAGACCATGCGCAGAAACGGATACATGAAAGCTCTCCTTGCTGATCGGGGTTTTCATCGTCACGGGCGGCGGCGTCAACCGCAACCCCGCGTCAGACTTGCGCTTTCGGGCGGGCGCGCTTACGTCTTGGGCGTTTCGTGACGAAGGGCAAGCCGATGCAATCCATTTTCCAGATCCTGATGCTGATCCTCGACGTGCTGTGGTTCTTCATCATCGCGCATGTGATCATGAGCTGGCTGATCAATTTCCAGGTTCTCAACCTGCATCAGGAATTCGTGGCGCGCATCTGGGACATGCTTAACCGCCTGCTCGAGCCCCTCTACCGGCCCATCCGGCGCATCCTGCCGCCTATGTCGGGGATCGACCTTGCGCCGCTGGTCGCGCTGATCGCGGTCTATGCCCTGCGCATCATCCTGACGAACAACATGATGGCGTTTTACTGACAGAACCCTTGTTCCCCGAATCCGACTGTGAAAAAGTCCTGCCCAGAGCAGATTGACAAGAATTGCAGGACTTAAATGCCAGGCGCTGCCACGCTTTTGCGCGACGTGTTCGGATTCGATGCCTTCCGCCCCGGGCAGGAAGACATCGTGACGGCCGTGGCGCGCGGTGAAAACGTGCTGGCGATCATGCCCACGGGCGGCGGCAAATCCCTGTGTTTCCAGCTTCCGGCGCTGATGCGCGACGGTGTGACCGTGGTGATATCGCCGCTGATCGCGCTGATGCGCGACCAGGTGCGCGCCCTGCGCGAGGCCGGTGTCGAGGCCGGCGCGCTCACCTCGGGCAATACCGAAGAGGAAACCGCCGCGGTCTGGGAGGCGCTGGAGGCAGGCCGGCTCAAGCTGCTCTACATCGCGCCCGAACGCCTGGCCGCCGGGTCCGCGATGGGGATGCTCCGCCGGATCGGCGTCAGCCTCATTGCTGTGGACGAGGCGCATTGCGTCAGCCAATGGGGCCATGATTTCCGCCCCGATTACCTCAGGATCGGCGAGTTGCGCCGCGCGCTCGATGTGCCGCTGGCGGCCTTCACCGCCACTGCCGATGCCGAAACCCAGGTCGAGATCGTCGAAAAGCTGTTCGATGGCCAGCCGCCCCAGAGCTTCCTGCGCGGGTTCGACCGCCCCAACATCCACCTTGCCTTCGCGCCCAAGGACAGCCCCCGCAAGCAGATCATGGATTTCGCGGCCGCCCGCAAGGGCCAGTCCGGCATCGTCTATTGCGGCACCCGCGCGCGCACCGAAAGCCTTGCCACCGCCCTGCGCCAATCCGGCCACAACGCCTGCCACTATCACGGCGGGATGGAGCCGCAGGACAGGCGCGACGTGGAAACCCGGTTCAACACCGATGACGGGCTGATCGTGGTTGCCACGGTTGCCTTCGGTATGGGCGTGGACAAGCCCGATATCCGCTGGGTGGCCCATGCCGACCTGCCCAAATCGATCGAGGCTTATTACCAGGAAATCGGCCGCGCCGGGCGCGATGGCGCACCGGCCGAAACCCTGACGCTGTTCGGCCCCGACGATATCCGCCTGCGCCGCGCCCAGATCGACGAGGGGCTGGCGCCCCCCGAACGCCGTATGGCCGATCATGGCCGCCTCAACGCGCTTCTGGGTCTGGCCGAGGCGCTGGAATGCCGCCGCGCCACGTTGCTGCGCTATTTCGGCGAAACAGCCACGCCCTGTGGCAATTGCGATCTGTGTGACACCCCGCCCGAAACCTTCGACGGCACGCTGGCGGTGCGCAAGGCGCTTTCGGCGATCCTGCGCACCGAGGAACGTTTCGGCGCCGGGCACCTGATCGACATCCTGACCGGCAACGAGACCGACAAGGTGCGTGACCGGGGCCATGATTCACTGCCCACCTTCGGGGTCGGGCGCGATCTGGACCGGCGCACATGGCAGGGCGTGTTCCGCCAGATGATGGGCCATGATCTCGTGCGCCCCGACCCAGAACGCCACGGCGCGCTGCGCATGACCGACCGCGCCCGCCCGATCCTGCGTGACGAAGACTCCATCACCTTGCGCCGCGACACGCTGGTGTCGAAATCGCAGCGCCCTGCCGCCAAGGCGCTTGTCTCGGACGAGGACGCGCCGCTTCTTTCGGCGCTCAAGGCCAAGCGCCGCGCTTTGGCCGAGGCCGCCAAGGTGCCCGCCTACGTGGTCTTCAACGACCGCACTCTGATCGAGATGGCCGAAACCCGCCCCGCCAGCCTTGACGAGATGGCCCGCATCAGCGGCGTGGGCGCCAAGAAGCTCGAACGCTATGGCGATGCCTTCCTCACGGTCATCAATGGCGAGGCCGCCGCCATGCACCCGACCCGCCGCAAGCTGGCAGGTCGCGCCGCGGGCTCGCTCTATGATCGCCTGCTGGAAGTGCAGGCCGATCTGTCGCGTGGCGAGGCGGGCATCGACAAGCCGCTCAGCTGCTCGGCCTCGGTGCTGGCGCGTGTCGCCTCCTCGCGCCCAAGTGATCTCGAAGGGCTGGCCCGCATCCTTGGAGAACGGCGCGCCGAACGTTTCGGCCCCGCCTTTCTGGACGTTCTCCACGGGGCGGACTAAATCAGCCCCGAACCGAAACACAGGAAACCCCAACATGCTGGTCGTCGTCTCGCCTGCCAAGAAGATGAACACCGATCCCGTTCCGGGGATCGAACCCACGCGCCCCGCCTTTCAGGCGCAGGCCGATGAACTGGCCGAGGTGGCGCAAGGGCTATCGGTCGATGACCTGCGAAAGCTGATGAAGATCAGCGAGAACCTCGCCCGTCTCAACCGTGACAGGTTCTGCGGCTTTGAGGACCTGCCCGAGAAACCCGCCGCTCTGGCCTTTGCGGGCGACACCTATCTGGGGCTCGAGGCCTCCTCGCTCGATGCCGATGAACTTGCCTGGGCGCAGGATCATTTCCGCATCCTGTCGGGCCTCTACGGCATTCTTCGCCCGCTTGACGCGATCCGCCCCTACCGGCTGGAAATGGGCAGCCGCCTGAAAACCGAAAAGGGCAGGACGCTCTATGATTACTGGGGCGACAGGATTGCCGGGGCGCTCAATGAACAGGCCCAAGCGGTGCGCTCGGACGTGCTCGTGAACTGCGCCAGCCAGGAATATTTCGGCGCCGTCGATCTGGATGCTCTGAAGCTGCGCGTGATCACCCCGGTCTTCATGGAGGAAAAACCGGGCGGCCCCAAGATCGTCAGCTTCTATGCCAAGCGCGCCCGCGGCGCGATGGCCCGCTTCATCATCCAGCACCGCCTGACGGACCCCGAGGCGCTTTGCGATTTCGACACTGGCGGTTATCGCTACGTCGCCGCCATGTCCTCACCCGCAAGGCCGGTATTCCTGCGCGCCCCGTCGGATTGACCCGGCATCTCGGGCGGGCGTGCCGCCTTCGGGCGCGCCTCGCGGATCTGGCCCAGGATCGCTTCCTTGCGCAGCGGCTTCGTCAGGTAATGATCGAGTCCGGCACCGATGATCCCGGCCTCGTCCCCGTCCATCGCATGCGCCGTCATCGCCACGATGGGCACATGCCCGCCGCCACCTTCCTCGATGGCGCGGATATGCGCGGTTGCCTCCTTGCCGTCCATCCCCGGCATCGAGATGTCCATGAAAACGATATCGGGCCGGAACGACTGAAAAAGCGCCACCGCCTGCGCCCCGTCCTCGGCGAATTCCAGCTCGATATCCAGCGCCTGCACCATCTTTGAAAAGACCAGCCGGTTGGTGCGGTTGTCCTCGGCAGCCAGCACGCGCATAGCGCGCGACGCTTCGGCCTCCTCCGCCACCTCGGGTGCCACCGATTGCAGCGCCGCCAACAGGTCCGGGCGCGAAACCGGCTTTTGCACCACGGCCTGCACGAACCGCCGCGCGGGGTCCTGCTCGGCGCTGCCGATGGATGCGCTCAGCACGATGACCGGCATGTCGTGACCGCGCTCGCGCAGCGCCTCGGCCAGTTCCATCCCGTCCATCTCCCGCATGTGATGATCGCTCAGCACCAGGTCGACCTCTTCCAGCCGCTCCAGCGCCGCTGCGGCACTGGCGCAGGCGACCGTCTCAAGCCCGAGCACCCCAAGCTGCTTTTCCAGAACTGCCCGGCTGGTCTCGTTCGGCTCCACGATCAGCACCCGCCTGATTCCCGGCGGCACGCGCAGCAATTCGGTATCGAGCGGCGTCTCGACGGGCAGGGTCAGCGCGATACCAAAGCTCGATCCGCGCCCCTCGGTCGATTCCACCCAGATATCGCCGCCCATCAACGCCACCAGCTTCTTCGAGATCGAAAGACCCAGCCCCGTGCCCTCGAACTTGCGGTTCTGGGCATCCTCGACCTGGTTGAATTCGCCGAATATGTGCTGGACCCTGTCGGGCGCGATCCCGATGCCGGTATCCTCGACCGTGATGTGCAGCCTTGCCTGTCCGTCCGCCTCGAAGGGCATGCCGACCACCCGGACCAGAACATGACCCTCGCTGGTGAATTTCATTGCGTTGCCCATGAGGTTGGTCAGCACCTGCCGGATACGCCCCGGATCGCCGGTAAACCGCGAGGGCAGGAACATGTCGTAGTCCACCAGCAGGTCCAGCCCCTTGCTTCGCGCATTGGCCTGCATCAGCATCACCAGTTCCAGCACCGCGCGTTCCAGGTCGAACGCTTCCTGGTGCAGAACCAGCTTGCCGGCCTCGATCTTGGAGTAATCCAGCACATCGTTGATGATCACCAACAGCGCTTCGCCCGAATTGCGGATCGTGTCGGCGTAAAGCCGTTGTTCCGCCGTCAGCCCGGTTTCCATCAGCAGTTCGGCCATGCCCACCACGCCATTCATCGGCGTGCGGATCTCATGGCTCATATTTGCCAGGAACGAGGATTTCGCCCGGCTCGAATCCTCGGCCCTGCGCCGTGCTTCCTTCAGTTCCTTTTCGTAGCGGATCGTGTCGGTGATGTTCAGCGCCAGGTTCACCACGTCGCCATCCTGCCCGCGCTCGTCGATCAGCTTGATATAGGCGCCGTTCCACAAGCGGATCACCTCGGGCGCGGGGTCGTTGCCTTGCCAGCGGTCCAGCATCCTTTCGCGCCACTCTGCCGGGTCGGTCTTGCCGATATCGACAATACCTTCCTCGGTCAGGATCTGAAGGATCTCGACATAGCGGATGCCGGGGCGCACCGCCTCAAGACCGTCGAACACCGAAAGCCAGGCGTGGTTGGCCGCGATCAGCAGGCTTTCGGCATCGAACACGGCGAACCCGTCCTGGAACGCCTGGATCGAATGCCACAGACGGCGCTCGGCGATCTCGACCTTCTGGTTGGCGGCGGTCAGGTCGGATTTCACGCGGCGGTTCTCGTCGCGCACGGTTTCGACCTCTGCACGGGTCGAGACGATCTCGTCCGAAAGCCGCATCGCATGCTTGCCAAGTTTGCGGTTTGCGGCCTGGAGTTCGGCCTGCTTCTGCTCTAGAAGCCGCTGCGCCGCCAGCCGCGCGCGGCGCTCTTCCGCCAGTTTGTTGGCAAGGCTCATGCCTCATCTCCGTCAACCCTGTCACCCGAGAACAGGCAGAGCATCCGCCACTATGGTGAAAATCCTGTTAAATCGCGCCCTCCGCGCGGGCTTGATGCCGCCCCCTCTCGCGGCCTAACCTGTGGTGCAACCAATCATTCGCAGGAGGCGCGCAAGCAATGACAGGTCAGCAGGTGGCCACCGCCCATTGGCGCGCGCTCGATGGCGAGGGCGAGGACAAATGCACCCTCTCGCAGACCGATCACGGCTGGGTTCTTCTGGGCCATGCGCGGTTTCGCGATGAATCCGGCTTTGCGGCTCTCGATTACATCCTGCGCTGCGATCGCGGCTGGCAGACCCAGAGCGCCGATATCGCCGGGGTCCATGAAGGTCGCGAAATCCGCATTCAGCTGGAATGCGACAAGGGCCACTGGCTCATGAACGGCGAAGCCCAGCCCCAGGTAGGGCAGGCCTGGGACCTCGACCTGTCCTTTACTCCGGCCACGAACCTCATGCCCCTGCGGCGCCTCGCCGAGCAAAGCGCGCCCAGCCTGACGACCCGCGCCGCATGGCTGCTCTATCCCGGAACCCGGCTCGAACCGCTCGATCAGACCTATTCCGCGGGTGGCACGCTGGCGCATGTGCTCTACCAGGCAGAGCAGACCGGCAGTTCATTCCACCTCGATGTGGACTCATCGGGCTTTGTCACGCTCTATCCCGGCGTTTGGGAAGGCGCGGTCGAACCCGCCTGAACCGGCCCTCAGATCCGCTCCAGCGCCAGCGCGATCCCCTGACCGCCGCCGATGCACATGGTCACAAGCGCCCGCTTGCCGCCGATGCGCTCAAGCTCGTAAAGCGCCTTGATGGTGATGATCGCGCCGGTCGCGCCGACCGGATGGCCAAGCGCGATCGCACCGCCATTGGGATTGACCCGCGCGCCATCGAGACCAAGCGCCTTGTTCACCGCCAATGCCTGCGCCGCGAAAGCCTCGTTCGATTCGATCACGTCGAAATCCCCGGCGCTCAGTCCGATGCGTTCCAGTAGCTTCTCGACCGCAGGCACGGGGCCGATGCCCATTACCTCAGGGCGCACGCCGGCCGTGGCATAACCCAGGATTCGCGCGCGCGGTTTCAACCCGGCGGCCTCGGCCGCCTCGGCGCGGGCCAGCACCATCGCCGCCGCGCCGTCATTGATGCCGCTGGCATTGCCCGCCGTGACCGTGCCGTCCTTCTGAAAGGCGGGACGCAGCCCGGCCAGAGCCTCGGCGGTGGTCGACTTGGGGTGTTCGTCGGTGTCAAAAGCGACGGTGTCGCGCTTCACGCGCACCTCGATCGGGACGATCTGGTCCTTGAAATGACCCGCCTCGATAGCCGCCGCCGCGCGCGTCTGGCTTTCCAGCGCAAACGCGTCCTGCGCCGCGCGGTCGATGTCATGCTCGGCGGCGACATTCTCGGCGGTGACGCCCATATGCCCGGTGCCGAACGGACAGTTGAGCGCGCCCAGCATCATGTCGAGCGTGCGCACATCGCCCATCTTGGCGCCCCAGCGTTGGTCGGGGACGATGAAAGGCGATCGGCTCATGTTCTCGGCGCCCCCCGCCAGTGCGAAATCCGCATCACCCAGCATCAGCGACTGCGCCGCCGAGACGATGGCCTGCGCGCCTGACCCGCACAGCCGGTTCACGTTCATCGCCGGTGTCGTGTCGGGGATGCCCGCGTCGATGGCGGCGACCCGGCTCAGATACATGTCTTTGGGCTCGGTGTTGATCACATGGCCAAAGACCACATGGCCGATCTGGTCCGGCTCGACGCCCGCGCGCTCCATTGCCGCGCGGGCCACGGTTGCGCCCAATTGGCTGGGCGGGGTGCCCGCCAGCGATCCGCCGAATGTGCCGATCGCGCTGCGCGCACCATCCAGAATCACGATCTCGGTCATGGTGTCGTCCCTGCTGTGATGAAATCCTGTCCCGACCCTATCGGTGCGGGCGCGCGAATGGCAACCGGGACGTCCCGTCAGACCTCGGGATTGGCGGGCAGGCGCATCCGCCCGCCGCCGCTCAGAAGGCAGCATTCGCGCCCCTCGAACACCGCCGGAAACAAAGGGCGGCCCCACCCGGCGCCGCCGTCAAGATTGACACGGTTGCCGTAGTGATGCGGGAAATCCAGCGCGGTGTGACCGTGCACCACCAGCCACGGGTGGCGCTCTGGCCAGCTCAGAAAGGGCTCGCGGATCCACATCAGGTCCTCGGTGCTCTGCTTGGCCAGCGGCACGCCGGGGCGGATGCCCGCATGCACGAACAACAACCCGCCCGCCTCATGCCAGAGCGGCAGCCCGGCGATGAACTCGCGATGCGCCCTTGGCACCGCCGCGCAGGCATCCTCTACAATGTCGGCGATCTTGCGGTCCGCGGTCGCGACACCATAGCTCGCCATCGTTGCATCGCCGCCCAGCCGCGGGTCGAACCACGGCAGTCCGGGATGACCCTTGCTGGCATGGGCATCCCCCTGATCGAGAAACCGACTCACGTAATCATCGTGATTGCCCTTGAGCACGATCCAGTCCCGGCCCTGCGCGATCCCTTCGATGATGATGTCGATCACACCCCGGCTGTCGGGCCCGCGATCCACCAGGTCGCCCAGGAACACCACCTTCGCTCCCGCGCCGCCATCGGCGTCGATACGGGTCAGGGCCTCTTCCAGCATGGCCCTCTGACCGTGAATGTCTCCGATGACGTAAACCGCTGCGTTCATCGGTCGAGCATCGCGCAGCCACTGCCGGGTTGCAAAGGAAAAACGGCCCGGACCAAGCGGGCCGGGCCGTCTTCAATCGGGTTCCGAAAGGCCTCAGCCCACGTCGAATTCCAGCGGGCGTACCTGTTGGAACTTGCCGGTATCTTCCAGCGTCTTGATGATCGTCGCGTCAATCGGCGCATCGACATACAGCAGCGCGATCGCCTCGCCGCCCGCATTCGAGCGCCCAAGCGTGAAGTTCGCGATGTTCACGCCGCGCTCGCCCATCAACTGGCCAAGCGTGCCGATGATCCCCGGCTCGTCGCGGTTGGTGGTATAAAGCATATGCGCCCCGATCTCGGCATCGATGTTGATGCCCTTGATCTGGATGAAGCGCGGCTTGCCGTCGCTGAACACCGTGCCACCGATCGAGCGCTCGCGCTTGTCGGTCACGACCGTGAGCTTGATATAGCCCTCGAAGGCGCCCGACTTGTCCTGCTTGGTGGTGCTGATCTTGACGCCGCGCTCCTTGGCGACGACCGGGGCCGACACCATGTTCACGTCCGGGTTGACCGATTTCATGATCCCGGCAATGGCGGAACAGGTCAGCGCCTCAAGGTTCATCTCCGAAACGACACCGTCATAAAGGATGTTGATCGCCTTGATCGGCTCGTCCGTCATCTGGCCGATGAAATTGCCCAGATGATCTGAAAGCTTGATCCAGGGGCCCATCACCTTGGCCTCTTCGGCGGTGACCGAGGGCATGTTGAGGGCATTGGTCACGGCGCCGGTCAGCAGGTAATCCGACATCTGCTCGGCCACCTGCAGCGCGACGTTCTCCTGCGCCTCCGTGGTGGCCGCGCCCAGATGCGGGGTGCAGACCACGTTGGGCAAGCCGAAAAGCGGGTTCTCGGTGGCGGGTTCCACGGCGAAGACGTCGAAACCGGCCCCGGCCACATGGCCGGATTTCAGCAGATCGGCCAGCGCCTCTTCATCGACCAGTCCGCCACGTGCGCAGTTGATGATCCGCACGCCCTTCTTGGTCTTTTCAAGGTTCTCACGGCTCAGGATGTTGCGGGTCTGATCGGTCAGCGGCACATGCAGCGTGATGAAATCGGCGCGCGCCAGCAGTTCGTCCAGCTCCACCTTTTCCACGCCCATCTTGTCGGCCTTCTCCTGCCCGAGAAAGGGATCATAGGCCACGACCTTCATCTTGAGACCGCGCGCGCGATCACAGACGATGCCGCCGATATTGCCCGCACCGATCACGCCCAGGGTCTTGCCGGTCAGCTCGGTGCCCATGAACTTGGATTTCTCCCACTTGCCGGCCTGAGTCGAGACGCTGGCCTCGGGGATCTGGCGCGCCACGGCGAACATCATCGCGATGGCATGTTCTGCGGTGGTGATCATGTTGCCGAAAGGCGTGTTCATCACGATCACGCCCTTCTTGCTGGCCGCGTCCTTGTCCACGTTGTCGGTGCCGATCCCGGCGCGGCCCACCACCTTGAGATTGGTCGCAGCCTCGAGGATGGTCGGCGTGACCTTGGTGGCCGAGCGGATGGCAAGGCCGTCATACTGGCCGATCACCTCGGCCAGCTTTTCCTTGTCCTTGCCCAGATCGGGCATGAAATCCACGTCGATGCCACGGTCACGAAAGATCTGGACGGCGGTTTCGGAGAGTTTGTCGGAGACGAGTACCTTGGGAGCCATTTTCCTGGTCCTTTGAAAATTTGGGAGGGGGGTGGCGCGCGGAACAACCGCGCGCCCTGAAGTCTGATCACGTCCGAAGAGCCCTTCGGCTGCGCCTCACGCGGCGTCGGCCAAAGCCTCGATCTCGGTCTCGAAGGCCCATTTGATCCAGGGCATCAGCGCCGCGACATCGCTGGCTTCCACCGTGCCGCCGCACCAGATCCGCAGACCCGGAGGCGCATCGCGATAGGCACCGATGTCATATGCCACGCCTTCGGCGTCCAGCCGCTTGACCACGGCCTTGGCGAAAGCCGCGCCATCGGTGATCCGATCATCGGTGAACTTGAGGCAGACGCTGGTGTTCGAGCGGTATTCCGGCTGTTCCACCAGGAAGGCCAGCCACTCGTTTTCCGCAACGAAGGCCTGCACGGCGGCCAGGTTGGCATAGGCGCGTTCGCGCAGCCCCTCAAGCCCGCCGACCTCGCGCGCCCAGTCCAGCGCGAGCAGGTAATCCTCGACCGCCAGCATCGACGGCGTGTTGATCGTCTCGCCCACGAAAATTCCCTCGATCAGCTTGCCGCCCTTGGTCAGGCGGAAGATCTTGGGCAGGGGCCATGCCGGGGTGTAGGTCTCCAGCCGCTCGACCGCGCGGGGGCTGAGCACCAGCATCCCATGCGCCGCTTCGCCGCCCAGAACCTTCTGCCAGCTGAAGGTGGTCACATCCAGCTTGTCCCAGGGCAGGCGCTGGGCGAAGGCCGCCGAGGTGGCGTCGCAGATCGTCAGCCCCTCGCGGTCGGGTTTGATCCAGTCGCCATTGGGCACGCGCGCGCCGCTGGTGGTGCCGTTCCAAGTGAACACCACGTCATTATCCGTATCGACCCCGTCAAGATCGACGATCTCGCCATATGGGGCCTCTTTTACCTCGGCATCGAGCTTCAGCTGCTTGACCACGTCGGTGACCCAGCCCGCGCCGAAGCTTTCCCAGGCCAGCATCTCGGCCTTGCGTGCACCCAGCAGGTTCCACATCGCCATTTCCATGGCGCCCGTATCCGAAGCCGGAACGATTGCGATCCGGTAATCGTCGGGAATGCCGAGGACTTCGCGCGTGCCCTCGATGGCGGCCTTCAGCTTGGCCTTGCCGACGGCGGCGCGGTGGCTGCGGCCCAAGGGCGCGTCTGCCAGCTTGTCCAGTGCGAATGCGGGGGGTTTGGCGCAGGGGCCAGAGGAAAAACGCGGATTGGCCGGCCGCGTCGCCGGTTGTTGCATAGCCATTTTTGCTATCCTTCCAGATAAGCGCCCCTCGTTGGGGAGGGGTGTCCCACGCACGGAGATACGGCCAGGGGGGCCGCTTCGCAAGTGCAGAAATGACGCATCCGCGCCGCTTGGGCGATTAAATGCGACGCGTGCGGCTATTATCGGAAACCTGTGCTCCGGGCCGAGGCCGGGGGGCCAGCCCCCCGGATCCCCCCGAGGTATTTGAGGCCAGATGAAGGGGCGGGCGGGCGCGTCGTCTTCTTTGAAGCTGGAACCTTGGGCGGCGCTGCGCTATGCCACAGCCGCATCGCAATCCAGAGGCCGCCATGTATATCGCCACGCTGATCGCGCCCGCGGGCGCGCTTGATCCCGCCCTTGTCGACTCGCTGCGCAACGCATGGGGCGGGGGGGATGCGCAATGGCTTGCGCCCGACGAGGCGGCGGAATTCGCGATGGCGGTGATCCCTGCGAACCGCTGGGATGTCTGGTCCGACCTTCAGCAGCAACAGGTCGACCTGGTGGTCCAGCCCGCCGAGGGGCGGCGCAAATCCATGCTGCTGGCGGATATGGACAGCACCATGATCGAGCAGGAATGCATCGACGAGCTGGCCGAGGTCGCCGGTGTCGGCACGCATGTCAGGGAGATCACCGCGCGCGCCATGAATGGCGAGCTTGATTTCGAGGGCGCGCTGATCGAACGCGTGGCGCTTCTGAAGGGCCTGGACGCGGGCGTGATCGACGAGGTCCTGGCGTCGCGCATCTCCTACATGCCCGGCGGCAAGGCCCTGGTGGCGACGATGCAGGCTAATGGCGCGCATTGCGTTCTGGTGTCGGGCGGGTTCACGGCGTTTACCGCAAAGGTCGCCGCCGATCTCGGGTTTGACGAGAACCGCGCCAACACATTGCTGATCGAAGCGGGCCGCCTGACCGGCGAGGTCGCGAGGCCGATCCTCGGGCGCGAGGCCAAGATCGACGCATTGCGCGCCATCAGCGCGCGGCGCGGCATCGGCCATGCCGATGTGATCGCGGTGGGGGACGGGGCGAACGACCTGGGGATGCTGGGCCTTGCGGGCACCGGGGTCGCGCTGCATGCGAAACCCTCGGTCGCGGCGCAATGCGACATCCGCATCAATCACGGCGATCTGACGGCGCTGCTCTATCTTCAGGGCTATGCGCGCGACGGCTTTGTCGGCATCTGACGGGCGCGCCGCTTGCGGCGGGCCGCGCGCCGCCCCATATGGGCGACAACCGGAACTCAGGCAGGCAGTCAGGCAACCATGACATCACGACAGAAGATCGGCGCCCTGATCGACAAGCGCGGCGTCCAGAATTTCATCCTTGCCGTGATCCTGTTCAACGCCGCCATCCTGGGGATGGAGACCTCGGACGAGATCATGGCCGTCGCCGGACCGCTGATCGTCACCCTGGACACGATCTGCCTTGCCATCTTCGTGATCGAGATCGCCGCCAAGATCTATGCCCGCGGCGCCGGTTTCTTCCGCAGCGGCTGGGGCATCTTCGATTTCGTGATCGTCGGCATCTCGCTCATACCCGCTGCGCAGGGCCTCAGCGTCTTGCGCGCCCTGCGCATCCTGCGTCTTTTGCGGGTGCTGTCGGTCACGCCCTCGCTGCGGCGCGTGGTCGAGGGGCTGATGAGCGCATTGCCCGGCATGGGCTCGGTTTTCCTTCTGATGGGGATCATCTTCTATATCGCCTCGGTCATGGCGACCAAGCTGTTCGGCGCGACCTTCCCCGAATGGTTCGGCACGCTGGGGCGTTCGGGCTACTCGCTGTTTCAGATCATGACGCTGGAAAGCTGGTCGATGGGCATCGTGCGCCCGGTGATGGAGGTCTACCCCCACGCCTGGCTGTTCTTCGTGCCGTTCATCCTCGTGACGACCTTTGCGGTGGTGAACCTTGTTGTCGGCCTGATCGTCAATTCGATGCAGGATGCCCACCACGCGGAAGACGCCGAGAAAACCGACAGCTATCGCGATGAGGTCTTCGCCCGCCTCGAGCGGATCGAGACGCTGCTGCAGGATCGCGGCAAGCGCTGAAACAGACCGGGTTGCTGCGCCTACTCGCCCAGTTTCGCGTGCACCTCGTCAAGGTCGATCTCGCCGATCGGCATCTTGTTCGACGGGTCGTCGAAATCGTATTTGAACAGGTTGAAATCGCGGTGATAGATCTCGCGCATGAGGTGCATCGAGAGATCGTCGAAATAATCCTCGACCGGGTGCGCGCGCTTGGGGCCGTGGCCTTCGGATTCGTTGAAACGCGGGATCTTCTTCAGGTCGACCTTGTGCGGGGTGTTGAGCGCATCGAGAACCTGCTGCATGCCGTCGTTGAAACTCTCGGTCCAGACGATCCGGTCATACTTGCCGCCATTCACGATGAAGGTCGACACATGGCCCGACATGGCTGACCAATGGATATCGGGCTCCATCGGGCGACGCCAGCGGATGGTGTCGCGCGTGAACAGCAGGAAGCGGCGGAAGCTCTTGATCTGGTCGAATTCCTGCTTGCCGTCATCTCCGCCAACCTCGATCCCGTATTTCTGGATCAACAGCGGCACCAGCTTGCCGCGATAGCGTTTGCCGTTGCGCTGAATCCCGCAGATCTTGTCGAAAAAGCTGGACAGGATGCGGGTATAGGGATTGCGCACGCAGGTGAACGCATAGGAACTGTGGGTCTTCACATTGGCGCTTATCAGCGGCTGGCTTTCGTCGCGCGACCACTTGTGCAGCCCCTCGGTGGCGTCATGGATGTCGCCGTCGAAGAATGCCCCGTGATCCGAATAATACATGATCTGACCGATGGTTGAGCAGGCGCATTTGGGCACCACTCGGTAGACCACGCTTTCGCTTTCGGTCATCCATGTTCCGGGAAATCCCATGCCAGCCGTCTCCAAACCATGCGGCCAACATATCGCCGCGCCTGTTACTAACCCGTTCAAAAAAGCAGAGAAAGCCTGTTTATTCAATTCCCGTTCACGTCTATCAATGTAAACGGTTCTGGCAGCTTTCGGTAATCTGTTTTCAATATGGCAAAAATCGCGTTCATACTTCTGTGTCACAAGGATCCGGACGCGATCATTGGACAGGCCCGGATGCTGACGGCGGCCGGGGACTACATGTCGATCCATTTCGACGCCCGCGCCAAACCCGAGCATTTCGCCCGCATCAAGGCGGCGCTTGCTGATAATCCCAACGTGACCTTTGCCCGCAAGCGTATCCGCTGCGGCTGGGGCGAGTGGTCGCTTGTGCAGGCCACGCTGAACGCGCTCGAGGCGGCGATCGACGCCTTTCCGCGCGCCACCCATTTCTACATGCTCTCGGGCGATTGCGCGGCGATCAAATCGGCCGCCTATACCCATGATTTTCTTGATTCACACGATGTCGACTACATCGAGAGCTTTGATTACTTCGAAAGCGACTGGATCAAGACCGGGATCAAGGAAGAGCGGCTGATCTACCGCCATTTCTTCAACGAACGCCGGCAGCCCAAACGATACTACGCCACGTTCGCGCTGCAGAAATGGCTGGGCCTGACGCGGGCGATCCCGAATGACATACAGGTGCAGATCGGCAGCCAATGGTGGTGCCTGCGCCGCCGCACGGTGGAATGGATCCTCAATTTCACCCGCACCCGGCGCGACGTGATGCGGTTTTTCCGCACCACATGGATTCCCGACGAGACATTCTTTCAGACCGTGGTGCGCCACCTTGTCCCCGAGAACGAGATTCGCACCCGCACGCTGACCTTTCTCATGTTCACCGATTACGGGATGCCGGTGAATTTCTATAACGACCATTACGATCTGCTGCTCAGCCAGGACGCGCTCTTTGCCCGCAAGATCAGCCCCGAGGCAGTCGAGCTCAAATCGCGCCTCGGTGCGCTCTATGCAGACGACACCGCGCGTTTCCAGATATCGGACGAGGGGCGCAGCCTGTTCAAGTTCCTGACCGGGCGCGGCCGGATCGGACGGCGCTTCGCCAGCCGCTTCTGGGAAACCGAAAGCACCCTTGGGCGCGATCGTGAACTGATGATCGTGGTGTGCAAGAAATGGCATGTCGCCAAGCGGCTGGTCGACCGGATGCGCAAGGTCACCAATGTCCCCGCCATCGAATACCTGTTCAACGAGGAGAACACCGCCTTGCCCGATCTCGGCGGCATTCAGGCCACCCTTGAAAAGCGCACGCGCCACCGCCGGGCGCTGATGCGGATGCTGTTCGACTATTACGATACCGACCGGCTGATCGTCTGCATCGACCCGGCCAGCCTCGATCTGCTGCATGATTTCGCCAGCGACCGCTCGACCACGAAGATGCTCGAGGTGCAGTGCAATTTCTCGGATGAATTCCTGACCGGCCATGCCACGCGCGTCGGCCTTGCCGGTGAACAGACCCCGGCCGAGACGCTGGAACGCCTGTTGCCCACCATCCGCGGCGACATCAATTTCGAAAGCGACCGCATCCGCGACGCCGAATTCGACAACCTGATGATCCTGCGCGAGGGCGATCAGCCCGAACAGCATGCCGACCTGATCGCGCGCTTTCTTGATATCTCCCCCGACAAGGCGCTAGAGGTTGCCCGAAGCGAGCATCTCTTTGCCGACTGAGGAACCGACGCCATGCCCTATGCCTATGACGACCAGAACATCTTTGCCAGGATCCTGCGTGGCGAGATCCCCAACGATACCGTCCTTGAAACCGAGCACAGCCTTGCCTTCAACGACATCGAGCCCCAGGCGCCGGTGCATGTGCTGGTGATCCCGCGCGGGCCCTATGTCTGCTACGATCATTTCGCGCAAGAGGCCTCGGATGCCGAGATCCTGGATTTCACCCGCGCCATCGGCGAGGTGTGCCGGATGAAGGGCGTGGCCGAAGGCGGCTTTCGCATGATCGCGAACGCGGGCGAGGCCGGTGTTCAGGAAGTGCCGCACCTGCATGTCCATATCCTTGCGGGCCGCCCTCTGGGACGGATGCTCCAGAAACCGGGCTGACCCGCAAAGTCAGGGGCAGGCCTCAGGCGGCGTTCAGCGCCGCGCGGGTGCGCCCGATCGCCAGCGCCGCCTCGGCGGCCTCTCGTCCCTTCTGGGCGAAATGCGCGGCGAAGACGGCGTTGTGATGCGCCGTATCCTGGTATTGATGCGGCGTCAGCGACACCGACAAGACCGGCACGCCACTGTCCAGCCCCGCGCGCATCAGCCCGTCCACCACGGCCTGCGCCACGAAGTCATGGCGATAAATGCCGCCATCCACGACCAGCGCCGCCGCCACCACCGCGCCATAGCGCCCGGTTGACGCCAGATCCCGCGCCAGCAGCGGCATCTCGAACGCGCCGGGCACATCGAAGACATCCACCTGTTCGGGCGCGATGAGGTCATGAAACCCCTCAAGCGCGCGGTCCACGATATCGGCATGCCAATTGGCCTTGATGAATGCATAGCGGGTGTGTGTCATGGCAGGTCCCTTTCCTTGTCGACACGTCTCACCCAAGGCGCAGCACGACAGGAAGGCGCGGGGCGCGCATGATTGCCCCGCCGGTCCTGACGTTCTCTTCCATCCGGACTGTAACCGTCGGCTCTGGAGTCACACCAGATCTGCTGACCCCCGGACATGATCCATGATACCGGGGCGCTCGCGGGCTCGGGATGCGCCGGTTGGCGCGCCCCTTACCGCCGGTGGGGAATTTCACCCCGCCCTGAGAACAGCACCGATCATTTCAGCAAAGCCACGCGCAGGCAAGGCGCATGACGTGAAACGCCCGCGTCACCAGGGGCGACACGGGCGCGGGGGATCGTCGAAGCGGCGCGCGCGCGATAGGGATGCGCGCGCGCCCTTCTCGGGCGGGCCGGGGATTACCCGCCCGATTTCTCGGACAGCTTGCCTGCGTCCATGGCGGCGGTCAGCTCTTCTTCGGTCAGGCTGCCATCGGCATTCGTGTCGACCGCCGAGAACGTGCCGGCCTCCGCATCGGGATAGGCCTGCTGGAATTCCGACATGGTCACGGCACCGTCGCCATCGGCATCCATGTCGGCCATGTTGGCCAGTGCGGCACCCGGCAGTGCGAGAGCGAGAGCGAAGGTTGCTGCGGTCGTTGTCTTGAACATGGGAAATGTCCTTCTTTCACGTTGTCATTGACGAGGGCGCGATTGCCCTCTGCCATGCAACGTGGGGCCGGGCGTGCCATATGTCTGCGTGCTGCGTGCTTCGCCCCCGAAATCTGCGGAAACAGGCCGGAATCATCGCTTGCGATCAGCACCTTACCGCCACTGACCATGCCGTCGCACGGCAGCGGCGGGAACCCGCCCGGCGCAAGGGCGCTTTTGCGCAAGGACCCGCAGACTCTCCGCCGCGGCGTGACAGGCGGGAACCTGCCGCGCGCCGCGCGCCGACTCAGAACAGGCCGGCGACGGGCCTGATCGTGCCGGTTTCGATTCCCCGGCAGTTGAGGATCGGCGCATTCATGAATGTGCGTGCCGCCGGATGGTCGGCGTCCAGAACCCCGAGCCGCGACAGGATCGCCGTGATCGTGCATTCCGCCGCGCGGGTGCCGCCATCGGCGCATTTCATCGCCACGCCCAGCTTGCGCCCCGGTATGATCGCGATAAAGAATCCCTCGGCCCCGGTCTTGAGCGCGACCGGCTCCTTGCAGGCGCGCATCAATTCGGTGCAGGCGCGGGCTTCTCCCGCCACCAGCTCGGGATGCTTCACCATCGCCTGCCACAGCTGCACCGCCGCGTTCTCGCGCGCGCCGCCATCCTCTTGTGCACTGGCGAACCACGCCATCGCGCGGGCCATACCCTTGAGCGAGGTCGCGAAATTGGGCGCCGAACAGCCGTCGATCCCGAAACAGGGGCTGGTCTCGGCGGTCACATCCTCGAAGGCCTCGAGGCAGGCACGCTGCATCGGGTGGTCGGGCTCCACGTAATCCGGCCCCCAGCCCATATGCTGCGTCAGCGTCAGGAACCCGGCATGTTTGCCCGAACAGTTGTTATGCACCTGGCAGGGTTGCGCATAAGCGCGGATCAGGGCGTCCCGCGCCGGTTCGTCCTTGGGCATATGCGCGCCGCAGCGGAAATCATCATCGCTCAGGCCCAGGTCCGCCAGCCACGCATTCACCCGGTCGGTATGGATCGCCGCGCCGTTATGCGACGCGCAGGCCAGCGCCAGATGCTCCGATGTCAGACCGCGCGCCTTCGCCGCGCCGCTTTCCACCAGCGGCAGCGCCTGGATCATCTTGGCCGAACTGCGCGGATAGATCACCGCATCCGGGTCGCCCCAGGCCTCCACGACCTCGCCCGCAGCGTCGCAGATCACCGCATGGCCGCGATGGATGCTTTCCACCAACGGACCGCGCAGAACTTCGGTCATTTCAACTGGGTCGGTCATCTGGGCCTCCGGTCGCTTGGTCTGTGCGGTTTTCCGCCAATTGCGTCTTTCATGTCTCGCCTGTTTCAGGCTAATATTGCTATGTCGAGTAGGAAAGGGCGGTGCAAGGCACAACTCCACCAACGGAGGGTCGCACGTCCGCAATTTGAGGCTAGGACAGCTTGGAGGCTGGACATATGGTATCACGTATCGCATGCGGCTGCGCTGGCGCATTTCTCACGCTGGCGGCAACCGGCGTATGGGCGCAGCAGGAAAGCACCAATCAGGTCGCCGCCGAAACGGCCTGGAGCGTGTTTGAAGATAACGATCCGCGCGAATGCTGGGCGGTCTCGTCCCCCACTGAAACGGTGAACACCAAGGACGGCCGCGTCGTCGCGGTCCGGCGTGGCGACATCCTTCTGATGACCTTCTTTCGCCCCGAGGCAGGGGTGAACGGTCAGGTGGCCTTCACCGGCGGCTATCCCTTCGCGGGCGGCTCCACCGTCACCGTCACCGTGGACGGCGCCGAATTCGAGATGTTCACCGAGGGCGAATGGGCCTGGCCCGCCAACACCTCCGATGACGCCAAGATCATCGCCGCAATGAAACGTGGCGCGGATGCGGTGCTTACGGCGCGCTCATCGCGCGGGACGACCACCAAGGATACGTTCTCGCTTCTGGGATATACCGCCGCGATGGAAGAAGCCCAGAAACGCTGTCAGTAGCGTTCTGCCGTCATTCCGGCCCGCTCAGTCCCGCGGTGCGGCCGCGCGGCTGAGCCGGTCATTGATCGCGGCACCGAGCCCGGTCTGCGGGATCGGCGTCACCGCGATCACCGTCGCGCCGCGCGCATCGAGCGCGTGCAGGTGATGAAACAGGTTCGCCGCCGCCTCGCGCAGATCGCCGGTTTCCGACAGGTTCAGATCACACTCGACCGGGCCGAAACCCAACAGCAGCTCGCCCTCGCGCCTGTCGTCTGCATTGAGCCGCACCCCGGCTCCCGGCGCATAATGCGATGCCAACTGTCCCGGCGCGCTGATATTGCCGTCGGCTTCGCCCCGCAGCACCGGCGCGCCCAGAACCGCTTCGATCTCCTCGCTGGCGATGCCGCCGGGACGCAGCACCACGGCCTGCGTCGTGCCATCCGGCCCGTCCCTGAACCCCAGGATCGTCGATTCCACGCCGACCCCGCAGGCCTCGCCATCCATGATCGCCTCGATCCGCCCGCTCAGCCCCTCGGCCACATGCCGCGCACAGGTCGGGCTGATCCGCCCCGACGGATTGGCCGAAGGCGCGGCCACCGGCCCGCCGAAAGCCTTCAGCAGATCGCGCGCCACCGGATGCGCGGGCACCCTGATCGCCAGCGTCGCAAGCTCCGCCGTCACCAGCGGCGACAACCCGGAACCCGCCCTGAGCGGCAACACCAGCGTCAGCGGCCCCGGCCAGAACGCCTTTGCCAGCCGCGCCGCGTGTTCGGGCCATTCCACATAGGCCCGCGCGGTCTCGGCGCTGTTCACATGCACGATCAGCGGATTGAACCGTGGCCGCCCCTTTGCCTCGAAGATACCGGCCACGGCGCGGTCGTTGCGCGCATCCCCGCCCAGCCCGTAAACCGTCTCGGTCGGAAACGCGACCAGCCCGCCATCGCGCAGGATCTCGGCGGCGCGCGCATGGCCGGTCTCGTCGGGGGCAAGGAGTTCGGTGATCGGGCTCATGCGATTTTCTGACGTGGCGTTCGGGTTGCTGGCAGAGGCGGCGCGGGTAGGCTAGGCTCGGACGCAATGCATATAGGGGCGCAGCATTTATGCCAAGCCGCCCCAACGCACAAGGACAGGAGGAAGGGTGATGCCATATCGCGCACCCGTTCAGGATTACCAGTTCATTCTCGATCACGTCGTCGGCCTCTCGCGGGTCGCCGCCACGGACCGCTTTGCCGAGGCCACACCTGACATGACCGCCGCCATTCTGACCGAGGCGGGCCGCATGTGCGATACCGTTCTCGCGCCACTGCAGCGCGCGGGCGATCTTCACCCGGCGCGGCTCGAGAACGGCGTCCTGCGCAGCTCGCCGGGTTTCGCCGAGGGCTACAAGGCCATCGCCGAAGGCGGCTGGGTGTCGATCGCCGCCGACCCTGAATATGGCGGCATGGGCCTGCCGATGGCCCTCACCGCCTCGGTCAACGAAATGATGAGCGCCGCTTGCCTGTCGCTGCAACTTCACCCGCTGATGACCCAGGGCCAGATCGAGGCGCTGGAGCATCACGCCAGCGACGAGTTGAAGGCGCTCTACCTGCCCAAACTGGTCAGCGGCGAATGGGCCGGCACCATGAACCTGACCGAATCTCAGGCCGGGTCGGATGTCGGCGCGCTCGCCACGCGGGCCGAACCGAATGGCGATGGCAGCTACGCGATCACCGGGCAGAAAATCTATATCAGCTGGGGCGACAACGACTTTTGCGAAAATGTCTGCCACCTCGTGCTGGCCCGCCTTCCGGGGGGCGCGCCTGGAACCAAGGGGATCAGCCTCTTTCTGGTGCCCAAGTTCATTCCCGATGAAACCGGCGCGCCGGGGCGCGCCAATGACCTTTCGGTTGTCAGCCTCGAACACAAGATGGGCCTGCATGGCAGCCCGACCTGCGTGATGCAGTATGACGGCGCGACCGGCTGGCTGGTGGGGCGCGAACATGACGGGATGCGCGCCATGTTCACCATGATGAACAACGCCCGCCTTGGGGTGGGCGGGCAGGGCATCGGCGTCGCCGAAGCCGCCTTCCAGCACGCCCTGGCCTATGCGCAGGAGCGCAGGCAGGGCCGCAGCCCGATCGAGGACGGCACCGGCACGATCATCGACCACGCCGATATCCGCCGGATGCTGACGGTGATGAAGGCCGAAACCTTCGCCGCGCGCGCCATTGCGCTCGATTGCGCCGTCGCCATCGACATGGAAACCGCTACCGAGGCGCCCGAATGGGCGGCGCGCGCGGCGCTTCTCACCCCCATCGCCAAGGCCTTCGGTACCGATACCGGCATCAAGGTCGCCGATCTTGGCGTGCAGGTGCATGGCGGCATGGGCTATATCGAGGAAACCGGCGCCGCGCAGTATCTGCGCGATGTGCGCGTCACCGCGATCTACGAGGGCACCAACGGGATTCAGGCGATGGACCTTGTCGCCCGCAAGCTGATGGACGATGGCGAGGCCGCGCACGCGCTTCTCGACGAGATCGAAGCGCGCGCAGAAGCCGCCCGCGCCCGCCTTCCCGACCTTGCCGAGCCGGTTTGGCAGGCCTCCGAAACCCTGCGCGAGGCGCTCGACTGGATGCTTGCGGCCACCGATCTCAACCAGCGTTTCGCCGGGGCCACGCCCTTCCTTGCCGGTTTCGCCCGGGTGCTCGGCGGGCATTACCACCTTGCCGCCGCGATGGCCGAGGACAGCGCCGGCGCACGAACGCACCTCGCGCGATTCTACATCACCCGCCTCCTGCCCGAACATCAGGGCCTGCTGGCCCATGCCACCTCCGGCGCCGACGGGCTCTATGCGCTTTCGCCAGAGGATCTTTCGGCGTGATGGATGGCGCTGCGGAACCCCTGCGCTACCCTTGGCGCGAGTCCCCGGACGAGGGCGAGGCGATCACCGTCGCCCCCGGCGTGCTGTGGATTCGCCTGCCGTTGCCGATGGCGCTCGATCACGTCAATGTCTACGCCCTCGACGAGGGCGACAGCTGGACCGTCGTCGATACCGGAATCCAGTCCGCCCGCAGCACCGCTCTCTGGGAAAAACTGCTGACCGGCCCGCTTCAGGGGCGGCCCGTGTCGCGCGTGATCCTGACCCACCACCACCCCGACCATATCGGCATGGCGGGCTGGCTGATGGAGCGTTTCGGCGCCGAACTCGTAGCCACCCGCACCGCCTGGCTTCTGGCGCGGATGCTCATCCTCGATGTCGAGCAACGCCCCAGCGATCAGGCGCTGGCCTACTGGCGCCGCGCCGGAATGGACCCCGCGATCTACGAGGCGCGCAGATCCGCGCGACCGTTCAATTTCGCCGATAGCTGCCACCCGATTCCGGTGGGCTATACCCGCGTGAAACAGGGCGATACCCTGCGCGCGGGCGGGCGCGCCTGGGATGTTCACATCGGTCACGGCCACGCGCCAGAGCACCTGACCCTCTGGAGTCGGGATGACAATCTCGTGATCGCTGGCGACCAGATCATCGCCTCGATCAGTCCCAATCTGGGTGTCTATCCGACCGAGCCCGATGCCGACCCGGTGGGCGAATGGCTCGAATCCTGTGGCCGGCTGGCGGCGCTCGCGCATGAGGATCACCTCGTGCTCTCGGGCCATAAACTGCCGTTCACCGGCCTTCCCGTGCGGATGCGCCAGCTGATCGAAAACCACCACGGCGCGCTGGATCGCCTGCGTCTGCATCTCGCCAGCCCCAAAACCGCCGCCGAATGCTTCGCGCCCCTCTTCAAGCGCCGAATCGACGAAGGCACCTACGGTCTGGCGTTGGTCGAGTCGGTTGCGCATCTCAATCACCTGTATCACGCTGGCGAAGTGACACGCAGCACGCGCGCCGCCGATGGCGCGTGGCTCTGGCAGGCGAAAGGATAGGCGCATATGGATGACGAGATCCGAACCTCGGCGGAATATCACGAAAGCGACGCGCTGCCGCGCCGTCACGAGGTCCATTCCGACCCGGACACCCCGCCCTGCGAAGACCTGCCCGAAGGTATGCGCCGCAAATCCCTCGAACAGAAAAGCCCCGCCGAATGGGCCTATGAGCGCCTGATTCTCTACATCAAGAATTTCGAGGAACAGCTCGACAACGCGCATGAGGTGGCAATGGGCTTCACCGGCGGCGACGCGGGCGTGCTGCGCATCGAGGGGATGGGCTATTTCGAGCCCGATATCGTGACCTTCTACGGCACCGATGCCAGCGGTGCGCGCAACCAGCTTGTGCAGCATGTCAGCCAGCTCAATGTGATGCTGCGCGCCCTGCCCAAACGGGTGGAACAGGATCCCCCGCGCCGCATCGGTTTCCGCCTTTTCGAGGATCTCGCATAAGGCCTCTCGCCCGCGTCAGCTTGGAGGGTGACAGCCCTCAAGAAATGCAGTATCCAACTTGCTGATTTTCATCGCAACGGCGAACATGAAGGACACGGGAAACATGGCTGAACACAAGCATGGCGATATGAACATCGAAGTGCAGGAAAAAACCTTCGACGGTTTCGTCAGGATTGTTGCCTGGTCCTGCGTCGGGATCATCGGCTTCCTGGTCTTCCTGGCCCTCGTCAACGGCTGATGAAACCGCCGGTGCCGTCACCGGCACTGGTAAGGGCACCGTGACCGGCGCGGGCAAGGGGATAGTGATGCGTGGTTGGGTTTTTGCGGTTTGTGCTGCGCTGGGGTTGTCGGGCTGCACCGCGGCCGAAGTCTGGGCACCTGACGAGGCCGTGGCGAAAGCCAGCTACCAGCACGACGGGCCGCCGCGCCTGACCCTCTACACGATGATCAACAACCGCACCGGCGCCGGAGCGCACAGCTCGCTGATGGTCAACGGCTCCGAGCGGGTGATCTTCGACCCCGCCGGGTCGTTCAAGCATGAAACACTGCCCGAACGGAACGACGTGGTCTATGGCATCACCCCCCAGGTCGAGGATGTCTATACCCGCTATCACGCGCGTGAGACCTTCCGCGTCCATGTCCAGAAGCTCGATGTCAGCCCCGCCACCGCCGAACGCGTGTTGCAGCTGGCCAAGACCAACGGCCCGGTCCCTTCGGCGCATTGCGCGCGCGCCACCTCGACCCTGCTCGCACAGATTTACCCCGAGACGATATCGACCACATGGTCACCGATCCGCCTGTCGGAATCCTTCGCCACCCTGCCCGGTGTCACCGGACGGGTGCTGCGTGAATATGACAGCGACGATAACAGCAAGGTGCTGGACGACTGGGATCCGAACCGCGTCGCCAAGGCGGCAGCAGCGGGCGGCTGATCTCCCGGCCCGCGCGGCCCCGGTCAACGCTTCGGCCCTATCCCAGCAGGTAAAGCCCGCCATAAAGCGTGGACGCGCCCAGAAAGATCGCCAGCAGCATGTTGCGCGTCAGAACGCCCGCGGTGATGGTGACCAGCGCTGCCGCAAGGCGCGGCGCATCGGGCGCGCCGCCTGTCGCCTGCGGCCAGACCACCAGCGGTGCCACCAGCCCCGGCAGGACCGCCACCGCCGTATAGCGCAGGTGCCGCAGGATCCAGGAGGGCAAGGGCCGGTCCCCGATCAACCCGGTGAACACGAAGCGCAGCCCGAAACTGCCCAGCCCCAGCACGATCATCACCAGCCACAATTCGCCCTTGTCGATCATGCCGCGCGCCTTTCCGCCCTGCGCTTGTCGATCAGCTCGACCTGCGCGCCCGTCATCATGCCCAGCACCCCCGCCACCAGCAGGCCAAGGTTGAACGGCAGGAACGCGAAAACCAGCGCGCTCAGAACCGAAACGAAGCCCGCCGCCACATGGGCGCGGGTGCGCATCATCGGCCCGATCAGCGCAAGGAATGTGATCGGAATCGCGAAATCCAGCGCCAGCCCCTCGGGAATGGCCGTGCCGATCATCGCGCCGACCCCGGTGAACAGGTACCAGGGCGGGCAGATCGGTGCCGCCACCCCGAAGAAATAGGTCAGCCGCTGCCCGATGGTCCAGTCGCGCCGCTCGTCGAATTTCAGCACCGAACAGGCATAGGTCTGATCGACTGTGAAATAGGCCGCCCAGGCCCGCTGCGCCAATGTCGCCTCGCCCAGATAGGGCGTCAGCGAGGCCGAATACATCGCCATGCGAAGATTGACCGCCAGCGCCGAGACCATCACGATCAGGGTCGGGGCATCGTTGCGCATCAGCTCGATCGCCGTGAACTGCGCCGCCCCCGCGATCACCAGGAACGAGAACGCCACCGTCTCGAACACATTGAGCCCCGCCTCGGTCGCCACCACCCCGAACAGGGTCGAGAACGGCACGATCACGAGGATGAAGGGCGAGCCGTCCCGCACACCCTGCCAGAAGATGGATTTCGAGGTTTCCGTCGCCACGTCTACGTCCTAGATTGCCCGCATGACACCCGCCTAGACCGAACCCAAGGGAGATGCAATTGACGAGATCCGGCGACATGATCGCGCCCGATCCGTCGGGCCGCCGGGCCATGCGTGGCCGCGCATGATCCAGCCGCCTGGTGTGATCCTGGCCGGTGGGCGGGCCAGCCGCATGGGCGGCGGCGACAAGGGGCTTCTGCCCCTTGGCGGGCAGACCATCCTCGATCATGTGATCGAGCGGCTCGAACCGCAGGTGGCGGGCATGGCGCTCAATGCCAATGGCGATCCGGCGCGCCTTTCGCGCTTTGCCCTGCCAATCCTGCCCGACAGCATCGCCGGTCATCCCGGCCCACTGGCGGGTGTCCTGGCCGGGCTCGACTGGGCGGCGGGGCAGGGGGCCGAAACCATCGTCACCGTCGCTGCCGACACGCCCTTCTTTCCCTGCGATCTCGTCGCGCGCCTGCTGCTCGCCGCCGAGGGCATGACCCATCCGCTCGCGCTGGCCGCCACGCCCCGCCCCGAGGGCGAAAGCACCCGCTCCATGACCCGCTCGGGCCTCCTGCGTCACCCGACCTTCGGGCTCTGGCCCGTGGCGCTGCGCGACGATCTGCGCGCGGCGCTTGCGGGCGGGCTGCGCAAGGTGGCTCTCTGGGCCGACACCCATGACGCCTGCCTGGCGCTGTTCGATACGCCGGGCGATCCCTTCTTCAACGTCAACACACCCGAGGACCTTGCCCTTGCACAGGCCATGACGGAGACCGGCACATGAATATCTACGGTGTCGTCGGCTGGAAGAACGCGGGCAAGACCGGGCTGATGGAACGGCTCGTCACCGAGATCGCCGGTCGTGGCTTCAGCGTCTCCACCGTCAAGCACGCCCATCACACCTTCGACGTGGACCACCCCGGCAAGGACAGCCACCGCCACCGCGTTGCCGGGGCGACCGAGGTGCTTCTGGCCTCGCGCAACCGCTTCGCCTTGATGCATGAATTGCGCGATACGCCCGAGCCGCCGCTTGCCGCGCTGCTCGACAGGCTGTCGCCGGTCGATCTGGTCCTGATCGAAGGCTACAAGCGCGATGCCCATCCCAAGATCGAGGCCCATCGCGCGATCAACGGCAATCCCCTGATCGCGCCGGACGATCCCACCATCCGCGCGGTGGCCAGTGATACGCCGCTGACGCTTGACCGCCCGGTCTTCGACCTCGACGACACCGGCGCCATCGCCGATTTCATCCTGTCCGAGGTCGGGCTTTAAGCGCCGCCTAGTCCCTGTTCAGAAACTCGCGTCGACACCGGGCAGGTTCAGCGCCCGGATCAGGTCGCGCAGCTCCTGGCGGGCGGCGACATTCGAGATGTTGAGCTGCTTAACGCCCACGTCCTTGAGATCCAGAAGGGTCAGCCCCCTCGGAAACAGCTCACGGAAAATCACCCGCTCGTTGAACCCCGGCGCGGTGCGGAATCCGATGCGCTTCGCCAGATTGTCCAACGCATCGCCCATCTTCTTCTTGTTGACCATCTGCTGCGCCCCAAGCCGGTTGCGCACGACGACCCAGTCGATCGGCTTCAGCCCCGCCTGCGCGCGCAGCTGGCGGGCATTCCAGACCATCTCGGAATAGACCGAGGGGCCAAGGATGCGCTTCCCGTCGCTGTCCACATGCGCCAACAGGTCGAAATCCACGAAACTGTCATTGAGCGGCGTAATCAGCGTATCGGCCAGGCTGTGCGCCACCTGGCTCAGCCTCGTATGCGATCCGGGGCAGTCGATCACGATGAAATCGCTGTCCGGCTCCAGCTCGGCCACCGCCGCCGACAGGCGCCGGTCATAGACGTTCTCGCCGGGCTTCAGGCTGTCCTGATCGACCTCGGGCAGATCGTGGTAATAAGGGCTGGGCAGGGTCAGGCCGGACTTTTCCAGGAACCGCTTGCGGTTCGCCGCATAGCTGCCGAATGTCTTCTGGCGCAGGTCCAGGTCCAGCGCGCTGACCTTGTGGCCCATGCGTGCCAGTGCCGTGGCGACATGCATCGAAACGGTGGATTTGCCTGCGCCGCCCTTCTCGTTGCCGACGACGATGATATGGGCCATGTGTCCTGGTTCCTCTGTCCCTGCTCGGGGCCGTTTTTGATTGAACGCACTCTATCCGCGAGGGACGGTTTTGCAAAGACTGTGTTGCCGTGCCGCCGCGTGTTGCGGCCCTTGTGGCATAGCTGCCGCGCCTTTGTCCCGCGGAACGAAAAACGCCGTCCCGGTGCGGGACGGCGTCCGATCTTGCAACGGATTCTCCGGCTTCAGAAGCCGAGGCCCGAATACTTGTTCTTGAACTTCGACACGCGGCCGCCGGTGTCCATCAGGCGCGAGGTGCCGCCCGTCCAGGCCGGGTGTACCGACGGGTCGATGTCCAGCGACAGGGTGTCGCCTTCCGCGCCATAGGTCGAGCGCATCTGCACAACGGTGCCATCGGTCAGCTTGACGTCGATGAGGTGATAATCGGGATGGATGTCGTTTTTCATCGTGCCACTCCTTATGCCGACTTGTCGGTTTTCTTGGGCTTGTAAGTGCTGTCCTCGGCGATCCGGGCCGACTTGCCCCGGCGCGAGCGCAGGTAATACAGCTTGGCACGGCGGACGCGGCCACGGCGCACCACCTCGATGCTGTCGATATTCGTCGAATAGAGCGGGAACACGCGTTCCACGCCTTCACCGAAGGAAATCTTGCGCACGGTAAAGCTGCCGGCGATGCCGGCGCCGTTCTTGCGGCTGATGCAGACGCCTTCAAAGTTCTGCACGCGCGAACGTGTGCCTTCCGTGACTTTGTAACCGACACGGATCGTGTCACCGGCCTTGAAATCCGGGATGGTCTTGCCAAGCTCTGCGATTTGCTCGGCATCCAGTTGAGCGATCAGGTCCATCGCCATGTCTCCTATCTGCTTGCGGTTTTATCCGCAAAGTTTGGTGCCGCCTCAGAGCTCTCGGTCTTCGTCCGGGTCCCTACCATGTGTATCACGATAAGCCCGCCAGAGATCAGGTCGTCGTTCCTTTGTCAGCCTTTCGGCCATTGCGCGCCGCCAGGAGGTGATATGCCCGTGATGACCCGAAAGAAGAATCTCGGGGATCGGCAGGCCCTTCCAGACGGCTGGTCGCGTGTACTGGGGATGTTCAAGCAGACCTTCGGAAAAGGACTCCTCTTCCGTCGATGCCTGATTCCCAAGCACGCGCGGTATAAGTCGGACTGTCGCATCAATCAAGGCCTGAGCGGCGATCTCGCCCCCCGTGAGGACGAAATCGCCCAATGAGACCTCCTCGATGCCGTAATGTTCGATCACGCGCTCGTCCATGCCCTCGAAACGCCCGCAGATCAGCGTGACGCCGGGGGCCTCGGAAAGGCGCTGCGCCATCGCCTGATCGAACCGCCGCCCGCGCGGGCTCAGATACAGGATCGGCGCGCCCTCGGGCGCCTCGCTCATCGCCTTCTCGATCGCGCGCCCCATCACGTCGGGGCGCAGCACCATGCCCGCGCCGCCGCCTGCGGGCGTGTCGTCGACATTGCGGTGCCGGCCTTCGCCGAACTGGCGCAGATCGGTCGTTTCAAGCTGCCACAGCCCGTCCTTCAGCGCCCTGCCGGTCAGGCTTTCGCCCAGCACACCGGGAAAGGCCTGCGGAAACAGGGTGATCACCTGCGCGCGCCACGCCCGCGCAAGGCGCGGGTTGTGGTCCATCAGCTCCTGCGGCTGCAGGCTGGCGCGGATGGATTTGCGGCCGTGGGATCTGGATGCATCGCTCATGGCGCATGGGCTTAGCCCCCGCGCGTGTCCAAGGCAAGGCCGCGTCGCGCGCCCGCGTTGCTCAGGCCGACCCGCGCGGCATCGGCAGCCGCGCCTTGTTATAGGGCGCCCAGTCGGTGATCTCGGGATAATAGGTCTTGCGCCACTCGCGCACCCTCGGGTTCATCACCCGCCGCCAGACCGGCGGGATCATCGCCGCCATCGTCATGATCGGATAGCCATAGGGCAGTTGCGGGGCTTCGCTCTCGTCATAGTTCTGCAACAGCGGAAAGCGGCGGTCGGGCTTGTAATGGTGGTCCGAGTGGCGCTGCAGGTTGATCAGCAGCCAGTTCGACGCCTTATGCGCCGCGTTCCAGCTGTGATGCGGTTTGACATGCTCGTATTTGCCATCCCCCAGATGCTTGCGCGTCAGCGCGTAATGCTCGACGTAATTGACCAGCTCGAGCTGCCAGATCGCGGCGCCCGCCTGCCACAGGAACAGCAGCAGCCCCGTCCAGCCCCCCACCAGCAGCGCCAGCAGCAGCATGAAGGCCTGCAGGCCCAGGTAGCGCCAGAACGGGTTTTCAGGCGTGCTCCAATGCTTGCCCTTGCGCGCCAGCATCGCCTTTTCCGAGCGGAACGCCGAGATCGGCGACTCGCGCAGCACACGCAGGAAATAGCGGTGGAACCCTTCATTGTAGCGCGCCGTCACCGCATCGCGGGAGGTGCCCACATAGGGATGATGCACCCTCAGATGTTCCGAACGGAAATGCGAATAGAGCACCATCGACAGCAGCGCATCGCCCAGGAACCGCTCGCCCCGGTCCTTCTGATGCATCAGTTCGTGGCTGTAGACGATCCCGACCGTCCCGGTGATCACCCCGACGCCGAAGAACAGCACGATGGTTTCCAGCGGCGACAGATGCGCATCCCCCGGCCCGGTCACATACCAGATCATCCAGAACAGCAGCGCGAACTGCACCGGCGCCCAAATGATCGTGATCGCCTTGTACCAGCTCAACTGGTCCTCGCCGGTCTCGAGGTCCGCATTCTCCAGGTTCAGCCCCAGGAACGCATCGAGGATCGAGAACAGGTACCACGTAACCACCGGCAACAGGATCACCGTCCAGCCCCCGTAGAGCGCGGCGAAGATCGCCACGGGCACAAGGATCAGCGACATCCAGAACGGCGCGGCATTGCGGAACTTGGCAACTTGATCGGACGGAATCATGCACTGGTCTCCCGTGAGGCATTGACACATCTGGCGCACGTTTCAGCGCGCATTCTCCAACCTTCCTCGGGCAAGGTCAAATACCTTGCGCATCACCGTCGGCAGATCCGAGGGGCGAAACGCCGCAGCCGGGTGGAATTCGCCGCACACCGCCGTCCGCCCCTCGGGCACATCCGCCACGCAGACCTTCAGCCGCAGCTCGAAATGGGTGAACACATGGCGCGCCTCCTCGGGCAGCTCCTGCCAGTCCGCGTCCAGCGGCGGCGCGGGTTCGGGCGCGTCGTTCCACTCGCTTCCCGGCCAGCCCAGCATCCCCCCGAGCAACCCCTTGTCGGGCCGCCGCTCCAGCAGCCACGCTCCATCCGCCCGCCGCGCCACATAGGCGATCCCGTGGCGCACCGGCCTTGGCTTCTTTGCCGCCTTGCGCGGCAAGTCCCCCTGCACCCCGGCCGCGCGGGCCGCACAGGGCGCGCGCCAGGGACAGATCCCGCAGGCCGGCGTGCGCGGGGTGCAGATCGTCGCCCCCAGATCCATCACCGCCTGCGCATAGCAGCCAGGCCGCGCCTCGGGCGTCATCGCCGCCGCGGCCGCCCTGATCTCGGGCTTGGCGGCGGGCAGCGGCGTGCGGATGTCGTGCACCCGCGCCATCACCCGTTCCACATTGCCATCCACCACCACCTCGGGCGCATCAAAGGCGATCGCCGCGATCGCCGCCCCCGTATAGGGGCCGATCCCCGGCAAACCCTCCAGCGCTGCGCGCTCCTGCGGGAACACCCCGCCCAGCTCATGCGCCACCACGCGGGCGCATTTCACGAGGTTGCGGGCGCGCGCGTAATATCCAAGCCCCGCCCATTCCCCCATCACCTGCGCCTCGGGCGCATCCGCCAGGGCCCGCACATCGGGCCAAAGCGCGGTGAACCTCTCGAAATATCCGATCACGGCGGCCACGGTGGTCTGTTGCAGCATCACCTCGGACAACCACACGCGATACGGGTCGGGCCGCACACCGGCCGCACGCGCGCCCGGCCCCACCCGCCAGGGCAGGTCGCGTGCATGCCTGTCATACCATTCCAGGATCTCCGCCGCCCCGGCCTGCTCACACATTCTTTATCCCCCTCGGACGGTTTTCGCTCTGGCATGGCCCGCCACATGCCCTAAGATAGGCGCCAATTCGAGGATGCCACCATGCCAAAGCGCGAAAGCACCACACGGGGTTTCAAGCGCACCGCCCAGCTTGTGCAGGGCCGGGTGCGCCGCGCCTCTGAATCGCGTGGCTTCGCGCAATCGCGCCTTCTCACCCATTGGCCCGAAATCGTCGGCGACGATATCGCCGCCATCGCCCGGCCCGTCAACATATCCTACGGGCGGCAGGGGCTTGGCGCGGTGCTGACCGTGCTGACCACCGGCGCCCAGGCGCCGATGCTGGAAATGCAGAAACAGACCCTGCGCGACAAGGTGAACACGGTTTACGGCTACAACGCCATCTCCCGCATCCGTGTGACGCAGACCGCGCCCACCGGATTTTCCGAAGGCCAGGCCAGCTTCGACCACCGCCCAAAATCCGCCGCGCCGCCCGCGCCCGACCCCGAAACGCAGACCCGCGCGCATTCGCTTGTCGCCCCGATCGGCGACACGGGCCTCAGAACGGCGCTTGAAGCCCTCGGGCGGAACGTTCTATCCAAGACGAAACGCTGACACTCAAAAGGGGATCACCATGACCCGACTGACCGCAATCGCGGCCCTCTGCCTTGTTCTTGTCGCCGGTGGCGCCTACTGGCTCACCGCAGGTTCCGCCAAGGCGCCCGACCTGCCCTTCGCCGCCAATGCGCAGGACGCCGATGTCGACACCTCCTCTATCGTCGAGATGAATCTCGGCAATCCCGACGCGCCGGTCACGGTGATCGAATACGCTTCCTTCACCTGCCCGCACTGCGCCGACTTCCACGCCAACCAGTTCAAGCAGCTCAAGGAGAACTATATCGACAGCGGCAAGATCAACTTCATCCACCGCGATGTCTATTTCGACCGCTTCGGCCTCTGGGCCTCGATGGTCGCACGCTGCGGCGGAAAGGACCGCTTTTTCGGGATCATCTCGATGATCTACGACCAGCAGAAGGACTGGATCGGCTCGGGCGACGCCGTCGGCATCGCCGAACGCCTGCGCAAGATCGGCAAGGTCGCGGGGCTTGACGCCGCGCAGGTCGATGCCTGCCTAGCGGATCAGGACAAGGCCAAGACCCTTGTCGCATGGTTCCAGCAACATGCCGATGCGGACAATATCGATTCGACCCCCTCGCTGGTGATCAATGGCGAGAAATACTCGAACATGCCTTACGCAGAGCTGAGCGCGATCATCGACGAGAAGCTGGCCGAGTAATGACGTCGCCTCTCTCCGGCCTCAAGGTGGTCGAGCTCGCCCGCATCCTGGCCGGCCCCTGGGCCGGTCAGACCCTCGCCGATCTGGGGGCCGAAATCATCAAGGTCGAAAGCCCCGCTGGCGACGATACCCGCCAGTGGGGGCCGCCCTTCATCGAGCGCGAGGGCGACCGTTCCGCCGCCTATTTCCATTCCACCAATCGCGGCAAGGCCAGCATCGCCATCGACTTCCGCACGCCCGAAGGGCAGGCGCAGGTGCGCGACCTGATCCGCGACGCCGATATCGTGATCGAGAATTTCAAGGTCGGGGGCCTTGCGAAATACGGGCTCGATTACGACAGCCTCGCCGCCCTCAATCCCGGCCTCATCTATTGCTCGATCACCGGTTTCGGGCAGGACGGGCCTTATGCGCATCGCGCCGGCTACGATTACATCATTCAGGGCATGTCGGGCCTCATGTCGATCACCGGCCACCCCGAGGGCCAGCCGACCAAGGTCGGCGTCGCCGTGACCGATGTGTTCACCGGCGTCTATGCCGCCACCGCGATCCTGGCCGCTCTCCATCAGCGCACCAGCACCGGTCGCGGCCAGCATATCGACATGGCGCTGCTCGACGTAGCGGTTTCGGTCACTGCCAACCAGGCGATGAACTACCTTTCCACTGGCACGCCGCCGGGGCGCCTTGGCAATTTCCATCCCAACCTCTCTCCCTACCAGGTGTTCGACTGCTCTGACGGCTACATCATCGTCGCGGTCGGCAATGACGCGCAGTTCGCGCGCTTCTGCGATCTTCTGGGATGTCCCGATCTGGCCGCCAATCCGGATTACGCGACAAATCCCGCACGGGTATCCAACCGCAAACAGCTTGACGAAATCCTGACAGACCGTTCGCGGACCTTTTCCAAGGCCGACCTCCTCGCCACCTGCGAGGCGCATGGCGTGCCTGCCGGGCCGATCAACGACCTCGCCGAGGTCTTCGATGATCCCCAGGTTCAGGCCCGCGGGATGCGGGTCGATCTCGACGGGGTGCCCGGCGTGCGCTCCCCCTTCCGGTTCTCGGATGCCGAACTGTCGCTGAACCGTCCCTCACCCCGCCTGAACGAGGACGGCTGAGGCGCGGATTTCGGGCGTCGGAATCCGGGGGTTTTCGGGTTCTGTACGGAATATCCGGCGCGATCTCGGATTTCTGTGCAAAACCGCCGTACAAAACGGACGTTTCGTACAGAACTCGGGCCCGCTCAGCCGCGCTTCAGCCCGGCGCGTTCCAGCGCGCTGTCAAGCGCTGACCAATCGTCGATCTGCAACCTCACGGGCAGGGTCAGGACCTTCTGCCTGAACCCCTGCGGCAGGCGCACAGCATCCTTTTCTGTGGTCACCAACTGCGCCTTCAGCAGCTTCGCCTCCGCCTCCAGCCGCCCCATCAGGGCCTGCGTCAGCGGCTGGTGATCCTCCAGCGCCTCCGCTCGCGCAAGTTCGGCCCCAAGTCCTTGTAATGTCGCAAAGAATTTCGCCGGATGGCCAATGCCCGCAAAGGCCAGAAACCGTGTTCCGGCCCAGTCCATCCCGGTCTCCAGAGGCGCAAGATGGCCGGTCATATGCGGCACTTCGATGGCCTCGCCCCAGCTCTCGCGGAAGCTCTGCTGCTGCGCGCTGCCTCCGATCGACAGCACCATGTCGGCGCGCCTGAGACCCGCCCCGACCGGCTCTCTCAGCGGTCCCGCCGGAATGCAGCGGCCATTGCCGAACCCCGTCGCGGCATCCACGACCACGATTGAAATATCTTTTCGGATCAATGGGTTCTGATGTCCGTCGTCCATCACAAGTACATCCGCCCCGGCCGCGACCGCCTGTTTTGCCGCCTTCGCCCGATCCTTGGCAATCCAGACCCGCGTGAACGCCGCGAGCAGCAATGGTTCGTCGCCAACATCTTGAGATGTATGGATTTTTTCCAGAACTTCGACCGGCCCTTCCAGCGCGCCGCCATGCCCGCGCGACACGACATGCACGGTTTTGCCCATGTTCTGCAGGTATTGCACCAAGGCAATCACCGTCGGCGTCTTGCCCGTGCCCCCCGCATTGATGTTGCCCACACAAATCACTGGAATATCAGGGGCATAGACCGGATTCTGTGCGACCCGTCTCGCCGTTGCGGCACCGTAAAGCGCCCCCAGCGGCGCCAGGATCCGCGCCATCAGCGCCGGTTTCCCGGCTGGCGTGAACCAGAACCCCGGCGCCCGCATCACCGCGCCTCCATGATGTCGAGCGTATCCTGGACGAGATCAAGAATTTTGTCAGTGACTCCAGCACTTTGCGAGGCCACGTCCCACGCGGCATGCGCCATCGCGGCCGACTGATCCGCCGGGATCAACCGCTTCACCGCCGTCCCCAACGTCTCCGCATCCCGCACGATCCGCGCCGCCCCGGCCTCTGCAAACCTTGTGTAGCTCGACAAATACCGCCGCACATACGGCCCGTAAAGAATGGCCGACCCATGCGCCGCAGGTTCATTGGGGTCGCGCCCCCACTGCCCCGACTGCAGCGAACTGCCCATGAACGTGATCGGCGCCAGGCGATACCAGAGTCCCATTTCACCATAGGTATCCGCCAGCAGAACCTGTGTGGTCTCCTCGGGCATCGCGCCCTGGGACCATACCACATGGCGCCGTCCATCTTGTTCCAGACGGTCCCTGAAGGCCGGGCCGTCATCCGGCTCGTCCGGCACGACCACCAGAAGCGCCCGATGCGCCAGACGGCTGACCGCCTGATGCGCCTCGAGCACGGCGTCCAGCTCAGGTAGCTGCAACATCGCTGCCAGCCACACCGGCCGCCCCCGCAGCAGCGTGGCCAGCTCCTCACGGTCGGATTCGCTGTAAGGCAAGGCCAGTGCGCCTTCCTGGAAAGGGCCGGTCACCGAGATTTCGGCATCCTTCACGCCAAGGCGGCGCAGGAACCGAGCCGTGTTCGCCGAGCGCGACAGGATCAGCGCAAAGCGCCCAAGCAGCGCGCGAGGCATGTCTGGAAACCAGCGCCACGACGACTTTTCCAACAGCGTTTCCTCGGCGTCGATCAGGTAAAGCGGCACATCGCGGGCGTCCGCCTCGGTGATGAAGGCCGGTTGCAGGTCCCCCCCGGTCCACAGGCAGATATCGGGCCGCCAGTGATCCAGAAACGCCTTCGCGGCGGGCACCGTATCAGGCGGAAGGGCCTCGTGCATGACGATCTTCGACTTCAGAGGCTCGGCACTGAAGTCGCGCGACGTGATCAGCATGTGCAGGCCAGGGCGATGCATCGCCAACCGTTCGGCAAGCTGTTGGAGCGCGTCCAGATGCGCCGGTTCGGTGGCATGCGCCCAGACAAGCTCGCCGTCGGGACGCGTGGTCGCGGGGGGGGCGGGTTCATGAGCCGCTCGGCGCGCAAGCGCGAGATATGCCGCAAGGCTGAGCGACCGCCGCATCGTGGTTTACCCCAGTTCTTCGGTCGACGAGGCCTCGGAATCTTCTTCGCGCAGGCGGTGCAGATGCGCGATGTAATAGCGCATATGTGCGTTATCGACGGTACGCTGCGCCTCGGCCTTCCATGCATGATAGGCTGATTCATAATCCGGGAAGATCCCGACAATATGCAGGTCGTCGACATCCTTGAAGACATTGCGGCTGGGATCGACCAGCTCTCCTCCGAAGACGAGGTGCAGGCGTTGGGCCATGAGAATATCCTTGTCCGGGTTGCGCTGCGGCGCAGGGTATTCGATTGCAGGTCAGGGTCAAGCGAATGGCGCGCGCGGCGCGGGTGCCTTGACGGGGCGGGGAAAACCCGCCACCAGACACCATCGCCAACCGGATGCCGCCCATGCCCAAGCCCTTTCTGATCCTGCAACTGCGTCCCGAAGCCGAGGCCGCCGACGATGAATTCGCGGCGATCCTGCGCAAGGGTGGGATGACCGAGACCGAGACCCGACGGATCCGTCTCGATCAGGAACGCCTGCCCGATGCGCTGTCGCTGGATGATTTCTCCGGTGTGATCGTGGGCGGCGGACCGGGCTGCGTCAGTGACGCTCCGGCTGACAAATCCGAGATCGAAGCCCGGATCGAGGCCGATGTCCTGTCCCTCATGCCGCGCGTGACCGAGCGGGACTTCCCTTTTCTGGGCTGTTGTTACGGCATCGGGATCATGGGCAAGCACCTGAAGGGCGATGTCGGCAAGGCGCGCTACGGCGAGCCGGTCGGTACCTCTGATTGCACCGTCACCGAAGCAGGCCGCGCCGATCCTTTGCTCGATGGGATTCCCGACCGGTTCGAGGCGTTCGTCGGCCACAAGGAGGCCCTTCAGGCGCTGCCGGAGTCCTGCGCGCATCTGGTGGCCTCGCCTGCGTGTCCCTTCCAGATGGTGCGCCACGGTCAGAACGTCTATGCCACGCAGTTTCACCCCGAGGCGGACGCCGCCGGTTTCGAGACCCGCATCAGGATTTACCGGCACCGGGGCTATTTTCCGCCCGAAACCGCAGATGACCTCGTGGCCATGTGCCGCGCTGCGGATGTGCACGCGCCCGAGCGCATACTGCGCAACTTCGTCGATCGTTACCGCGCCGAGGTCTGAAACCTGTTGGCGTCATAGGGCGCCATATCAAGGTTCGGGCGCTGCCCGCCGATCAGTCCCGCCACGATGCGCCCGGTCTTTGGCCCGGCAGTCAGACCCACATGCTGATGCCCGAAGGCGGCAAAGACGCCCGTGCCGCCCAACTCACCCATCAGCGGCAGGCTGTCGGGGGTTGTCGGGCGAAAGCCCATCCACTCCTCGATGCTGTCATAGCGGAGATCGGGAAACACCGCCTTGGCATGTTTGCGGATCAGTTCGATCGGTCCACGCGACGGCCCTTTCTCGATCCCGCCCAGTTCCACAGTTCCGGCACAGCGCAGCCCCGTCGCCATCGGGTTCACCGCGAACTTCCCCTGCGAGATCATCAGCGGGTTGCGCGGCATTTGCGACGGGTTCCTGAAATGCAGGTGATAACCGCGCTCGGCCTCCAGATGCACCTTGATCCCGAGCTTTCGCATCAGTGGTTTCGACCAGATCCCTGCCGCCAGAACCGCGTGATCGCAGGCAATCGGCCCCTGATCCGTTTCCACGGCCCGGATGCGCCCATCCGAAAGCGTAATGTCCATGACCTCGGCCTGCCGGTATGTCCCGCCCTCGTCGCAGAGCACCTTGGCAAGGTCCGCCATATATGCGCCCGGGTCGGTGATATGCCCGTGCCCCTTCAGTACCGCAAGGCATTGGGTTGCCGGCCCCAGCATCGGTTCGATCTCGCGCACCGCATCGCCCTCGAAAATGTCGGGTTCCATGCCGCAGCTGCGCTTGAAGCCCCAGGCGTAGTCGTCATCGTCAAACGCGGCGCGCGTCGGGTAGGCGTAGCCGAAATCGCTGCTCGCCACCCATTTTTCGGCGCGCGTGCCTTTGGTCAGTGCGACGTGCTGGTCGACGCTGTCGGTCACCAGCGGGATCAAGGCTTCAATAGCGCGTCGGCAATCGCGGGCATTGGCCTTGGCGACAAAGCGCGCCAACCAGGGGGCAAGCCTTGGAAGATAACTCCACTGCATGAATAGGGGCGATCCCGGATTTACCAGGTATTTCAAGCCAGTGGTCAACAGATCGGGCGTATTGACCGGCACCATCGCCCATTGCGCCAGCAAGCCGGCATTGCCATAGGACGCCCCCGCCCCCGGACCTTCGCGATCCACGAGCGTCACTTCATGTCCCGCGCGACGCAACCAGATCGCCGCGCTGAGCCCGCAGATTCCTGCGCCGATAACGATGATCTTGGTGGGTGCGGTCATTTCGGTCCGTGTCCAACTGGCTGCCTGATGCGCCACTTAAACTCGCCGCCGGATGACGGGCAAGCAGAAGTCGCTTGCCGCGCGGGTTCGTCCCAAAACGAAAGACCCCGCCTGATGGCGGGGCCTTGATACTGTCACTGCTGAGCGCGGTTCAGCCCTGGCGGGCTTTGAAGCGACGCTGCGTCTTGTTGATGACGTAGACGCGGCCTTTGCGGCGCACGACACGGCAATCGCGGTGCCGGTTCTTCAGCGAGCGGAGCGAATTGCGAACCTTCATGGTCGTCTCCTGTCTGTCGCGGCGCGGGCCAGCGCCTGTGGTTGCGGGTGCCTTGCGCCGTGGCGCCGGGCGATGAATTCATGGTGGGCGATACAAGGTTCGAACTTGTGACCCCTTCGATGTCAACGAAGTGCTCTACCGCTGAGCTAATCGCCCATGAATGCCGAAACGGTCCAATGCCCCAAGGAAAAGGGGCGCGGGAGTCCGCGCCGGTGAGACGCGTCTATAAAAGGAGTCGGAAAGGGGATCAAGGGCTTTTAGAACGCTAATTTCGCTCTATGATGGCCGCGACAGGAGAAACGATGCCGAAAGCCGCCTATCATCTGAGTCATCCCCAACGGCGAACGACCTCGGTGGTGTTTGCATCGCCTCACAGCGGCCGCGATTATCCCTGGTCGTTCCTGCGCCGCACGAATCTCGACGAACACTCCGTGCGCAGCTCCGAGGACGCCTTCGTCGATCAGCTGTTCGAGCCCGCACCGCGCTATGGCGCACCGTTGATCCGGGCCGGGGCGCCGCGGGCATTCGTCGATCTCAATCGCAGCGCTGACGAGTTGGACCCCGCCCTGATCGAAGGCGTGCGCCGCACCGGCCATAACCCGCGTGTGGCCTCTGGCCTCGGGGTGATTCCGCGCGTGGTGGCGAACGGACAGGCGATCTACACCGGCAAGATCAGCATGTCCGAAGCGACGCGCCGCATCGACACCTATTGGCGACCCTATCATGAGGCCCTCACGGCACAGCTGGATCAGGCGCATCTGATGTTCGGTCAGGCGATCCTGGTCGATTGCCACTCCATGCCGCATGAGGCGATGGATTCGGTCGCCCGCAGCGGTGTGCGACGCCCCGAAGTGGTGCTCGGCGACCGTTTCGGTGCCGCTGCCGCGCCCGAGATCGTGGACCGCGTCGAAGCCGCGTTCAGCGCGGCAGGCCTCGTGGTGACGCGCAACACGCCCTTCGCGGGCGCTTTCGTGACCCAGCATTACGGCCGCCCGTCGCGCGGCCGCCACGCCGTTCAGATCGAGATCGACCGCGCGCTCTACATGAACGAACAGCTGATCCGCCCCAACGGCCATTTCGACACGTTCCGCAAGATTCTGGACGGGATCGTCGCAGAGATCGCCGCGATCGGACGCCCTGCGGCTCAGCAACCGCTCGCTGCCGAGTAGCCTCGCGCGCGGCACCTAGCGAAGTGATCGCCCCTTCAGGATCGCCTGCGCACCGAACCTTGCGCGAATCCGATCCGTCGCCCGTTCGGCCTGCCCGCGACGCACCGCCTCGGGGTCCAGCAGGTCCCCCGAGAGATCCGCGCCAGCCTCATTGACCAGCTCCGACAGGCCCACCCCGATCAACCGGTAAGGCGCCTGGCTTTCAACCTGATCGAGCAAGGCGCGCACGCTGCGATAGATCATGTCCGCCATCTGCGTTGCGTCCCGCAACGCGATGCGCCGGGTTAACAATGCATGGTCCGCGCGCTTCAGCTTGAGCGTCACCACACGACCCGCGAGGGCGCGCGCCTTGGCGCGGTCCGAGACCTTCTCGGAGAGCCGCCACAGATGCCCGTCAAGGATATCGCAATCGCCGGTATCCTCAGGAAAAGTAGTCTCGTTCGAGATCGACTTGACCGGTGTGTTGGCCGCGATGCGGCGCGGGTCCTGGCCGCGGGCGAGATGCCATAACCGCTCGCCCGTCGCGCCGAAACGCGCGCTCAGGTCGCGGCGGTCCCATCGCAGAAGATCGGCGAATATGCGGATGCCCGCGCTTTCCAATGCGGTTCGGGTCGCGTCTCCGACTCCCCAGATCAGGCTGACGGGACGGTCGCGAAGAAAGGCGTCGGTCTCGGCCTTGCCGATCAGTGAAAAGCCGTTCGGCTTATCCAGATCCGAGGCCACCTTTGCCAAAAACTTGTTATAAGACAAGCCGATAGACCCGGTTACGCCCAACTCGTCGCGCATGCGTTTGACCAGTCTGGCCAGCATTACGGCGGGTGGGGCACCGTGCAGGCGGGCGGTGCCGGAGAGGTCCATGAACGCTTCGTCCAGCGACAGCGGCTCGACCATCGGCGTGAGCTCTTCCATCAGGGCGCGGATCTGGCGCGAGACCTCTGAATATAGCTCCATCCGGGGTTTCAGAACCACCGCATCGGGGCACAGATCAAGCGCCTTGAACATCGGCATGGCCGAGCGAACGCCGCGAATTCTTGCTATATAACAAGCAGTTGATACCACGCCCCGCCGTCCGCCGCCGATGATCACAGGCAATCCCGCCAGCGCCGGGTTCTCGCGTTTCTCGACGCTGGCATAAAAGGCGTCGCAATCCATGTGGGCGATGGAAAGTTCGCCAAGTTCGGCATGGGAAACCGTGCGCGGGCTGCGGCAGGCAGGGCAGCGCGCGCCGCTTTCGAATGTGGTCATGCAGTCGCGACAGAGAGCAGGCATCCGGGCCTCTGGATCTGTACGAAACGGACGTTTTGTACGCCGCTATTGTACGCAATTCGGGCGCGCCGGAAAGAGTTTGGTACAGATACCCTTCCTGCCCGCTTCATCTTGCCTCAAATACTCATGCGAGCGGGTTCAGCCGGGCAGTTCGTCAAGGATCGCGCGGGCGGCGCGGGCGGGGTCGGGGTCGGCCCAGATCGGACGTCCGACGACGATGTGATCGGCGCCATCCGCGATTGCCTGCGCCGGGGTCGCCACGCGTTTCTGGTCGCCGAGGTCGGACCCGGCGGGGCGCACGCCCGGCGTCACGATCAGGCGGCTCTCCGATTCGGGCAGGGCGCGGATCATGGCGGCCTCTTGCGGCGAGGCGATGACACCATCGGCCCCGGCCTCGAAAGCGCGCGCGGCGCGTTCGGCGACAAGGTCGGGGACGAGGCCCGGACGCATCAGACCGGCATCGAGATCGTCGCGGTCGAGCGATGTGAGGATCGTCACTGCCAGAATCTTCATGTCGCTGCCCGACGCGCCCTCGCGCGCGGCGCGCACGACATGCGGGTCGCCATGCACGGTCAGGAAATCGAGATCGAACTGCGCCAGCCCGCGCACCGCCTTTTCCACTGTCGCGCCGATATCAAAGAGCTTCATGTCCAGAAAGATGCGCTTGCCATGTTCCTGCTTGAGCTCATTGGCCAGCCCCAGACCGCCACCGGTCAGCATCCCGAGGCCGATCTTGTAGAAGGACACGTCCTGCCCCAGCATCTCGCTGAGCTTGAGCGCCTGAAGCGCGTCGGGAACATCGAGGGCGACAATCAGGCGGTCATCGGACATGGTGCGGGCCTCTGGTTGTTGGGTCATGGGCGTGGATAGCGCCCTTGTCGCGGCGCTTTGTGCTGTCGTCAAGTCCGGCGGAGGTTTTGGCGCAAAGCACTTGAAGATCGCGCGCGCGTTACCCATTTCGATTAACGAGGTTCCCGACAGCCGTATGCCTGCAAGAGGGTGCGCAACCGGGGTAACGCTTGTGAAAAAAGGAGACAGACCATGGACTTGAACAAGTTCACGGAGCGGTCGCGCGGATTCATCCAGGCCGCGCAGACGATCGCGATGCGGGAGAGCCACCAGAAACTGGCGCCCGAACATATTCTCAAGGCATTGATGGACGACAGCGAGGGGCTGGCAAGCAACCTCATCAAGCGCGCCGGGGGCGAACCCGCGCGTGTCGTGCAGGCGCTTGACCTGGCGCTGGGAAAGATCCCGCAGGTGAGCGGCGATGCCGGGCAGACCTATATGGACCAGCAGACCGGCAAGGTTCTGGCCGAGGCCGAGAAGCTGGCCCAGAAGGCGGGCGACAGTTTCGTGCCCGTCGAGCGGATGCTGACGGCGCTGGCGATCGTCAAGTCGCCCGCCAAGGACGCGCTGGAGCAGGGCAAGATCACCGCGCAGAAGCTGAACGAGGCGATCAACGACCTGCGCAAGGGGCGCACCGCCGACAGCGCCAGCGCCGAGGACACCTATGAGGCGCTGGAAAAATACGCCCATGACCTGACCAAGGCCGCCGAAGAGGGCAAGATCGACCCGATCATCGGGCGCGACGATGAAATCCGCCGCGCCATGCAGGTGTTGAGCCGCCGGACCAAGAACAACCCGGTGCTGATCGGCGAACCCGGCGTCGGCAAGACCGCCATCGCCGAGGGTCTGGCCCTGCGTATCGTCAATGGCGACGTGCCCGAGAGCCTTCAGAACAAGCGCCTGTTGGCGCTGGACATGGGCGCGCTGATTGCCGGTGCGAAATACCGGGGCGAGTTCGAGGAACGCCTGAAGGCGGTTCTGAACGAGGTGACATCGGCCGCCGGTGAAATCATCCTGTTCATCGACGAGATGCACACGCTGGTGGGCGCGGGCAAGGCCGATGGCGCGATGGATGCCGCGAACCTGATCAAGCCCGCGCTGGCGCGCGGTGAATTGCACTGCATCGGGGCGACCACGCTGGATGAATACCGCAAGCATGTGGAAAAGGACGCCGCGCTGGCGCGCCGTTTCCAGCCGCTGGTGATTTCCGAACCCACGGTCGACGACACGATCTCGATCCTGCGGGGCATCAAGGAAAAATACGAGCTGCACCACGGTGTGCGGATCTCGGACTCGGCGCTGGTGGCGGCGGCGACGCTGTCCAACCGCTATATCACCGACCGGTTCCTGCCCGACAAGGCGATCGACCTGATGGACGAGGCCGCGAGCCGCCTGCGCATGGAAGTGGATTCCAAGCCCGAGGAGCTGGACGCGCTGGATCGTGACATCCTGCAAAAGCAGATCGAGGCCGAGGCGCTGCGCAAGGAAGATGACAGCGCCAGCAAGGATCGTCTGGAGAAGCTGGAAAAAGAGCTGGCCGATTTGCAGGAGAAATCCGCCGAGATGACCGCGCAATGGCAGGCCGAGCGTGACAAGCTGGCCAGCGCGCGCGATCTCAAGGAGCAGCTGGACCGTGCCCGTATCGAGCTGGACCATGCCAAGCGCGAAGGCAACCTGACTCGCGCGGGCGAGCTTTCCTACGGTGTCATTCCGCAGCTTGAAAAGCAGCTGTCCGAGGCCGAGAAGGCCGAGGACGAAAGCGGCGTGATGGTCGAAGAAGCGGTGCGCCCCGAGCAGATCGCACAGGTGGTCGAGCGCTGGACCGGGATTCCCACGGCCAAGATGCTGGAAGGCGAGCGCGAGAAGCTGTTGTCGATGGAAGACAACCTGCATGCCCGCGTGATCGGTCAGGATCAGGCCGTCAAGGCCGTGGCCAATGCCGTGCGCCGCGCGCGTGCCGGCCTGAACGACGAGAACCGCCCGCTGGGGTCGTTCCTGTTCCTCGGGCCGACGGGCGTCGGCAAGACCGAGCTGACCAAGGCTGTTGCCGAGTTCCTGTTCGACGATGACAGCGCGATGGTGCGCATCGACATGTCGGAGTTCATGGAGAAGCATTCGGTCGCCCGCCTTATCGGCGCGCCTCCGGGTTACGTGGGCTACGACGAAGGCGGCGTGCTGACCGAGGCTGTGCGCCGGCGCCCGTATCAGGTGGTGCTGTTCGACGAGGTCGAAAAGGCGCATCCTGAGGTGTTCAACGTGCTGTTGCAGGTGCTTGACGACGGTGTGCTGACCGATGGTCAGGGCCGCACCGTGGATTTCAAGCAGACGCTGATCATCCTGACGTCGAACCTCGGCAGCCAGGCATTGAGCCAGATGCCCGAGGGCGCGGATGCCGCCGATGCCAAGCGCGACGTGATGGACGCGGTGCGTGCGCATTTCCGGCCCGAGTTCCTGAACCGTCTCGACGAGATCGTGATCTTCGACAGGCTGACGCGCGACCAGATGGACGGCATCGTGGATATCCAGATGCGCCGGTTGCTCAAGCGGCTGGCCGGGCGCAAGATCTCGCTGGAGCTGGACGAGGCGGCGCATAAATGGCTGGCCGATCAGGGTTATGACCCGGTCTATGGCGCGCGCCCGCTCAAGCGGGTGATCCAGAAGGCGTTGCAGGACCCGCTGGCCGAGGCGCTTTTGGCCGGCGAGATCAAGGACGGCGAGACGGTGCCGGTCAGTGCCGGCGCCGATGGCCTGATCATCGGGCAGCGGCTTGGCAGTTCCGACCGCCAGCCGCCCGAGGATGCGGTCGTTCACTGATCGCGACGCCCTGCACGGGCATAGCGGCCCCCGGAGCGATCCGGGGGCCGTATTGTTTCCTGAGGGCGGACAATCTCGTTGCTTTCTTGACCAATGACGCAAGAATGTCCAATGGTCGGGCAGTGATCGAGAGGGTGGTATGAGTGAACAGAACCTGGAGCGTCCCGAGCTGACCTTCTCGCCCGAGGTGGCCGACTGGGTGCGCGAGCATTACGCGGCGGCGCGGGTCATTCTGGAATATGGCAGCGGCGGGTCGACGGTGCTGGCCTCGGAAATGCCGGGCAAGACGATCTTTTCGGTCGAGAACGACCGGCGCTGGCTGCGCGCGATGCAGGCCTATCTCGATCAGGCGGGAACGCAGTCGCCGGTGCATCTGCACCTGGCGGGGGTCGGCAAGACCCGCAAATGGGGTCATCCCGTCGATAATTCGCGTTTCCGGCGCTATCATCTCTATCCGCTCGAGATCTGGGATCATCCCGATTTCGTCCATCCCGACCTTGTGCTCATCGACGGGCGGTTTCGCGAGGCGTGTTTCTATGCCGCCATGCTGCGCTGCACCAAGAATACGGTCGTGCTGTTCGACGACTATGTGAACCGGCCGAAATACCACCGCGTCGAGGCGTTCATCGAGCCGGTCGAGACGCGCGGGCGCATGGCGAAGTTCGAGCTGCGCAAGAAGGCGTTGCCGCGCGAGGGGCTGACGCAGATCGTCGGGGCGTTTTCGAATGCGTTCTGAGGGTGCGCGGCGGCTGGATAGGATGCGCCAAACTGTGCTAATGGCAACGGCGCCGCAAGGTAGGGTAGCGAGGAGAGGTGGCCCGGAATGATGATTTCGCACAGCCGCAAGTTTGTTTTCGTCAAGACGAAGAAGACCGCGGGCACCTCGATCGAATGTGCGCTGGCGCCGTTTCTCGAACCGGGCGACCTGACCTCGCCGCTGGTGGAACACGAGCCCGGCGCGCGGAGATATTCAAAGGAATTCGTCCGTATCCTGCGCGAAAAGGACGCCACATTGAGGGCGCGCAACCCGCATCTGCCCTACAGTGTCGTGGCGGATCATTTCGCCAAGGAGACCAAGGGTTATTTCCGCTTCTGCGTGGAGCGCAATCCCTGGGACAAGGCGATTTCGGCCTTCTTCTTCTGGATTTCGCGGCATGGCCACGACACGAGCAAGACCGAGGAGGAGAACTTCCTGGCCTTCGCCGAGAGCGAAAGGCTGGGTTTCTTCTCGGACTACGATCTCTACATGAAAAAGGACAAGCCGCAGGTGGACCGCGTTCTGCGCTATGAGAACCTGGCGGAGGAGTTTTCGCAGGTCACGGACAAACTGGGCCTGCCCGAGATTTCCATCGGCAGCGTCCGCGCCAAGGGGGATATCCGGCCCAGGGAATCGCGCAAGCTGCAGCGCTTCTATGGTGCCGATCTGGACAATGGCGCCGCCAAGCGGGTGGAGTCGGTCTTTGCGCGCGAGATCGCGTATTTCGGATACACCACCCCCGAACCGGCCTGAACGCGCGGGGAAAGGGCCGCGCGCTGGCGAAAAGGTTGCAGGCAGATTGACAGACGTAGTGGCCTATCGGCTATACCGACGCAACAAAATGCCCCGCGCGCCGCTGTCCTCTTGCGCAGACCGCCGGAAACCAGAGGGTGCAAGGGATCAGTATGAAGCGCCGCGGCCCTCTCTTTGCCGGGTGGAACGCGGCGCGGGTAAATGTAGCATTCAAGGCAGGGGCAACCGGTGTCGAAGCCAGTCATATATGAATTGAACGGCGTGAGTCTGCCGCATGACGACGCGATCATCACGCCGCAGGTCGCGGCATCCCTGAAGCGCGGCAATTATGAGCGGGCCGAGGTTCTGGCCACGCCGAAATTCCTGGAACCCGAGGATCGCGTTCTGGAGCTTGGGGCGGGGCTTGGTTACATCTCGTCCTATGCGGCCAAGGTCATCGGCGTGTCGCATGTGACCTGCGTCGAGGCGAACCCGAAACTGGCGGACTATATCCGCGGCGTTCATGAAATGCAGGGGCTCGAGAATACCGAGGTGCGCAATTGCGTCGCCCTTCCGGGGGGTGCGAAACTGAACCCCGACAAGACGATGCCCTTCTATATCCGCGAGCCGTTCTGGTCCTCCTCGCTGGATCCGGGCCGGGATGCCATTGCCGTGGAAAACATCGCGCAGGAATACCTTTCGGACCTGATCAAGGATGCCGGCGCCACGGCGCTGATCGTGGATATCGAAGGCGGCGAACGCGATCTTTTCAAGGGCGGCGATCTGGGCAGCGTGCGCAAGATCTATGTCGAGCTGCACACCCGCTATATCCGGCCCAAGGGGATCAAGGCCTGCTTTGACGCCCTGTCCGAACATGGGTTCTATTACGACCAGCGCGTGTCGCATGGCGGTGTCGTCCTGTTCCGCAAGCTGTGAACGGCGCGGCACCCGAAAAAAGGAAGACCACGATGGCGCTTTACGATGTCGCAAGCCTCTGGATCGGGGACGAGCTGAGCTGGATGGAGCAGATCTGCCTGATGTCCTTTCTGGAGCATGGGCATCGCACTGTGCTTTATGTCTATGACGACGTGAAATCCGTGCCCGAAGGCGTCGAGATCCGCGATGCGCGCGAAGTCATGCCGACCGATCAGATCATCTATCACGTCAACACCGGCAGCCCCGCGTTTCATTCGGACGTGTTTCGCCTCAGAATGCTGGCGCAGACGGATTTCCTGTGGATCGATACCGACGCCTATTGCCTCAAGCCATTCGAGAAACAGCCGCACGGGTTCTTTTACGGATGGGGCACCGACAAGCGGCGCATTATCTGTTCCGGGGTTCTGGGCCTGCCCGACGGGTCCGAGACCCTGCGGGCGATGCTGGACCTGACGAAGGACGAATATCCCATTCCCCCCTGGCTACCGGAGGCGCGGCAGGCAGAGCTGCGCGCGCTGAAAGCGGCCGGAAAAGGCGTGCATATGTCGCTCATGCAATGGGGCGTTTGCGGACCCGAGGCGCTGCATTTCTTCGCGCATGAAACGGGCGAGGTGAAACATGCGTTCGACGGGCCGGTGCTGTATCCGGTGCCTTTTGCAGGTACACGCGCATTTCACCGCCGTCACCTGAAGCAGAGCGTGCTGAATTCGATCACCGACCAGACGCTGTCGGTGCATTTCTATGGCCGGCGCTTTCGCAACATATTCGCACAGAGCGGCGGGCTGCCGCCCGAAGGATCCTATGCTGACGATCTTTGCAAGCGCCACGGGGTGGACCCGGCGCAAACCGCGCACCTTTTCAAGCTGAAGGTGCCCGGACAACCCGGAGCGGAGCAGGACGCCGGGTGATCCACTGAGCGCGTCGCGCGATCACGGCTTTGAAGGCCCGCGGGGATGGGGTAGGCTTTCAGGGACGTTTGGTAAATCAAGCTGCCATCGACCCGACGGCGGCCAGGAGCGGATGTACGATTACCCATGAACAAGAACAGTCTGGCCGAGGTCAAGAACGGTCTGCGCGCAGTGGAAATCGTGAAGTCGCGGTTCAAGAGGCTTCCGCGCGGAGTCATCCAGGTCGGGGCCCATAACGGCCGCGAAGTCCCCAGAATGGCACGTTCGGGTGTAGAGAAGGCGGTGTTGATCGACCCGCTGGACGAGACGTTCGGCACGCTGAGCGATCGGGTTGCGGAAGTGGACGGCTATGTCGCGATCCAGGCGCTGATCGGCGACGAGGACGGCAAGCAGGTCACGTTCAACGTGTCCAGCAATACCGGGGAATCCTCGAGTTTCCTGGAACCCAGCGGCCATACCGAGATCAAGCCCGATATTCATTTCGAGGAAAAGCGCGAGATGACATTGCGCTCTCTGGACAGTCTGCTGCCGGAGCACGAGATCGAGTCCGATGGCTATGACATGATGTTTATCGACACGCAGGGCGCGGAAAAACATGTCATTGCCGGCGCGCTGAACAGCTTGAAGTCAATTGATTTCATCTGGGTCGAGGTCAGCATCGGCGGAATATATGATGGTGATATGCCGCTGTCGCGCTTCGTGGTCTTCCTCGAGGCGCTGGGGTTCGAGCTGGGCTTTTGCGAATTGAAGCGTTTCGGCTGGGGCGATGCGCTTTTCGTGCGCCGGTCGGTCTTCATCAATCAGGATGACGACAGCTCTCAGGGCTGATTTTCGAGGCTGTCGAGGGATCGCTCGACGCGGGCGCGAAAATCGGTGCGGGTCGGGAAACGTTCGGCGTGAAGCGCCAGGAGGGCGCGGGCCTTGTCGGCGCTGTCCGGGATCCTGACGACGGCGGAAATCAGGCGTTGCAACAGCCGCGGGCGCAGGGGGGCGAGCGAGACCATTTCGCCCAGCACATCGGCCTCGCCTTCGGGCAGGTCGGCATGTTGAAGCACATCGGCGATGCGGGCGAGCAGCTTCTCGTCAGACCGAAGGATATTGCGGTTCTGCGCGAACAGCGCGGCCAGTTCCGGCCCCTCGTTCAGCTTGCCCAGCATCCGGGCGGTGGCGAAGACGGCATCCTCGGTCATCGGTCTGCCGTGATACGTGCCAGTGGCCTCGAACTCGGGGATGTAGCTGACCAGCACGTTGGACATGATCCGGGTCACGATGTCGGGCGAGATGTGGCGGTAATCATTGCGCGCCCAGCAGACATCCGGGTTGGTGAGGGTCACGGTCTCGTAGGACGGGAAATAGTCCACGTCGGGCTTGCCGACGACAAAGGCTTCGGCGGCGGCGCGCTGGACGGATTTGGAATAGGTGTTGGCGAGCATCACATCCATGTCCCGGAAGGTGGAGGCCAGAGGCACGGGCGAGACGGTCAGCAGCATCTTGAGCGGCTTTTCGCGATGCGCCTTGAGAAGTGCGTAGATTCCTTCGAGCGCGTCCAGGATATCGTCATAGCCGAGCACGCGGAATTCAAAGCGTTCGGGCTCGGCTTTGCAGATCCGGGGCGGGGGCGCGATGTTGAGGTAGAGATCCAGTTCCCGGTCATACCAGGCCTCGACGTAGCCCAGGGTGACGATGACTACATCCGCCAGTGCCACCTCGGCAATCGCATCGAGGTAGCGCGCGCGCATGTCCATGATGTCGGCCAGCGGGAAGGGCAGGCGGACAAGCCCCAGCTGCGGGTCGCAATAGAGACCGTCGCCGACCGGGTAGATGATCTTGTCGCCGGGGAAGCTGTCGCGCTCGAGCGCCCATTTCAGCTCGTTCAGGATCGAGTGGGCGGTGTATTTGTTGAGAAAGGTGGATGCCTTGCCGACCGACTCGCCGATCGGTCCGAGGTCGGGCTCGCGGCTGAGCACGGTCATGCCGGCGCGGTGCAGCGCCCCTTCGATATTGCGCGCAAAACAGGAGCCGATGGCGAACACGCTGTCCTGCCGGCCGATGGAGAAGCCGGGAGAGACGGCGGGATCGGCCAGCGGATAGAGCCGTGTGCCGTCGATTTCGGGCGAGGGGTAGCGGCGCAGGTCGTTTTTGCGTGCGGTCGCGAAGGCATCGTCGGAGGTGGCGCTGTGGATCGCGCTGCTTCGGGCCGGATGGGACGATTTCCTTTTCGCCATTGGTAGCCCCTGAGCCTTTCTGCCATGCGCGCCGTCTTGTCGGTAGAGCCGGGGCGCGGCCCTACCGTTTGTCCATCAGGACGAGGGACGATTTGGGGCGGCTGTTGTCGAGAATGGTGATCCGGCCCAGGCGAGCCAGTTCGGCAAGTTCGTCGAACCGCTCGCGCAGGGTGAGGATGACAGCGCCGGTCTTCGTTACCTGCTCTTCAAAGAATGCGCTGTAGGTCGCCACGGGAAAATGGAAGCCGCAGGACAGCAGGCTGACCGCGAGATTGACCTTGCGCAGGTCCGAGAGCGAATCCTTGTGCGGGTTGAGCGTGGTGATCGCCGCGCTGCCCACGCCGTTTGCCTCGAGAAAGGCGCGTGCCTTGGCGAGGTCGGCATATGCTGCGCCTTCGGGCTGAAATCCGAAATGCCGGTGATCGTTCTCTTCGGTGTCGATCAGCACCATGTCGGCGCCGGTGGCCCGGTGGAACAACAGGTCGACGAGCCCGTAGCCGCAGCCGATATCCGCTATACGCTTGGGCGCGAGACGATCCAGAACCGGGCGCATCGCCTCGAATTCGGTTTCGATGACGGAGAATGCACGTTGGGCGATTTCGGGGCCAAGCCGGTCCACCTGCGCTTCGAGAGGGGCGCTGTTGCCGCGCATCCAGGCCTGAATGAGACGCCCCGGACGCGGGATGTCGTAAAGCACCTCGGATCGTTGCAGGATGAGATTGAGTAAATCGCCCCGGGAAAACATCGAGAAATCCAGCGTCTCGTTGCTGTCCGTTTTCGCCTTCGCTTTTTTAACTGCCACGCGCCCACAAACTCCAAACACAGCACCTGTTCTCGTGTCGATCGATGCACGCCCGGTACTTTCTGGGAAAACAGTATGCCCCGCCCTCGATCCCGTCAACGATCCGGGCCGCCTTGCGCCCGTGGTTGCGCCCGAGTGGTGAAAGCCTGCCACATCCGTGCAGGGCGCGGCGGTGGCGCGACCGCGTCAGTGGTCTGTCTGGGCGACCCGTTCGAGGGTTTCGAACCTGTTCTCGTGCAGCCAGGCGCGAAAGCCGGTCCAGTCGGGGCGGGCCTTCAGGTCTTCGATCCTGGCGCGGTGCCAGTCGCAGGCGCGGGCATGAAGCATCGACAGCACCGGATCGGCCAACAGCGCCTCGAGCATCGGGCGCGCACGCTCGGTATGGGGCAGGATGGTCTCGTCGCGGTCGCGATTGACGTTCATGTCCGACCAGTAATGCTCGGCCTGTTCGAGCGCGATATGATTGGTGCGGCCGCGATCGCGTTTCACGAGGAAGCTTTCCAGCGAGCGGACGGAATAATGGTGCAGCCGCGCGTATTCATGGCTGAATCCATCCCAGGCGCGCCATCCCACCTGCTCCATCGGCCGCAGGTTGCCGCCGCAATCGGACCAGCGGACATTCCGGGCCGCATCCTCGGGAATGACCTTGGGGCGGTGGGGGTTGAAGCGGTTGAAGGTGCCGTTGTTGCGAAACAGGGTCTTGAAGCCGATGGCGCGGCCATTGGCGGGGTCGTCCTCGGCGTCAGCCAGGAGGAACTGGCGCGTCACCGGCGTGTCGCTATAGGCCTCGACGCCGCCGCAGCCGAACAGCTTCCAGGTCAGGGAAATCGCATCGCAGTCGCCGATCCGCGCGAACAGGTCATCAAGCGTTTCAAGCCCGCCGCGCAGGTTGATGAATTCATCAACGTCCATGCATATCAGCCAATCGGCCTGGCGCACCCAAGGGTGAAAGACCGAGCGGCGCAGCGCCTTGTGCTGGGGGGGCGAGCCATCCGAGACCGGGTTGGGCCGGTGGCTGCAGTAGCCCAGCTCATCCAGCCGGTCCGCCATGAGGTCTGTGCCGTCGTCGCAATCATTGGTGAAGATCACCGCACCTGTAAAGCCGATGGTCAGGTTGTGGGCGATCCATTCCAGCAGGAACGGCCCCTCGTTCTTCATCGTGGTCATGATGACATGCGGCCCGCCACAGGCGGGGGCGATGGGAAAGGGCGACGGCACGGTGCTCATTCGGCGGCCTCTCGTTTGAGTTTGCGGAAGGCCGGGGCGACACGGCGCGCGAGCGCCTCATGCCCGCGTTCGATCAGGCTTGTTTCCAGCGATTTGCGATACCAGGGCAGGAGCCGGCGGTCACGAAACATGCTGTAGAAGACAGCGGGTGTCAGCGTGCCGTCGATCGCGTGTTGCATCACAGGCTTGAGCAGGTTGGAGCGGCGCAGGAAGACCGGCGAGAAATGCCCGGCAAACCAGGTCTTGAGGAGGATCACGTTATCGCCCTCGAGCCGTTCTACATGGCGGCGGTCGGGTGCGAAGAACGGATCGTAGAACACGTAGGCCTTTTCGATGTCATCGATCTCGAAGGCGCAGTCGCTATGGGGCAGCGACCAGTCACGCCGCCGCCCTGTCAGGAAGCGTTCTTCCCAGGGCACAAGATTCTCATCAAGTGTGGTCTGGGGGTTGAAGCTGATGACGGTCGCGCCGGGGGCGAGCGAGGCGAATGCCAGCGCCGCGAAACCGCCCATCGAGGTGCCTGTCAGGAATACCTTGCCGAACTGGCGGAAGAACCCGTCGGCGGACAGTTTCTCGAGATAGGCGATCAGCTGCGGGTCGCGATACCAGTCCTTGCGGCGGGCCATGACCGACAGGTGCGAGCAGTCGTTTGCGCGCAGGAACCGATAGGCCCAGGGTTCGCGCTCGGGCGACAGGTCGTTGACGTTCGAGAGGTTATCGAAGGTCACGACAAGGCGGGCGTCGTCGCGGCGGATGCAGGCGACAGCGTGGTGTTTGAGCCGCGTATAGAAGCCTTCCCTGTCGCCGCCGGTGTGGATCTCGGCGAACCAGGGCGGCAGGGACAAGGCGCCCCCGGCGGGCTTGTCGGCCTTGGGATCGGGGGTAGGGGCATCAGCCTCGGGCGGCGTTTCCGCCTGTGGCGCGGGCTGGGATTGCGCCGTGTCCTCGCCGCTGACGGCTGCCAGCAGGCGACCGATTCCGGTGGATTCGGCGCGCAGCGCGTCCAGCCGGGCGATTTCGCGGGCGCAGAGATCGGCCTGTGCCTCTGCGACGCCGGGCAGGTCCAGCAGGGTGCTGGTTTCCCGCGCGATGGCGTCGCCCCAGGCCAAGAGGCCGGGGTCGGGTTCATGCATTGCGGCGAGGCTGTCGAGCTCGGCGGCAAGCGACTCGGGGTCGGGGTGTTTGCGCTCGGGCAGGGAGGCGATACGCAGGATGCAGGTTTCCACGGACGGCGCGGGGAGCTTCAGGATCGCGGCCCTGGTCGTTCCGATCGCGCCCGATGTCTCGTTCCATGTCAGGCGGCTGAAGGGTGCGGGCATCGTCGCGCCGTCGCCATTGACCCATTTGGGCGCGCCGCCGCCCTGCACCGGGCCGGTGGGTATCTGAGGGCTGCGCGCGCCGAACAGGCCCAGCCGCGCCACGCTGCGCAGCGTAAAGCCCGCTGCGGTGCCGGAGGGCAGGGGGGCGCGCTGCGTCGCGCTGTCGAGCACCCCGCCGGGCGCGTGTGCGATCCGGTCACCGGGGCCAAAGAGATGCACCGGCACGCTCAGCACATCGGCGCCGCCGCAGGCACGCATCAGCGATTGCACGGTCTGCGCGCGGCTGTTGATGCGGAAATACTCGTCCTGCGAAAGAAACAGCCCGTAGCCGCCGCTTTCCCCGGCCTCGATCGCGGCAAAGCGCAGGGCCGTGTTGCGGGGTTCCTCGAGGATTTCGGGGTCCGCCGGGACCGAATGGAGGATGATCGCGCCGGACGCCGCCAGAACATCCAGCAGAGGGGTGTTGCCCGCGGATTTCTCGTCGATGAAGATGTGGAAATGGCTGGCACCGATTGCGCGGTGATAGGCGAGCCATTCAAGAAACTCCGAGCGCTCATCGCGCAGAAAACACCCGATGAGCAGTTTTGGGCCGGATGTCATTTGCTCGCTTACCTCTTCGCGTCTGCCCGGATGGGGACCGCTTGTCACTGTTTCCATCCAGTGTATAAATTTTCATTCAGTCGGGAAAGGTTGATTTATGTCGGAATGCGAATGCCCGCAGCGGGGGCTCTTCATCGGGATGAGGAAGGACCAGCTGGGGGCGCGGCTGTTGATGATGCTCAACAGTATCCGGCTGGCCGAGGATTACGGCACCGATTTCCGCATCAACTGGTTTCCGCGCGGCGCGATGGCGCCCAAGCTCGACACGCCTTCGGACCTGTTCGACGAGGCTTTCATCGCGCGGCATTTCATCGAGAACGACGCCTTCGAGGCGCTGGACGATGTGACGCGTCCGATCTGGAGCTTTCTCAACGATCCAGGCCCCGAGAAGCTGGAGGCGCATCTGGCGGGGGGCGGTCATGTCCTGCTGGACGAGGGGTTCGAGATTGTCGAATTCCCCTGGGAGGATGCGGGCGACCTGCGCGGGCGGTTCCGGGGATTCATCACCAAGATCGGGTTCAACCCGGTGGTGCGCGACCATATCGCCACGATCGAGGCGGCGATGAACCGGGATGGCGGGCGCACCATCGCATATCACATCCGGCGCGGCGACATTCTCAACGAGGACCCCTGGAAGCACAAGGAATGGCCCGCCAAGATCGAGCCGGATGAACTTTACTCGGCGTATCTCGAAAAGAACCCGGATGCCGGGGCGCTGGTGTTCTCGGATCAGGCCGAAAGCATCGAGCGGTTCACCAAGGCGCACCCCAAGGTGGGCAGTATCGACAACCTGGCGGACCTGTCGCAATGCAAGCCGGTGCAGCGCGACTTCCTTGAGCTGTTCGCCATGTCGCGCGCTTCCGAGATCGTGGCGCCGCCGATCAGCGCCTTCAGCCGCGCCGCCGCGCGTCTGAGCGGGCAGGAGCGCAAGTGTTTTCACGAGGTGATGACGCTGGAGGAACGCGAAAACGCCTATGAAAAGGTGTTCGAGCGGTTTCAGGAAGGGCCGGGCGCCTTCATCACCCCGAGCGAGGCGGCGCATGTCTATGTGAAGCTGGTGCGCCGGCTGCAAGAGCAGAACCGCGATCAGGAGGCATGGGATATCGGCCAGGCGATCCTGGACGCGGGTGCCGATAATGCCTTCATGCCGCTGATGCATGCGATCAACGGGCTTTACCTCAGCAAATGGGACGAGGCGCTCAGACATGTGGAACAGGCGCTGGCCGATCCCAAGCAGTGGCAGGAGAATTACATCACCGGGCTGGTGGTGCGTGCGCATGTTCTGGGCGCGCTGGGCAAGCGCACGGGCGCGCGCCGCTCGTTCCTGCGCGCCTTCTGGCAGAAGCCCACGCTGCCCGACGTTCTGGTGATCGGCTCGTTCATGATCAAGCGCCAGCGGCTGCGTCCGGGGCGGGTGCTGCCTTTTGACCGCGACACGTTGCTGTTGCTGCCGATGCGCTATCAGCAGACCAATATCGCGCTGCAACAGAACAAGATCCTGCGCCGCCGCGCCGCCGACCTGTCGGTGATCGCGATCGAATGGCCCTGGTTTGCCATGGACGGCAAGACCAGCCGGTTGCTGAATGCGCCCGAGGAACTGGAACAGATGCGCATGCGCCTCGAGGCGCATGAAAGCTGCGTTCCCGGCAGCCTGCCGTTCAGTTTCTGCGCGCTGCTGGATGCGCGGATGGGCAAGCTGGATGCTGCGCTGGCGCGCAACAGCGAGGCGCTGGCACATGCGCCCGACGTGGCGCTGCTGCACAAGCGGCAGGCCGAGATCCTGATGATGCAGGGCGCGCATGAGGCTGCCCTGACCGAGGTCGCGCGCTGCATGGAACTGGCGCCGGACCATGCCTTTTGGCATTTCCTCAAGGGGCTGATCCTGCAAGCGGCGGGGGACGCTGCGCAGGCGCGAGCCTGTTTTGAAACCGCGTCGGCAATGGATGACAGCACCGCCGAACTGCACGCGTATCTGGCCGATTTCTGCCGCGGTGCGGGCGACGATGCAGGCGCGATCGCCGCGCTGGAGCGCGCCGCCGAGATCGCACCGAACCAGCAGCGCTATCGCAACCGGCGCGACCGGTTGTTGAAGAAACAAGCCTGAAACGAGAACGGGCGGCCGAAGCCGCCCGCCCGATGAGTGGCAAGGCGCACGGCCTTACTCGGGCATGATCACGCCGTCGATCATGCCCGAGTAAGGCCGTGCAGAT
>Ga0209344_10000587_pt1 | contig 59518 bp, 51 predicted proteins | sample Cruoilmetagenom6_FD_187293 | JGI IMG/M metagenome (GOLD analysis project Ga0209344, IMG submission 187293) | Oil polluted marine microbial communities from Coal Oil Point, Santa Barbara, California, USA - Santa Barbara Oil Seep Sample 6 (SPAdes)... | ecosystem: Environmental > Aquatic > Marine... | reverse complement strand
GAACAGCTTGAAACGCATGATGAGGAAGGAGAATTTTTAATAAAAGTGAAAAAACACGATGAGATTTTTGAAATGGTTTACGCCACCCATCCATTCGATGTGGTTGGGTATGACGGCTACAATTTTCCATATGCCTTTTCAATCCACGATTTTGAACCCATTACCGGCCGCATTCACCAACCGCCACCTGTGCATCAAACCTTTGAAACGGATGCTTTTGTGGTTTGCAGTTTTGTGCCGCGACTTTATGATTACCATCCGTTGAGCATTCCTGCCCCGTACAACCACAGCAATATTGACAGTGATGAGGTGTTATATTACGTAGATGGCGATTTTATGAGCCGAAATGATATTGAGGCTGGACAGATTACACTGCATCCTGCAGGGATTCCGCACGGGCCGCATCCCGGCGCTGCGGAACGAAGTATTGGAAAAACTAAAACTGAAGAACTTGCTGTTATGGTTGATACTTTTAAACCCTTGCAAGTAACTGAAGATGGTTTAAAACTTTCAGATGGGACGTATTATCAGAGTTGGTTAGAACATTAAATTTTTAAAGATTTTAAAATAATGAGTAAAGAAATAAAATCAGTCGATTACGGACTGGAAAAAATATTTGAGGGCGCGGAAGATTTTCTACCGCTATTGGGAACCGATTATGTAGAGTTTTATGTGGGCAACGCAAAACAGTCTGCGCATTTTTACAAGACGGCATTCGGTTTTCAATCTTATGCATATAAGGGTTTGGAGACTGGTTCAAGAGATTCTGTAAGTTACGTGCTAAAACAGGATAAGATAAGACTGGTTTTAACAACCCCCTTGAATAGCAAATCACCTATAAACGACCATATTGTAAAACATGGCGACGGTGTAAAAGTAATTGCTTTATGGGTTGATGATTCCACAAGTGCTTTTGAAGAAACTACAAAGCGTGGCGCAAAACCTTATTTGGAACCTACTGTTGAAAAAGATGAACACGGCGAAGTAGTGCGCAGCGGAATTTACACCTATGGCGAAACCGTACACATGTTCGTTGAGCGCAAAAACTACAACGGAGCCTTTCTGCCTGGCTTTAGGGAATGGAAAAGTGATTATAATCCAACTCCAACAGGCTTAAAATATATAGACCATATGGTAGGAAATGTGGGTTGGGGACAAATGGATAAATGGGTAAAATGGTACGAAGATGTAATGGGCTTCGTGAATTTCCTTTCCTTTGATGATAAGCAAATCCATACAGAATATTCCGCCTTGATGAGTAAGGTAATGAGCAATGGCAATGGCCGTATAAAATTCCCAATTAACGAACCCGCAAAAGGAATAAAAAAATCACAAATCGAGGAATATCTGGATTTTTATGAAGATTCTGGAGTGCAGCATTTGGCAGTCGCAACAGACGATATTATCAAAACCGTAAGCGAGCTGAAGGCACGTGGGATAGAATTTCTTCCCCCACCCCCACAAGCTTATTATGACGATATTCCCCGCCGTCTTGGCGTGCACATGAAAATGATGAAGGAAGATATAAATGAGCTTAAAAAACTTTCAATTATGATTGATGCAGATGAAGAAGGATATCTGCTTCAAATATTCACAAAGCCTTTAGAGGATAGGCCAACATTGTTTTTCGAAATAATTCAACGGATGGGGGCAAAAGGTTTTGGCGCAGGAAATTTTAAAGCGCTTTTTGAATCTATTGAACGCGAACAAGAACAGCGTGGAACCTTATAAATTGTAACAATCCTAAAACCCCATCGTCCTTTGAAGGTGGGGTTTATTTTTTTTGGAATGGTAGTTGTATTTTTAAAACCACAAATCCCAAAGTCGTAACCTATGAAAAAGCTAATTGCGCTTTTACTTCTTTTTAGCAACACCTTCCATATTTCGGCACAAGAAAGAGCATACGGCGACGGCGAATATTTTAAGTTTCGAGTTCATTATGGTTTTGTAACTGCGGGATATGCTACCCTGAAGGTAAAAGATGCTCGTATTAATGGAAAGGAAGTTTTCCATGTGCGCGGTTTTGGACAAACTATAGGAGTTTCCAAATGGTTTTTTAAGGTTGAGGATGATTACCAATCGTATATTGACAAGGATAAGGATATTCCCTATCGTTTTATACGAAAGATAGATGAGGGCGGCTATACCAAAGATATCCAGATTGATTTCAATCACGCTACAAACAGAGCCACTGTAAACGACAAAAAGCACAATGAAACAACTTTTTTTTCGTTTCCCGATGAAACGCAGGATATGATCTCGGCATTTTATTACCTCCGGAACCAATTGGACACGGAAGACATAAAAACTGGCGACGTAGTAGAAATGAACATGTTTTTTGATAAAGAAAATTATAAATTCCGGCTAAAATTCCTTGGAAAAGAAATTTTAGATACTAATTTTGGGCGCGTCCGCACATTAATTTTTAGACCCTACGTGCAATCGGGCCGCGTTTTTAAGGAAAAGGAGAGTCTAACTGTTTGGATTAGTGACGATAAAAATAAAATACCACTTCTTGTAAAGGCAGATCTTGCAGTGGGTTCATTAAAAGCAACCTTGACCGAATTTAAAGGATTGCAGCATTCCTTTAAAATAATTGCAGAATAAAAAAATACTTAATACAGAAAATTCCCCGCATTGAAAAAAATAATAATAGCAACACTAACTCTTATCCTGCTTACCACTGCTTGTGAAAACAAAAAAGATGACCTTGCCAAGACGACCCCGGTTTTTGAAGAGGCAATCATTGAACAATATGGTTATATATTAAATGACTTTGAAGTAGTGCGCGATACAATTCGAAAAGGTGATACTTTTGGAGACATCCTTTTTGCCAATGGCGTGCCACAGGATAAAATAATGGAAGTAGCTACAAAATTCCGAGATAGCTTTGACGTTCGAAAAATTATTGTGGGAAAGCCTTATGTGCTTCTTAAATCAAAAGACTCCATAAACAACACCCACGTTTTCATCTATGAAACCAATCAGATAGATTATGCAGTGGTAGATTTTAGAGATACACTTTCCATCTACAACAGCCAAAAACCGGTTCGATATGAAGAAAGGGAAGCCTCCGGAGTAATTACGAGCTCACTTTCAGCAACAATGGAAGAGCAAAACCTAAGTCCATATATGACCGATCAATTGGCTAATATTTATGCATGGACTATTAACTTTTTTAAACTTCAGCCCGGCGACCGCTTTAAAGTAGTTTATACTGAAAAATTTATTGATGATACCATTCCTGCCGGTCTAAAGGAAATAAAGGCCGCTTATTTTGAACATAATGGAAAACCACTATATGCCTTCAAATTTAATACCGATGCATCCGGGAAGGTTTTTGGATATTACGATGAATTGGCCAATAATCTAAAACGTGCATTTTTAAAGGCTCCTGTAAAATTCAGTAGGATATCCTCCCGCTACAATCTTAACAGAAGGATAAAATATTATGGATTTAAACTGCGACCACACCGAGGAACAGATTTTGCCGCTCCCGTGGGAACCCCCATTTTAGCGACAGCAGATGGCGTAGTAACAAAATCTGAACGCCGCGGCGGGAATGGGAATTATGTAAAAATCAGGCACAATGGCACTTATGAAACACAGTATCTTCATATGAAGGCGCGCAATGTTAAAGTGGGCCAGCATGTAAGTCAGGGAGATGTAATAGGCTGGATAGGTATGACAGGAAACACGAGCGGCCCCCATGTATGTTATCGTTTTTGGAAACATGGAAAAGAAGTAGATCCGTTCAAGGATGATACGCCATTTTCACAACCACTTCCCAAAGATTTGCACGAACAATATTTTGCAAATCTGCTTCCGCTGAAGGAAAAATTAGACTGTATTGTATTTTAATCTTTTTCTTATCTTAACATGTTAATAACATTGTTATTAATTAACTAGCGAATTATCAGATATTTAGGCTTTAAATTTTAAATTTATTCTCAAGTACGTACTTAAAGATTTCTTAATGGATTTTATTAGTTTGAAATTATTTAAGATTGTACTTTTGCCGAAATTTTAAACCTAAATTCAAATTCATGAGAAAATTATTATTTCTTGTTTTTTTATTGGGCGGTTTTGCCGCTTTTTCGCAAACAACAGTTACCGGAACGGTAATTGATTCTGAATCAAACGACCCCTTGGCAGGTGCCAATGTTGTTGAAACTGGCACAACTAATGGTGCCATTACCGATTTTGACGGAAATTTCACACTGCAAACTTCTGCAACAACTGGTACGCTTTCCATCTCTTACATTGGTTATACCATTGAGAGGGTTCCTTTCAAAACTGTTAACGGAACAGCAGCTCTTGGAAATGTAAAAATCACAATAGATGCTGACGCTCTGGAAGAAGTAGTAATTGTGGGAAAAGGAATTATAGATATGGCAAAGGACCGTCAAACACCTATCGCCGTTTCTACCATTTCAGCAGCCGAAATTCAGGCTAAAGCTGTTGGTAACGTTGAATTTCCTGAAGTAATTAAAAGCACTCCAAGTGTGTACGTTTCTAACCAAGCTGGAGGTTTTGGTGATTCGCAAATGTTTTTACGTGGTTTTGACCAAACAAATACTGCATTCCTTTTAAATGGTCAACCCATCAACGGAATGGAAGACGGAAGAATGTACTGGTCCAACTGGTCTGGAATGTCTGATGTTGCCAATGCAGTGCAAGTGCAGCGTGGTTTGGGTTCTTCAAAATTGGCGATTTCGTCAGTGGGTGGAACCGTAAACATCGTCTCTCGTGCCGCTGGCAGAAAAGAAGGTGGCTTTGCACGTTTTATGACTGGTAACGATAGCTACTTCAAAGGTACCCTAAGCTACGATTCTGGTTTGAAAGGTAAATGGGCTTATTCCTTTTTGTTCGACCATTGGCAAGCACACAGAAAATATTCTGATGGGACCGCCGGTCAAGGACAAAATTATTTTATCGGTATTGGTTATGTGCCGAATGCTGCCCACTCTTTCAACTTCCTATTAACAGGCGCGCCACAGTGGCACGATCAAAACTTCTCAGATTCTTTGGAAGATTACGATCAATATGGAAAACGTTATAACGCGAACTCAGGTTTCTATAACGGTGAGCGTTATACCCTTAGAAGAAACTATTACCACAAGCCAATAATTAACCTTAACTGGGATTGGAATATTACCGATAATACTAACTTGTCTTCTGTATTATATGCTTCTTTTGGGCGCGGTGGTGGAACTGGCCCAGCGGGTAGCTCCAGAAATATTATACGCGATGATAATGGCCAAGTAGATTTTGACGCTATTGAAGAAAACAATATTGCTACTGCAGACAATGGTATTGGAAATTTCGGTAGTTCACTTGCTAGAAGAATGTCCGTAAACAACCACAACTGGTATGGTTTTCTTACAAATTTGGAAAGTGCAATAAGTGATAATTTCACGGTTAATATTGGTGCTGATACCCGTTTCTACAAAGGAAGCCACTGGTACCAAATGAATGATTTGCTGGGTCTGGAAGGTTATGCAGACAATTTTGGATATGATGGCCAAAGAGATAGCGATTATGTGATTAGTGAAACTTTTGAAGCTAACCCTTGGGCGGCATTGTTCAACGCAGCCGATGAAGGACAGCGTTTCAATTTTGACTATTCCGAAATGATAAATTACATTGGTGGTTTCGGTCAAGCCGAATACAAAACCGATAATTTCTCTGCCTTCGTTCAAGGAGCAGTTTCTACCCAGAGTTACCAAAGAGAAGGTCGTGCTCCGGGAACTGAAATAGAAGGAGTTGATGGCTTTGGAGAATCTGACAAGGTTAACAAATTTGGGTACAACCTTAAGGGTGGTATGGGCTACACGTTTATAGAAAGCAATACCATTTTCGGAAATGCTGGCTATTATTCAAGACAACCTTACTTGGACAATATTTTCTCTGATATCCGTAACTCAAATTACATCCTTCAAGGGGAAAACGAAATTGATAACGAGGAAATTTTAGGACTTGAAGTTGGTTACAGACTTCGTTCAGGAAACTTTAGTCTAGACTTGAACGGGTATTACACTAATTGGGGGAATCGTTTTCTTCAGGGAGGTTTCATTGAAGGAGATATAGCCGATCCAAATCCAATAAATCAAGTTGATCGTTACCAGAGATTTACTGATATTACCCAAGTTCACAAAGGATTTGAATTTGAAGGAAAATACCGTCACTCAAGTGCCTTTATGCTAAGGGCTTTCGGAAGCATTGGTAACTGGAAATACGATGGCGAAACACCTTTCCAAACCAGAAATAGTGAAACTAATGCAGTTTTGGAAGAAGGAACTGTGGACCTTACAGGCACTAAAGTGGGGAACGCGGCCCAAACCTCATTTGGTTTCGGTTTTAAATACAACATTTTTGGAGGACTTACCGTAGATGCAGATTATAACATTTATACAGACCTATATGGTTTTGTAGATGCAGAAGATGTTATAGCTGCCGCCCAAGCTGGTGAAGTTTATCAGGCAGAGCGTTTGTCACCGTATAGTTTGTTGGATGCCGGAATAACATACAAGTTTGACTTTGGCGGACAAGACTTTACATTGCGTGCAAATTGCTACAACGCTACTAACGAAATGTATTTAAGCCAAAAGGATTCTTTCGGTTATTTCTATGGCAATGGAAGAACTTGGAATGCTAGCATCCGTTACGATTTTTAATACATAATTTTGATTGTTAATTGAAGATGCCCCTAATTTTAGGGGCATTTTTTTTATTTATAAAGCTTATCTTTGGAACACTTCAAAAAATAATTAGATATGTACACAACCTTTCAATTTATCCATTCCTATTGGGCTTACTTAGTGCTTCTTATCGTACTACTTGCAACTATTAATGCATTAGCGGGATTTTTCTCAAAAAGGGAATATGGCGCCAAGGATTTTAGAATTTCGCTCTTCGCGCTCATCGTTACGCACATTCAATTACTCATTGGGCTTGTGCTCTATTTTGTTTCGCCCTTGGGATTGCAAAATATTACCAATTCCGGAATGGGAGTGGTAATGAAAGATTCCACCGCCAGGCTATATGCGGTGGAGCATCCATTGATTATGATTTTGACTGTTGTTTTTATAACAATTGGTTATTCAAAACATAAAAAGAAGTTGCTCTCAAGCGGAAAATTTAAAACCTTGGCAATTTTTTATACCATAGCATTGGTGTTAATGCTAAGCAGAATTCCCTGGAGCGAATGGTTTTAAAAATACTTTTTTCTGAAATATATAAAAAACCCGTTGAAATGTTTCAGCGGGTTTTTTAGTGATAAGAGAAGTGAAACGCTATTGCTTTTCCTTAATTAAATATATAAATACTGGAAAATGATCGCTGTAACCACCGGTGTAACTATTTACAAAACTTCTGAAAGGATACCCTTTATATTGACCGCGTGGTGTTACCAAATAGTTTTTATTGAAAATTCCGGCTTTATAAAAGCGATAGCTTGAATAGTCCCTTTTAGTCAATTCGGTTGATATAATAATTTGGTCAAAGAGATTCCAGCCATCGCGATAGGCCAATGTTCCCAGCCCTTTTTTAAACATTGCTTCCATGGGGTTGTAAAGATCTTTCATTTTCATATCCTCACGATGGTCTTTAGCGCTTAAAACTTCTTTGATACTTGGGTTGGTGGGATCATCGTTAAAATCGCCCATAGTTATAATTTTCGCGTAGGGATCTTCACCAAATAGCGAATCCATAATATGATTGTTCAATTCTGCAGCACTTATACGTTTTGGTCTGCTGCGTTCTTCGCCACCACTACGGGAGGGCCAATGATTAACAATTATGTGGATTTTTTCCCCGTCAAACATGCCGCTAACCAATAATTGATCTCTGGTATAAACACGTTTGCTGCGGTCTTGATCGTCATAAATTATAAGTTCGTATGCTTTGTAATGGGTTGGAGTAAAGAGTTTCTTCTGGTAAATTAACCCCACATCTATACCCCGTCTATCTGGACTATCAAAATGCACAATGCCATAGTCTTTTTGAACCAATGGTTTTTGGTTCAACAAATCTTCCAGCACCCTACGGTTTTCTATTTCGCTCACGCCAATGAGTGCGGGAGAAGTTCCGGTAACATCTTCGCCGATTTCCGAAATAACCTTAGCCATATTGGCAAGTTTAGCTTCATATATTTCTTGGGTCCAATGGTCCTTTCCTTCGGGAGTCCGGTCATCATCAAATGTGATTGGGTCATTTTCGTAATCAAATAGATTTTCAAGATTGTAAAAGGCAATCGTATTTATATTATATTCCTTTTCTTCTTGCGAATGGGCACAACTATTTCCAACTAAAAACAGAAAAATAAAATATTTTAAAACCTTCACCATTATGAATTTTTATTATTTGAACACAAAAAGTTAACTAATTTAATAAATATGTAATTATATTTTTATTAAATTTATACACTTCCCGCAATATTCTCCCCAGTATAAAATCAGATTTAAAGATGAAATATTTCATTTTTATCGGTTTTGTGGTTTTGGGTGGAATAACTTCCTTTTCCCAAGAAGCCACTTTAAGGGGACGTGTCTTGGAAACCAATTCCAATGAGCCCATTCCGGATGTTGAAATAAATATCCAGACCAGTATATTCCATACCGAGACCAATGCAGAGGGCGAGTTCTACTTTCTTCAGAAAAACCTTCCGCAAGGACATCACATTCTTATTGTTTCAAAATCGGGTTACATTACATTAAAACTTCCAATAATTATTCTAAACGATGTGCCAATAAATCTTGACCCTATTTTAATGGAAATCGATTTAAGTGAAGTGGAACAACAAATAGGAATTATCAGTCTTTCAGATAACGAATTAGACGACGATGAGGGAACTTCATATAACATTTCGGGGCTTTTACAGGCCTCAGACGATGTTTTTCTCAATGCCGCCGCCTATGATTTTAGCGCAACTTTTTTCAATCCGCGGGGTTTTGACAATGCCAATGGCAAAGTGCTAATTAACGGCATTGAGATGAACAAGCAATATGATGGAAGGCCACAATGGGCAAATTGGGGAGGCCTCAACGATTTACAGCGCAATCAGGAGTTTTCTATGGGTCTCCAGCCTAACGATTACACTTTTGGCGATGTAGCTGGAACCACAAATATTATTATGCGTGCCTCACAATATAGAAAGGGCGGCAGGATTTCATATGCTTCTTCAAATAGAAGCTATCAAGGTCGGGCAATGGGCTCTTACAGCAGCGGTTTGTTGAAAAGCGGTTGGGCCTATACTGTGCTGCTTTCACGACGTTTTGGTGAAGGGGGTTTTCAGGAAGGTACGCTTTACGACGCTAATTCCTTCTTTGCATCTGCTGAAAAAAAATTTAGTGAGAGACACAGCTTTAATTTTACGGCTTTTTACACACCAAATCGTAGGGGAAAAACATCGCCCATTACAGATGAAGTGAAAGATTTAAAAGGAATAGATTATAATCCCAACTGGGGTTACCAAAATGGTGAAATCCGGAACTCACGAATAAAAGAAGTGAAAGAACCCGTATTTATGTTGAATCATTATTGGCAAATAAGTGATAAAACCTCCTTAAATACCAACCTGGCATACCAATTTGGTAAAATCGGAAACACCCGCATCGATAATGGGGGAACACGTTTGGTAGAAGTAGATGGTCAACAAACCTACATTGGTGGCGCCAGAAATCCTGCGCCCAATTATTATCAAAAGCTGCCAAGTTATTTTTTACGATTTGAAGATATAACGGCCTATGATTATCAATTGGCATATTTGGCCGAGCAAAAGTTCATTAATGACGGGCAGCTAGATTGGAACACGCTGTATGAAGCCAACCGGATAGCGCGAAGCATTGGTGGAAATTCAATTTATGCCATTCAGGAGGATAGAACTGATGACACACAATTTACGGCAAACACTATATGGAATAGCCATATTTCAGAACATTTCACCCTTAATGCAAATATAGCCTACAGAAATTTGAAAAGTGAAAATTTCGCCGAAATGAAAGATCTGTTGGGAGGTACGGGTTATTTGGATATTGATTATTTCGCCGAAGGTGTCAACAATACTGTTGTGGGCAATGTGGCACAAAGCGATTTACAAAATAGAAATCGGATGGTTACTGAGGGCGATCGCTATAAATATAATTTTGAACTGAAGGCAAATATAATTTCCGGGTTTGCTCAAGCGCAATTCAAGTATAATACGATGGATTTATACATAGCGGCAATGGCATCCCAGACCAGCTATCAGCGCAATGGTCTTTTCGAAAATGGGAATTTCCCCGGTGCGTTATCCTTAGGTGAAAGTGAAAAGTTGAGTTTTACAAATTTTGGTGCAAAAGCGGGTTTGCTCTATAAAGTAACAGGCAGACATTTAATCAATCTTAACGCTGGTTATTTTACCAAAGCGCCCTCCATTCGCAATTCATTTGGCAATTCCAGACAGAATAATTCGGTGGTCATAGGCTTGGAAAGCGAAAAATTTCAAAATATTGACCTTAGTTATATTTTTCGATCTCCTATTGTAAAAGCACGCTTAACGGGCTATTACAACATTATCCAGGATCAAACCGAAATAAATTTTTTCTTTACGGAATCAGCACAGGGTTTTGAGGATGGAAACGCTTTTGTACAAGAAATCGTAAATGGAATCGACACCCGAAAAATAGGGGCCGAACTTGGTGTAGAAGCGCAAATAACGCCCACAATTAAGCTGAAAGCCGCTGCCGCTTATGGGCAAAATGTGTATACAAACGATCCCAATCACTACTTGACCAGTGAAGATTTTGAAATGTTGGTTTTTGGAGATGGTACTACAAAATTGAGAGATTACCATTTGGCTGGCGGACCGGAGAGAGCCTATCAAGTTGGGTTTGAATACCGCGATCCCGCTTTTTGGTGGATGGGAGTAACGGGCAACTATTTTTCAAATGCATATATAGACGTAAGTTCTTTACGCCGTTCAGATGCTTTTACGTTTGATAAGGATGGCCAAACCTTTAGCGATTACGATTCTGAACTCGCGAAGAAACTTTTGAAACAAGAAGAATTTGGCGACTATATGCTCGTGAATATAGTAGGCGGAAAATCTTGGAAGATTAAAGGATATTTCGTGGGATTTTTTGCAACTGTAAGCAATATATTGGACCAAAGTTACAAAACAGGTGGATTTGAAGATTCGCGACTTGCAGATTATCGGACGGTTAAGGAAGAACAAAACAGGGATATCCCAATATTCGGTAACCGCTATTTCTTTGGTTATGGCACTACATATTATGTAAATCTATATGTTCGATTTTAAGGATGTAAACAAAATCTATTTCAATGAAAACAAAAAAACCCTATAAACTTTACGCATTATTTATCTTAATAATGGTATTTTCTTCTTGCGTAAAAGACGACGATTATAAGGCGCCGAATACTGAAGTAATCGCTCCAGAGATTGACCCAAATGATGTAATTGAAATTTCAGCCCTGCGCGATTTACTCGAACAGGAACAAACCACCACCGATAATCCTGACGCTATTTTAACTTTAGAGGAAATGGATAAATATATTACAGGCTACGTGATTTCAAGTGATGAGGGCGGCAACTTTTTTGAGGAATTGATTATTCAAAATAACGCCTCAAATCCAAGTGCGGGCGTTAAGATTTTAATTGATGTAAATCCACTTTTCACAACCTTTGAATTTGGAAGGAAAGTATATGTCAAACTCAACGGCCTAACTGTGGGCATAAATAGTGGGGTGCTTACCTTAGGAATTAGAGCAGGAAATAATGTAGAAAAAATTGCAGAATCCTCCATGTTCGATTTCCTAATCCGTGATGTTGATGTAGCGATAATAGAACCGCTGCCCATAACAATTTCAGAGTTTACCAATTTAAAAACCAATCTTTACATTAAGCTCGATGACGTACAGTTTCACCGCTATGATGCCATTGGAAATAACCGAAAAACTTTTGCAGCTGAACCCGCCGATCTATTTGATGCAGAGCGTATCTTGGAAAGCTGCACTACTGGAGCAACAACTGTTTTCAGCACCAGCACATTTGCAGATTTTAAAGCACTGCTTTTACCCGACGGAAGAGGATCATTAGAGGGAATACTAATGTATAACTTTTTCGGAGAAGCCTATAATGTAGTGGTAAATGATCCTTCAGATATACATTTTGATAATGAAGACCGTTGTGATCCATCTGAAATTGATTGCGGCTTAGCCTCATCAACCGGAAGTAATGTTTTATTTACCGATTTTTTTGAAACGCAAACGCCAGGCGCACCTATTAGTGGAAACGGTTGGACCAATTATATGGAAGCCGGTACCGAACAATGGGAAGCTTTCACTTCAACCGGCAGTAGCCCATCCCTAGGCATCTCTGCCCGAATGCAGGCCTTCAATTCTGGCGAGGACAGCAATATAGCTTGGCTCATTACACCCCAGCTAAATTTTGATGCGCAGGAGGGAGAGACCTTAAATTTCAAAACCTCAAACAGTTTTGCGGATGGAAGTATTTTAGAAATATTTTATTCAAGTGATTGGGACGGAAATCCGGAAAATATAACTTCGTCAACTTGGAATTTACTTCCCGCTGCATACATTACCCAAGACAGTGATCCCTTCGGAAGTTGGTTCCCTTCGGGAAATGTTTCGTTGGAATGTATTTCAGGAAGTGGATATATTGCTTTAAAATACATAGGAAGCGGAGAAGCCGAATTTGACGGCACTTATGAATTTGATGAAATTGTCATCAATTCAAACTAAGATATATTTTGAAAATATACTGAAAGAAACCGTTTTCGTTTGGAAACGGTTTTACCATTTTCGCTACTTTTATAAAAACTTGTCGCCAAAATGATTTCCGAACGATTGATTTTCAGCCATTATACCGAATCAGATTTTGATGATTATTATAGACTGGTAAGTAATGCCGATGTAATGAAGATGGTAACAGGCCGCCCGCATTTAGAACAGGAAGCACGCGAACGTTTAGCAAAAATGCTGAAAATTAACCAAGAATTTCCGAAGATAGGCCACTATAAAGTAACGCTAAGGTTTGATGGTGATTTTGTAGGCCATTCCAAACTTATGATGACGGAAAGGAACGAAGCAGAGTTAGGATACCTACTTATGCCAGAACATTGGGGAAAAGGGTTTGGTTCTGAAATTGCCAAAACACTCGTAAATCTTGCAAAACAAATGGATGAAATTCAAAATGTAATAGCGATTATAGATCCTGAAAATGTGGCTTCAAAAAAAATTTTGGAAAGACAAGGTTTCCTGTGGGATTACAACGATGAATACATTGGATTGCCAGCGGCATATTATAAAATGGAGGTATAATTAAAAAAAGAAACACAATTTTTTTTAGAAAAATCGAGGCGAAATGATTGAAGGGGGGCGAAAGTAAATATCAAAACTCAGAATTACTTCGTGCGAAGCTGGCCCAACTGTTTTTATATCTGATGTTATGTGGTCGTAGGCATAACCCACGCGAATGTTTGGCGTAATCTGAAATCCTACCAACCCACTGAAAGAATCGTCGAATCTGTACGATGCGCCAAGCTCAAACTTTTCATAAAATAGTGCGTTGAGGTTTACATCAAAAAAAACAGGAGTATCAAAAGCAGATTTTACCATTGTGGATGGTTTCAACTTAACATTTTCCGAAAGCTGAAAAACATATCCAGTTGTGGCAAAATAATGATTCGTTTCAGATCCATATTTGAGACCATTTTCATCCAGATGTACAGATTTCAACATATTGGGAACGGATAAGCCGACATAAAATTTTTCGCCATAAAGAAAAGCACCCGCACCAATATTTGGGTAGCTATTGTTTATATCCTGTGAAAAGAAGGGGTCGTTGGGATCTTGCAATTCCAAACTGGCCAGTCCCACATCATGAAAAGTTACTCCCGCCTTTAGGCCAAGTGCTAATTTTGTTTTCGGGGAAAGCTGAAGCGTATAAGAAAAATCGGCAAATAGATTTGTTTCGCTCACTGGACCCAATTCATCCTTTATTGCGGATAATCCGAGTCCTACTTTCTTGCCTATTGGCGAATGGGCAGAAAAAGTGTAGGTTACCGGATTACCCTCCAAACCGGTCCATTGATTTCTGTAAAGCGCAGTAAGCGAAAAACTTTCTTTAGAGCCTGCATAGGCAGGATTTATCACATTCATATTGTACATATACTGCGTGTACTGTGGGTCTTGCTGCGCTTGTATTTTTTGAACAGAAAATGCGAGCATCAACATTAATGTAATAAAGAAATATTTTATTTCTTTCATTCGTTGTAAAAGATTTTTCATTCTTAAACAGTGAAAAGGTGTTAATTGCTTGTAAAGTACGAAAAAGTCTTGCCATCTGTTTTGTACATTTGTGACATATATTATTTTATGATAGAGCAAACAGACATTTCATACGAAAAAACAGTATTAATTGGGTTGATAACACAATATCAAAACGAGGAAAAATCTGAGGAATATCTTGATGAACTTGAATTTTTGGCTTACACTGCCGGAGGAGAAGTGTTAAAGCGATTCACCCAAAAAATGGAAGTTCCTAATCCGAAAACCTTTATCGGTACTGGAAAATTGGACGAGGTAAAGAATTTTGTTGAAGAGCACGAAGTGGGAGTAGCTATTTTTGACGATGAACTTTCACCCGCACAGCAAAAGAATATTGAAAAAATCCTTCAGTGCAAAATAATAGACCGAACCAATTTAATTCTAGACATTTTTGCCCAACGTGCGCAAACAAGTTACGCGCGTACGCAGGTTGAACTTGCGCAATATGAATATCTTTTGCCACGCCTTGCCGGTATGTGGACTCACTTGGAGCGCCAGCGCGGTGGTATTGGGATGCGTGGTCCGGGGGAAACAGAAATTGAAACAGACAGACGTATTGTGCGCGACCGTATTGCTTTGCTGAAAGAGAAATTGAAGAAAATTGACCGTCAGATGGAGGTGCAGCGCGGCAATCGTGGCTCCTTGGTGCGTGTGGCACTGGTGGGTTACACCAATGTAGGAAAATCAACTTTGATGAACGTAATCAGCAAAAGCGACGTATTTGCTGAAAACAAACTATTTGCAACACTGGATACCACGGTCCGCAAGGTGGTTATTGGTAACCTTCCCTTTTTACTTACTGATACTGTAGGGTTTATCCGGAAATTGCCCACACAACTTGTTGAATCCTTCAAAAGCACGCTTGATGAGGTTCGCGAGGCAGACCTGCTATTACATATAGTAGATATTAGCCACCCCTCTTTTGAGCACCATATAGATTCTGTGAATAAAATTTTAGAGGAAATAGGCAGTGCCGACAAACCTACCTTAATGGTTTTCAATAAAATTGATGCCTATAATTCGGAGGAAATTGAGGAAGACGATTTGATTACCGAAAAAACCAAGGCACACTATTCTTTGGATGAATGGAAGCAAACCTGGATGGCAAAACTAAACGGAGATGCCATATTTATTTCGGCTTTAAACAAAGAAAATTTCAATGAATTCCGAAAATTGGTTTATGAAAAAGTGAAGGAAATTCACACTACCCGTTTTCCGTATAACAGCTTTTTATACGACGAATATACAGAGGAGGAATAGAAAAATTTCTAAATTTTAGTTATCCACCACGGATGCCTTAAGCTGTTTTTTAATATTTTCATAAGTTTTTTGGGGAATTAATTTTTTCTCTAAGAGAAGATTTATATAAACAAGCGTATTGGCTCCGTGAATATTTTCAGCTATTTTTTGCCCCGAAGGAAGAAGCGAGCGTCTTTTATCTGGAAATAAACGGAACATTTTCACATTTGTTTCCAACGCTTGACTCATTTTTCCTTCTTCGTAATAGATTTTCATCAGGTTGTGGTAAGCCTCGTGATTCCCATCTATTTCAATAGATCGTTGCAAACTTTCAATGGCTTTTTCATTGTTTTTATTGACATAATAGGAAAGGCCGAGATTTAAAAAGGTTTTGGCGCGCGGTTTTGGATCTTTACTGGCCTTCAAAAATTCTTCCTGTGATTTTTTATACTCCCCCAGCATATTGTATAGCGCTCCCAGATTATTGTGTGCTGGTATGTGGTCCGGATACATTGAAACTGCTTGATTATAATGAAAGGCGGCGCTTTTTAAAAGGGAATCTTTTTGCTTTGCACCAGGTTTTTTCTTGGTTACTTGAAAAAATAATTCATCGGCTAAAAGCATGTTAAGCTTTACCGATTTTGGAGCAATTTCCACATCCCTTTCAAGTATGGTTACGAGGTCTTTCCAATCTTGGTTTCGGCTGAATACTTTTGCTGAACTTGCCAAAACCAGAACTACAATTATTCCCAAAAAGGCATAATTCAACTTTGGAAATTTTTCCGAAGAAGGAGTGGAAATATTTATTTTGAAAATTTTTAAAAGCAACCATCCTAAAACTATAGAAAACCCGAGAGATGGAATGTAAGCAAAGCGTTCCGCAATGATACCGACGGCAGGTTTCACAAGATTTGAAAACATTGAAATAGTAACGAAAAAGAAGACAAACCCATAGACCAAAACCGATTTTGTTTTCAGTTTCCAAATTGTAAAAATCAATAACGGAATGGTAATAATTACGCCAACCCACACATACATATTTTCCCAGCCAACAATAGTCACCTCTTGATATCCATAATAACTGATTAGTGGATGTGGAACAACCAATAATTTCATATAATAATAGACCGAATAAAAGGCCATCGGAATTTTTTCAAAAAAACCAGCGCCGTTAACGAATAATGGATTTTCAATAAAAAGAAGGTTTCTGTTTCCCGATGTCTCAATTAATTGGGTGTTGATGAGCATATAAATAAGCACCGGAATTATTAACACACCAACAAGTTTTAAAATCATTTTTTTATCATAGTTTTCAAAAAAGTAGATGGTGAGGGGGATAATAGCCAAAAAGGTAAGTGATGATAATTTTGATAACAATGACAGCGCCATACACGCAAAAACCCCAAAAAGCCAAATCTTATTTTGACTTCTGGCAAATTTAATAGCACTCGCCAACGCTAACAGAGCAAATAGAAAGCATAATAATTCATCCCTGGATTTTACGTTATTAACCACTTCGGTGTGAACGGGATGTATTAAAAATAAAATTGTAACCAGAAAAGGCAAAAACCAGTGGTTGTTCTTAAAAAGTGTGCGTAAAATCTTGAAAATTAATAAACAAGTAAGAATGTATAGCAGCAGATTTATAAAATGACTTACAGCTGGAGTGGCGCCGAAAAATTGATATTCAATTGCAAAGCTTGTTAACGTTATTGGACGATACCCGTAGTTTTGGTCGGGAGATTCCAAATAGCGTGTTTTGAAAATAGTAGAAATGCCAGCAAAACCTTGTTCTACTTTTTTATTTCCAACCATTACATAGGTGTCATCAAAACTGTAATCATTGGTCAAGGTATTTCCGTACATAAGAAAACACAATCCCACAATGATGTATAAACTTATTTTGTAATTCTTTTTTGACATAAGAAATTGATGCTAAAGAGCGATAAATATACACAGAAATTAAAAACACGCTATCGCAAGAATTAAAACGTTAAACATTTATTAAATTCAATGGGTTTCTTATATTTGGAAACCAGAAAAAAGGGCTTCACAATTGATTTACATTAACGCCATATCGTATTACCTTCCGGAAAAAACCATTGATAATGAAACAATTATTAAAGAGTTTTTTGAATACGGTGGCGAAAGTAAATTTGAAATCACTTCCGAAACCATTTTTCAACAATGCGGAATAAAAAAAAGATATGTTGCTGAGTTAGAAGACACAACAAAAGATCTTGGAAACAGAGCTGCGGAAATACTTTTTCAAGAATGGAAAATCGATAAATCCAAAATTGATTATTTAATATTTGTAAGCGATGCTTCGGAATACAAAGGTCCGGCAACGTCATGCATTATGCAGCACAATCTCGGTCTCGCGCAAACAACCGCTGCAATAGATATTCAGCATGGTTGCACGGGTTTTATTTACGGATTGAGTATTGCAAAGGCTGTAATTAATGCGCAATTAGCAAAAAATGTTTTATTGGTAACCTCAGATGCGCCAACAAAAGTTATTCATCCAGAAGATATTGAGCTACGTTCTATTTTCAGTGATGGTGCGGCGGCAACTTTAATTAGCAATACGAAACTAAAAAATGGAATAAATGCAAAAATTGAGGATTTTATATTTGGCACCGACGGTCAAGGCGAAAAGTATTTATGGGTTGAACGGTCTGCCACAAAAAACCCACCCGATGTTGCGTGGCTAAAACAATACGAACATTTGCCAACGGGTTTGGGAGGGGGAAGACTGAAAATGGACAGCCCCCAAATATTTCTTTTTGCGGTACGGCGTGTGCCACAATTGGTGAAGGCAATCCTTGAAAAGCATACATTAAAAATTAATGATATCGATTTCTTTATATTTCACCAAGCAAATGGAACGATGTTGGATTTTCTTCGGAAAAGATTAAAAATTCCAAAGGAGAAATTCATAATTTCCATTGAACACATTGGAAACACGGTTTCCGCAACCCTCCCAATTGCTTTAAAAGAAATGGTAGATGACGACAGAATAAAACCAGGACAAAAAATACTGGCGGCCGGTTTCGGAATTGGCTATTCTTGGGGCGCAACCATATTAACCAAATAATTATTTTGAAATGACAAGTATTGAAGATTTTATAAAAACATTGGAATCAGAGTTCGATGAATTGGAACCCGGAACTTTAAAACCCGAGACAAAATTCACCGATTTGGATGAATGGAGTTCTATGCATTCCTTGATCATTATCGCTCTAATTGATACAGAATATGACGTAACAATTAAAGGCGAAGATTTAATGAGTATTAAAAAAGTGGAAGAACTTTACGATATCGTAAAAGCCAGACAAACCACATAAATGGCATTTTTTTCAATTCAAGATATAGCCGTAAAAGGAATCGCAGCAGCCGTTCCCGCCAATATGGAATCTAATTGGGATTATGAACTATTGACTGAAAGCGAAAAAAAACTATTAATAAAAACCACAGGCGTCGAAGAGCGGAGAATGGCAAAACCGGGAATGGCAACCTCCGATCTTTGCTACGAAGCCACAACAAAACTTCTGAAAAGATTGGATTGGAAAAACGAAGAAATTGAAATCCTCATTTTCGTTTCCCAATCCACGGATTATTATTTACCCGCCACTGCCATTATTTTACAACACCGGCTCGGCCTGCCAAAATCGTGTATGGCATTTGATATTGGTTTGGGCTGTTCGGGCTACGTTTACGGGCTTTCCGTAATTTCTTCAATGATGAAAGCCGCGGGTTTAAAAAAAGGACTTTTGATGGTTGGCGACGTTTCAACAATAACTTGTTCCAAAGATGATAAAAGCACCTATCCGCTATTTGGCGATGCCGGAACGGTTACAGCTCTACAGTTTGAAGAAAATGCCGAAGCGATAACTTTCAGTTTAAACAGTGACGGTTCTGGGAAAGAGGCGATTATTATTCCACACGGTGGAATCAGAAATTTGGCTTCCCCCGCATCTTTTGATAAAGAAGAAATTGCTCCGGGAATTGTTCGCTCTAAAATGGAATTGGCTCTGAATGGGCTCGATGTTTTCAATTTTTCGATAAAGGAAGTGCCAAATTCCTTAAATGAATTCTTTGAAAAAACCAAAACAAATACGGATGATTTCGATTATTTCGTGATGCATCAAGCCAATAAATTGATGAATGAAACCATCCGGAAAAAAGCTGGTTTTGCTTCGGAAAAAGTGCCGTATTCCATTTCAAAATATGGCAACACCAGTTCGGCATCAATTCCGTTGACGATTGTTAGTGAGCTTTCCGAAGCATTGGAAAATTCAGAAAAAAAATTATTGCTTGCAGGATTTGGGGTAGGTTTGTCTTGGGGAATTGTTTCGCTATCTTTAAAAAATGTTATTTGTCCAGAAATTGTTGAATTATGAATCCGTTTTCCCTTGAAAATAAAACAATTTTAATTACCGGCGCATCTTCGGGCATTGGCGCAAAAACGGCTGAAGTTGTTGCAAATCAAGGAGCGACTGTAATTCTTACTGCAAGAAATAAGGAACGGCTTGAAGAAGTACTAAAAAAGCTTCCGAAAGGAACCCATAAAATTATTTTGGCCGATTTAACCGAGGAAGCCGAATTTCAAAAACTAATTTCTGAAACTCCAAATATTGACGGAATCGTTCACAGTAGTGGAATTGTAAAACATTTTCCCGTGAAATATATCGGGAAAAAGCAAATTCAAGAAATGTTTGCGATCAATTATGAAGCACCTGTGGTTTTGACCAGTTCGTTGTTGAAATCAAAAAAAGTGAATAAAGAAGCATCGATTGTTTTTATGTCGTCCGTAGCTTGCAATTTTCCCAATAAAGGCGGTGCATTGTATTCGGGCACGAAGTCGGCAATTAACAGTTATAGCAAAACATTGGCAATAGAAAATGCACCACAAAAAATACGCAGCAACGTAATTTTGGCTGCAATGGTGAAAACGCCACTTTTTGAAGAAGCCGAAAAAACCGTGAGTAAAGAATTGATGGATAAACACGGAAAACAATACCCCCTCGGGTTTGGCGAAACGGAAGATGTTGCAAACACAATCGCATTTTTGCTTTCCCCAGCTTCAAAATGGATTACTGGAACCGATATAGTGATGGACGGCGGACTAACAGCGGGCGTGTGATGGAGTATTCTGTAGTCATCCCGGTTTTTAATAGTGAGCAATCGCTGACCAAATTAACGCAGCGCATTATTTCAACTTTTGAAAAAATCTCCGGTGATTTTGAAATAATTTTTGTTGATGATTTTTCACAGGATAATAGCTGGAAGGTCTTGCTACAATTGAAAAATGAATATCCAAACCAGATTAAACTTTTCCGTCTCGGGAAAAATTTTGGGCAGCATAATGCCACAATTTGCGGCTTCCACCAAGCCAAGGGAAACAGCGTTATTACAATGGATGATGATCTTCAGCAATCACCAGAAGATATTCCAGTTTTGATTCAAAAAATGCAGGAAACAGGCGCAAATATTGTGTACGGAATTGCAAATAAAAACCATCCATTGTATCGAAAAGTTAGCAGCAGCGCCTATAAAAAATCCGCAAAGCACCTTCACGGTTCCTTTGGGAATGGCTCTTCCTTTCGGCTCATAGAACATTCACTTATTGAAAAGTTGAAACAACACGAACAACAATTCAATTTTATAGATGAAATTTTGCATTGGTACACCAATTTTATTGAATGCGTAAAAGTTTCCCATGCGCCGAGAAAGTATGGAAAATCAGCATATTCCCCGCGCAAATTATGGTCTTTAGCAAATAATAATACCCTAAATTACAGCAGCTGGCCACTAAAATTAATGATGTATGCCGGCGGAGTTTTATCTTTCATTTTTACACTCACTGGAATTTATTTCATACTGAAAAAAGTAATTTTTGACGTCTCTGTTCCAGGTTTTACTGCACTTATCGTTTCCATTTGTTTTTCAGCGAGTTTGATGTTATTGTGTTTCGGCATCCTGGGTTACTACCTAAAGAATATTTTATCGAGACTCAATCAACAGCCCACATATTTTATAAAAGAGGAACAACGATGATCATTAAAAAATATGGAATTACCCTCGAAAGATTAACCGAGGCCGATATTGAATTGGTGCGCCACCACCGCAACAGCCAGTTGATTAGGCGACGCATGTTTTACCAGAAACAGATTACTGAGGAGGAACAAAAAAAATGGTTTTCAAAAATAAATAACGACCTTAATTATTACTTCTTAATACTTCACAAGGGCAGAAAAATTGGTCTTACACACGGAACTATCGATTCTTACGAGGAAGGAATTTCCCATGGCGGCATTTTTATTTGGGAACCAACCGCAATGCAATCGCATCTTCCTATTGTAGCGTCAGTGTGCGCTACCGACTTGATTTTCTTTTTGGTAAAAATGAAAAAAAGTATGGCCGAAGTTCGTACCGACAATAAAATTGCCTTGGAGTACAATCAAAAATTTGGCTATAAAATTATTGAAGAACTTTCCGATACTGAAAAATTTGTTTTGGAACTTACGCCGGAAAATTATTTGAAAACCGCCAGAACAATTCGCGAAATGGTAAAAAAAATGAGCGGCGATTTCACCGATCTTTCTTGGGCAGATATAGAAATTCCCAAGAAAAAACCCGCTGGACTTTATGAAAATCTGCCAGACTATTTAATGGAATACCTTTCGTTTGAAGATTAGTTTTCGTAGTTGTGATCCAACGCTTTACTTTTAAAGTAAAGAACCAATTTTCTAAATGAAAAGGGTAAGTTGAAAAAAAGCGTAATTATGCCCAAAATCACTTTTACTTTTAATTTCGAAAATGGAAATTTGAGTTTTGTGAAAAAATCTACTTTTGGTTTTTTAAAACTATAACCCAACTTTGAAGCAACGTCAAAAGTCGCAAATTCCAATCGTTCAATTTGCTTTGCCGTAAGCTTAGTTCTCCAACCTTCAACCATTTTTGCATCGATTGGTTTCATCAAACTTTCGTGCTTTTTTGTGATGGCTTCGGTATAATTCTCAAACCTTTCTACCGTAGTTTTTCGGTAGTCCATCATTTCTTCCTTGAAATCGATTTCCAAAAATGCACACAACGCTCGTATGGTTTCTTCTGGTTTTAAAACCAAATCTTCATATTTCAGTGAGTAATATTTGTCGGGATAAATTGCTTTCAACTCAGCGAGATTTTTATTGTAACGCGACCACAAATACCCAACCGCCAAAGCATCTTTTCTATTAAAAGTGTTCAATTGTCCACTGCCCGTTCCACGTGGATCGCGAACCATATGAATCAATTTGGATTCAGGGTTTACCCGCATCATCCGTTTGCAAAAATTTGAATAAATGGGGTGTTTGTCGCCAATCAATTCAATATTTTTTGTTCTGAAAGATGCTCTGTAACTTTCACGAATTCGGTTGCAAGCTTCGTTGAAATTGGTAACTTTTGGCTGCTGCAGAAAACTTTCCTCGACCACATTTCGCGGTACTTTCCACATCAACCTAAAAGGGCGATCCACATAAACATCGTCAATAAATTGACGGATTGTTTTATCGTTCCAATTGGTTTCATTTTTATATTTTCGCTCCAAATGAAGCACAAAAAAAGTCTCGGGTGGCACAACAATATTTGGGTGCGCGTCCAAAATATTAGCGAGTAAAGTTGTTCCCGAACGGCCAATTGCCATTATGTAAAAATTCTTGCTCATTGTTTGGGGATAAAGGGCATGCTGGGTTTGCTTTTCAGTTCGCGAAGCCAAATGGGAAGTCGATAATAAAGCCGTAATTTTTCTTTTTCGAAATTCAAATTCGTAGGAATTTTTTCCTCTTTTGAATTAACATTTGTTGTTGGTTTGTAGCCATATTTTTCAGCAAAAGCTCCGCAACATTGCTCTAAAGTTTCAATCTGTTCTTTTGAAAAAGTTTCTTTCCACTTGTCTTTAAATGAATTTTTAAGTGGTTTTGATAAGTTTTTATGAACCGTGGCAATACCAATTTCCCTTACATTTCGCACTTTTTCATTTGTTGAACGATTCACATAAGCCGTAATCGCTTCGGATATCCGTTCGTGGTAAGTAAGCATATTTGGGTGAAATTTCAGATTAAAAAAATCTGTCAATTTTGTCAATTCTGCTTCGGGATTGTCCAATAAATCTTCATAGCGAAGGGTGATAAAATTTTCCGGCTGAAGCGATTTCACTTTTTCAATTTCTTTATTGGTCATCACCCAACTTTGCCCCAATTTTTTGATGCTTATTTTTTTGTAAAGGTTGAAAATAGAATTCACATTTCCGCGGTAATCACGTACCAAATGGATGAATTTTGCATTGGGATAAATTTCCTTCAACAACGGAATCATTATCGCGTAAATTGGGTTTTTATCCACAATCAATTTAGCATTTTCCTTAGGATGAAATGATTTTGAGGAAACATAAACTTGTTTGCAAATTTCGCCGTAGGTTGTCTTTTCCGGTAAATTGGCAATTCGCTTTTTCAAATATTCCATATTCAATTCCCACAGCAAAACCATTTTCTGTTCCAAAAACAAGTCTTTTAAGAATTGTTCTTTCAACTTTGAATTCCAATGCGTTTTATTTTGATATTTATTTTTTAAATGAAGAACAAAACGTGATTCCAATGGTGCGCAAATATTCGGGTGCGAATCCAACATTGTTTGCAAAAGTGTGGTGCCAGACCTATCTTTTGCAACCAAAAATGCAATTGGCGCGTGGGTAGGTTCAACTTTTTCCGAAGAATTTGACATTTAATTTTTGATTGTTTCGGCGAAAATATTTCGAATTTTTCAGTCCCAAATATACAGTTTTCTGCGGGGCATCGCTATTGCGGGTTTTATAAATTAGTTTACTTTTGAAACTCAACTTTTGGCACCTAAAAGCATTTATGATCCCGCTGCACAAACCTTTTATTTCCGGCAACGAAATTAAATATATTGAAGATGTTATCAATACCGGCGAGCTTTCCGGCAATGGAAAATATACTGAATTATGCCATCAATTTTTTCAAAATCAATTCAATTTTACCCACGCAAAGCTTACCGATAGTTGCACGGCGGCTTTGGATATGATTTCCATTTTACTGAATATTTCGCCCGGCGATGAGGTTATTGTACCTTCGTTCACCTACATTACTTCCGCGAATCCTTTCGTTTTAAAGGGAGCAAAAATTATTTATGCAGATTCGCTTCCCGATAATCCAAATATAGATCCAAAGCAAATTCCCAAGTTAATTTCCAAAAAAACAAAAGCAATTTTGGCAATGCATTACGGAGGGATTGCCTGCGAAATGGATGAAATTATGCAAATTGCTAATGAACATAATATTTATGTAATTGAAGACGCGGCACATAGTTTGGGCGCAACTTACAAAGACAGATATTTGGGAAGTATTGGCCATTTTGGTGCGTTTTCCTTTCACGCCACAAAAAATATTACATCCGGTCACGGTGGACTTTTAGTGATAAATGACGAAAAATTTGTGGAGCGGGCTGAAATAATTTGGGAGAAAGGAACTAACCGAAAAATGTTCCTCGAAGGGGAAGTGAATAAATATGAATGGTACGATGTGGGCCTTTCTTTTTATCCATCGGAAATTACTGCGGCGTTTTTGTGGGCGCAACTTCAGAAGTTATCGAAGATAAATGAAGCACGCGTAAAAACTTGGAATTTCTATTACGAAGCGTTAAAGGATGTGCCCCAGATTGAACTTCCAAAGGTTGAAAAATATGCAAAACACAATGCGCATCTTTTCTTTTTTAAAACTGAAAATCGCGAAAAACGAAATATTTTATTACAAGAATTGAAGAAAAATGGAATTGGCGCAGCATTTCATTATTTGGCGCTTCATTTAAGTCCGTTTGCAAAAAATGCCGAAACCGCCAAACTTGAAAACGCTGAAATGTGGGCAGAAGGTTTGGTGCGAATTCCTTTGTATTATGGGATTTCCGAAGCGGAAAGGGAAATGGTTGTAAGCCAAATAAAACGAACCGTACAAAATTGGTAAATAGTGTTATCACTTTCAAAAATCATTAAATCAATCATTTGGCCGCAACGGAAAATGCTGCTATTCGGTGTTTTTTTGATTATATTGAATAAAGTCGCCACTTTGGTTTTACCGGGAATTTTCAAATTTTTTGTGGACGATGTTGTTATTGAAAAGGATCCGGGAATTCTAAATAAAATCCTTTTGATTGCAGCAGTGGCTGTAATTATTCAAGCTGTAACCGCATATTTGCTTACTAAAATTTTAAGCGTTCAAGCCTATAAAGTGATTGCGGAATTGAGGGTTCGGGTTCAAAAAAAGGTGTTTCAATTTCCAATAGGTTATTTTGAAAAACGCAAGTCGGGCGAAATCGCAAAACGCGTAATGGACGATGTTGACGGACTAAGCGTAATCGTTGGCAACGGAATGGTTTTGTTGATTGGTGGTATTTTTACGTTTCTTTTTGCTTTGGCCATTCTTCTTTATATAAATGTGAAACTTACCATTTATGTAGTGATTCCGCTTTTTATTTTGGGTTTTGTAACCTTGAAAGCCTACAAATACATTCGCCCTATTTTCAGGGAAAGAAGAAAAATTGAAGCTGAAGTCCACGGACGTTTGAACGAATCCTTAAGCGGAATCCACATCATAAAAGCATACAATGCCGAAAAGTACGAACTCGATATTTTCCGAATTGGCGTTGACAAAATTTATCAATATTACAACAAATCGTTAACCGCAAAAGCACTTGTTTTAAGTGGTGCGACGTTGGTTTTCGGAATCTCGGCGCTAACCGTTTTGTGGATTGGAAACACAATGATTATAAGCGGCGAATTGACCATCGGCGAATTTTTGAGTTTTGCACTTTACCTCGCATTTATGATAGCGCCGATAATTCAAATTGGAAATGTGGGAAGTTTGCTCACGGAAGCATTTGCGGGACTTGACAGAACTGAGGAAATTCTTGAAACCGAAACTGAAATTGATTCCCAAAGAAATTGCGAATTAAAGAATATTGTTGGAAACATCAAATTTGAAAATGTTTCATTCACCTATCCCGAGGGAAGTGAAGTGCTTTCAAACATTTCTTTTGAAGCAATTCCCGGAAGCGTGACCGCTTTGGTGGGAAGTTCCGGTGCTGGAAAAAGTACGGTTGCGGCATTGATTTCAACCTTAATTTCACCCAAAGGTGGTTTAATAACTGTTGATGGTGAAGATTTGACCAAAATTACATTGGAAAGCTACCGAAGCCAATTGGGAATGGTGTTGCAGGACGATTTTCTTTTTGAGGGAACCATTCGGGAAAATATTCTTTTTTCAAAACCAAATGCTTCAAATGAAGCGTTGGAAATGGCTGTAAAATCTGCTTACGTTGATGAATTTACCGATAGATTTGAAAACGGTTTGGAAACCATAATTGGTGAACGCGGCGTAAAACTTTCTGGAGGACAAAAGCAGCGAATCTCAATAGCGCGAGCACTTTTGGCGAATCCTAAGATATTGATTTTGGACGAAGCAACTTCAAACCTCGATATAAAAAGTGAGTTGATGATCCAGAAATCGTTGGCGGCATTAATTTCAGGAAGAACCACTTTTATAATTGCGCACAGATTGAGCACCATTCAGAAAGCAGATCAAATTTTGGTGATGGAAAATGGTGAAATTATTGAGCGCGGCACACATCAACAGCTTATTTCAGCACAAGGCAGCTACTATAATTTGGTTACGCTACAGTCCAGAATTTAAAATTATTTGCATAAATTCAATTTGTTGGGCTAACTTTCGTACTTTAAATTACTCAACCAGCGCTAATTATGCGAATCAATCAAACCATCTTGATTATTTGCTTTCTGTGGATTTCTACCGCATACGCCCAGCAATCTTTAATTGACAGTCTTGAAACGGTCATTGCTAAAAATACCCGCGATATTGAAATGTCGAATGCCCTTAATAAAATGGCAATTACTTTTAGTAAAAATAATACTGAAAAATCGCTAAAATATGCTTGGCGTGCTAAAGCAATTGCAAAGGCCTTGGATACTGATAAATCATTGTCCACCTGTTATGGTGTTTTAGCAAATATTCATAAAAACGCATCACAACGGGATAGTACTGAATTTTATTTGGAGGGATTAAAAACTTTGGCAGCCAACGCAAATGAGATTGATTGGAACCACATCAATCAAATTTATAATAGCACAACAGGACTTTATTATAAAAATATAGGCAGGCCCAAAGAAGCGTTACCTTATCTTCTGAGAGGATATGAATACTCAAAAAAAATTGGGAAAAAGGATGAAATATATGGACAAGCAATCAATCTTGGAAATTGTTATTATCAAATTTCAGATTACAAAAAAAGTCTTCAATATCATTTAATAGCACTAAAGGGATTTGAAAGTTCCGGTAACAAAAGTGGGCAATCATTTTGCTATAATAATATTTCAAACTGTTATTATGAAATGAATCGTTTTGCTGAATCTATTTCCTATCTAAAAAAATCTGTAAAACTGAAAAAAGAGCTGAATGATAAGCGCGGTCTGGCTAATGCAGAACAGAATTTAGGAAATAATTATATGGGATTGGAGAATTTAATTCTTGCTGAAAAACATTTCAAAAATGCCATAGCACTGAATAAGGAATTAGATAACGTCTCAGGATTGATCGCCAATTATTTCAACATTGGAAAAATGTATTCTGAAAAGGAACCTCAAACAGCCATTTCCTTTTTTAATTCAGCCAAGACCTTAGCCATAGAAAATGGGGATACCAATATGGTTTCCAAAATTGACCTTGAAATTTTGGCAAATAATACAATTAAGGAAAAACAGTTGCAAAATGAAAAGAATGCAATTTTGAATATACAAGCTTTTAAAGAAGCCGGAAAGAAAAGAGACGAAGCCGATGGATATAAAAACCTGGCCGATTATTATACACAGTTGGGGCAATTTGATAAAGCACTTGAATATACCAATATGTATCACGATTTAAGAGATTCTCTAAAGAGCAATGAAATATTGGCACAATTCAAAAATATTGAAGAACAATACAACAAAGAGAAAAACGAAAAACAAATTATTCTTTTACAAAAAGATAAAGAGATTAACGAACAGAAATTGAATCGCCAACGTTTTTTGATGATCATCTTTGGATTGGTAATTATTTCTACTGGTGTAGGTATTTATATGTTTGTGAACAGATATAGACTAAAGCAACGCATGCAGGAATTGGAACTTAGAAACCGAATTGCAGCCGATCTTCACGATGAGGTAGGCAGTTCATTGAGCAGTATTTATATGCTTAGCGAAATGGCAGGCAAAAACCAGTTTGATGCAAAAGGTGAAATCATGGAGAGAATAAAAACTAACGCCCAGGAAACCATGGAACGTATGGGTGATATTGTTTGGATGATAAAACCAAATGCAAATGAAGGGGAAGGTCTTAAATACCGAATGGAGCGCTTTGTAACCGATATTTGTAATAGCCAGAACATTCAATGTAATTTTTCTGCTGAAGATTTAAATGAGGTGAAGCTTAGCATGAAACAAAAGAAAAATATGTACCTAATTTTTAAGGAAGCAGTAAACAATGCAATAAAGTATTCACAAACTAAAAAGTTGGAAATACAAATAGCACAACACGGTAAACAGCTAGAAATGACCATTAAAGATTATGGAAATGGTTTTGATGAAAAAATAGTATTAAAAGGAAATGGACTGGAAAATATGCAAAGCCGTGCAACTGAGTTAAAAGGAAATCTACGACTTACTTCACTTACGAAACATGGAACTGAAATTCATCTTAGCTTTCCACTTAGCTAAAAATATCCCCCATTTTAGGTATTGATAAGTTTTGCAAACTGACTTAATATTGAAACAAATGAGCAACATAGTGAACGTAATCATATTTGAGGACAACAGGCATCTTCGCGAGAGTCTGCAATTTCTTTTGAACCTCACACCTGGCTATCATTGTGAGGCGGCTTATCCTAACTGTAACAATCTTTTGGAAAATTTAAAGGGAAAGGACTGCGATATTTGTTTAATGGATATTGAAATGCCAGGAATTTCTGGTATTGAAGCTACCAAAATTATTAAGAAAAGTTTTCCGCAAATAAATGTTTTAATACAGACCGTTTTTTCGGATGACGACTCTATATTTCGAGCGATATGCTCAGGTGCTTCGGGCTATATATTGAAATCTATTTCCCCCCAAGAATATATTGAAGCATTAAAGGACGTGCAACACGGTGGTGCCCCTATGACACCGGCTATAGCAAGTCGTGTGCTTAAATTGTTCAAGTCTAATGTTTTACCTCCTTCTGAAGAAAATTACAACTTAACTGAAAAAGAGAAAATAGTTTTACAGCAATTAACCGAAGGGAAAAGTTATAAAATGATTGCCAATGAGCTATTAATTTCTTCGGAAACCGTAAAAACCCATATTAAAAATATTTATGGAAAATTACATGTGCATTCCAGTACCGAAGCAGTAGCGAAAGCACTTCAAGAACGGATTGTATAGGGATATAATGATAGTTTATTTTAAATATCTTAAAAACTTAAGGTTTTTTATTGATCAATATTGATAATTCTTTGATGCCTAAAAAAATAAAGTGGTAAAAAGCTTAACATATGAAAAAGTTTTTAGAAAAAAACCATCATTCTTTTTGATGATGTCTTTGCTCGGGCTTGTTGCTGTATTCATTGGGTTTTCCACGACATTTTTAATTCCCCTCAAGAACGGTGCTTTTTTAGCTCCGTGGCCAGTGCATCTTCATGGAATGTTTGCATTTGCATGGATTTTTCTGTTTGTAGCCCAAACAAGTCTCATTCATTTTCATAAATATCACATTCATCGAGTTTTAGGGTTTATAGGGATTTTTATAGCATTGGGTGTTACAATTACCATGATGCCGGTTGGGCTTTTCGCAGTTCATAAGGAATTGAAACAAGGATTTGGTCTAACTGCCTATTCCACTCTATTGGGAGTGATAAGTTCTGGAATAATGTTTCTTTCATTTGTTTTGGCAGGAATTTGGAATCGGAAAAAGCCACAAATACATAAAAGATTTATGCTGCTGGCAACAATTGTTGTTTTATGGCCTGCTTGGTTTCGCTTTAGGCATTTTTTCCCAAATATCCCAAATCCTGAAATTTGGTTTGCTTTAGTCCTTGCCGATAGTTTGATTATTATTTCCTGGATTTGGGATAAGTATAAGACTGGTAAAATACATTGGGTGCTGAAATATTTTGGGTTGTTCATCATTTTGGAACAGACCTTTGAGGTATTAGCTTTTGATAGTAAACCATGGAGGAATATTGCATTATGGGTTTATGATGTTTTGGTTTAATAATTTGTTTTATACAAGAGTATAAATGTTATAATAATTTCAGTTCAAAGTGAAAAACATCTAAACATGATAATAATCTACTTACTAATTATTGGCATTTCAAGTATTCCGCTTTTCGTCACTATTAAACGAATACTGAAATACAAAACCGTCGCCAAAACTGGTATTACCACAAAAGCGCAGCTTATTGAAAAGGAATTGAGACCATTTTTCAGGGGAAGACAAATTATTAAACTACAACTTCAATATAATCACCCAGCAATTGATGAGCCTATCATAAGTGAAGCAACTACAGCGAATAACAACTTTAATGTTGGAGATTTTGTGAATATTGCCTTTGAAAAAAACAAATCGAAAATATACATTATTGGCGACGAAAAAGGATACTACCCAATGTTGGGTTTTGCAATCGTTATGTTTCTGTTTTCTTGTTTCGCAGTTTATATGATAAGGGATATGATAATAAATGGATATTAATTTAAATTTTTTTCAATGAAACTAACAATTGCATTTATCATATTTATTTAATTGAAACTACCATTGTTTGCCCAACAGATGGGAAAAAATTAAGTTGAAAAAACAATTGACTCGATCTTCAAACCACTTAATCCTGGCGATGGTCCTGGTGTTTTGGATTGGGCCAATGATTTTACAATGGAAAGCCAAGCTTTTAAAAGAATCTTTGCGCCAACGATAAAGGAAGATGTCGACACTATTTTAAATAATTTCGACGCTCCAGCAGATTTTGATGCCTTTTACGCAACGGTTTTGATTAACGTCGGCAGAGCTTACGCACCATCAGATGCTACTGCGAACTTTGGAGCAAATTATCCAATTACGTATGATGGTGATATAGCTACCATCAATGAAGAGACTAAAAAAATTTGGGAGGCGAATTTTCCAACAAATGTGATAGAAACTCATTTGTCTGCACTACAAACTTATAAGGCCATAAAAATTGACTGGGGACGCAATGAACAATTTGACCACATTCCAACAACCGCGTTACTGTTTAGCAAAAAACTGGAAGAGAATGGCATTGAACATTTTGCCGAAGAATACCTTGGCGACCATGTTAACAAATTGGGCGGATTTGATGGAAGGGTTTATATGGATCTGTTACCTTTCTTAGAGCTGCATTTTGAAGATTAAAAACACATTCAATAAAATTTCTCTTTTCTGCTTCGTTTTATTTCTCATCCCCCATTCTCGGTATTGTAATCTTTTTTAAATAGTTACAATTTTATCATCTAAAGATTTAACTACTTAACTAAAACTAGAACCATGAAAAATTTAAAATATTAAAAATGAATAAATTTTTCCTAATCTTAAATATCATTTTTGGAAGCTTTATGCACGCACAAGTGGGTATTGGCACAGTCACTCCAGAGGCTCAGTTAGATATTCGTGCCTCGAACCAATCTACCCCGGCAAATAATGACGGGATATTAATTCCTAAGATTGATGAATTTCCAGCAATCTTTCCAACTGTGGCTCAAGATGGCATGATGGTTTTTGCAACCGGCAACGGTAGTGTTTCCAAAGGATTTTATTATTGGGATGATGCGATTGCAGATTGGACAGCAATAGGTGCTGGAGGTGGGGGGCACGATTGGAATGAAGTGGGCACAACAACGTCACCTAATAGTATCACTGATAGTATTTATACTTACGGAAATGTTGCCATTGGAAAAAATACAGCGGATTATAAGTTGGATATTTTTGAAAATGTCGCGGATAACGCGGCATATATAAATTTGGCAGGAACATCAAATAATTCTGTGAGTGGATTGACAACAGAAATCACAAATTCTGGAGATGGAAATCAACGTGGTTTGAATACTATTTTAAATTCCTCGGGAAATGGAAACCACTATGGTGTTTTAAATCAGCTATCAGGAATGGGTACAGGAACAAACTATGGGGTTCGTAATGAACTCACAGGAACAGGCACCGGAGATCAAGAAGGAATGTCCACGCTTATTTCGAATACCAACAATGCCAATCATTTTGGAATAAATACGCGCCTATCTGGCACAGGGAATGGATTTCATATTGGTGTACGTTCCAATTTTACTGAAGGCACGGGGATTTTAACAGGAAATTGGACTGAATTTGGCGGAAATATTGGCAGTAGCTCTTCAAATCAAATAGCCGCTTACAACAGCTATTTTGCAGGTGGTAACGGAATCTTGGCTGGGGCATATACCGATATTCGTAGTAGTGTAGCTGGAACTGGTATGCAGTATGGGTCATATTTAACCAATTCCAGTGCAGGAGGAGGAATGCATTTCGGCGCAAGACATATTCTTGCGGGAGCGGGGACTGGCGAGCAACATGGGGTTTTTAATACCATCTCAAACTCAGGGGATGCAACGCATTTGGGAATTTACAATGTACTTTCAGGACCAGGTCAAGGTTTTCAACTTGGGCTTTATAATATAGTGAATAATACGGGGAACAATAGTCATTATGGTTTACTCAATAATATGTCTGGGTCCGGTTCGGGAATTCATTATGGCATCCGAAATGAACTTACTGGAACAGGAACAGGAGATCAAGAAGGAATGTCTACCCTTATTTCAAACAGCAGTAACTCGAATCATTTTGGAATTAACACTAGGCTTTCGGGTACGGGAAATGGCAATCATATAGGAACATTGTTTTCAATGTCTGGTACAGGTAGTGGTTTCCATACAGGTGTGAGAACCAATTTTACGGAAGGTACTGGCTACTTAACCGGAAATTGGACAGAGTTTAGTGGTAATGTAGGCAGTAGTTCACTCAATCAGTTGGGTGCATTCAATAACTATGTTGCAGGGGGCGACGGAATCTTAGCAGGTGCTTATACGGATATTCGCAATTCGGTAACAGGTAACGGTTCCCAGTACGGTTCTTTTTTAACAAATTCGAGCCCGGGTAGTGGAAATCACTATGGAGCAAGCCATACATTATCTGGAACAGGTACAGGATTACAGTATGGGGTTATAAATGTTATTTCAAATACGGGCGATGCAGAACATACAGGGGTTCGGAACGAGCTTTCGGGTACTGCAACTGGAAACCAGTATGGGGTTTTAAATCTTCATTCAGTATCAAGTGCTGCTTTCCAAACAGGAGTAAGAAGTATTTTTAGTAACGGTGGGGGGAACCTTACCGGATATTGGACAGAGTTTAACGGCAGTGTGGGCAATGGCAACCAAATAGGTGCATACAACAACTTTTTTGCAGGAGGTAATGGTTTATTGGCAGGAGTTTATACACAGATTCCAATGGGGGTTACAGGTGCAGGTGCCCAATATGGAACCTATACAACAAATAGCAGTATAGGGGGAGGGTTGCACTATGGCAATTACAACACTTTGGATGGAACGGGCACAGGTGCTAAATACGGTACTTACAATATTATAAACAGTTCAGCAGGCGGCACGCACTATGGCGTTTATAGTGATGTGCAAAAGGCGGGAAGTTATGCAGGATATTTTTTAGGGAATTTTGGTGTCGATATTCCAGATAATACTTTTTATATAAATGCAGCCACTAACCGGATAGGAATTGGAACCATAACACCAGCAACCACGGCACACATTGTACAAGGAACAACAAATGTTACTACAGGGGGATTGCGGTTGGAACAAAACGGAGGGGGAAATTATTGGACTTTTTTTACAGCACCCACCAATAATCTTTGGTTTGCTTATAACGGTGCCTTAGCGTCTTTTATTCAAACTAATGGAACTTATAGCGTTTCAGATAAAAGGCTCAAAAATAATATTCAACAAATGAATCCGATAATGGATAAAGTTTTAAAATTGAATCCGGTCACCTATCAATATAACAATGATGAAAAACACAATCAGACTATTGGCTTTTTAGCTCAGGAAGTGGAGCCATTGTTTCCGGAAACAGTTCAATTTGAACCGGATTATGGATACTATGGAGTAAAGTACGATGATTTTGGTGTCATTGCCATCAAAGCCATACAAGAACAGCAAACAGAAATAGAGTTGTTAAAACAACAACTCGCAGAACAAAAGGCAGAATTGGTAGACCTAAAAAACTTAATAATGGGAAAACAATAATTATACATGTTGAGGAGCGTGTATTTTTCAAAAAAAGGCCGTTGGCGAGAGCTAAACGGTCTTTTATTTAATCCCCCATTTTCGGTATTGATTTGTTAAGTAAATAGTTGCAATTTTCTTTTTAAGAAAGCGAAAAAAAACGTTTCATTTTAAACACAATTATTATGGCCAAGAAAGTAATATTAAAAGATAAAGAAGGAAACAAAAAAATCAAAATTCCAATAGAAAAGTCTGCTCCCAAAGCGAAAGTTTTAAAAAGGCAAACCAAAGTGGAATCAAAAAAAAGAACACAAACCCATAGAACTTTCAGAATAGTATGGGATAAAGTAACTAATACCGTTTTAGAAGATGCGGGCGATATTTCTGAACTGAAAGTATTTGTGAGAATTATGGCCTTTGATGGTAAAGGGAAAACCATTTTGGATAAAGACAAAAAGAATAAAGTAATATTGGAATGGGAAAAATTACCTAAGCCATCCCATAAAATCATACCCAAGCCCTGGACCTTTATAGAAGGTACTTTTGACAGTCAATTGGAATTAAAACAAGGAGAAGCTTGGATAGAAAATAAAAAAATAGATTTTTCAATCCCCGCAAATGATAAAGATGCAAAAATAGGAATAAGGGTTGATGCTATTGAATTTGATGGATACACAAAAGATGCGCCTGATCATGATAATTTTGACGACAATACCTGGGACAGCCGTGTTTCTGAAATTTCTAAAATTACTCCTGTTAAAATTGTAATAAGAGAGGAAGAAGCAAGATTGACCTTCTTTTTTACCATAACTCCAATGGATTAGACTTTAATTTTTAGTGCGGGCATTCTTTTAAAAAGGAATTGCGATATCGTGTATTAAACAATCTTTTTTAGTAAAAATCTAATCATTTTAATGAAAAAATTAATAATATTTTTCTTTCTCTTGCTCACTTTTCAAAATGTTGGTGCCCAAATAGCCATGGCCGAGAAAATGGACTGGAAACCTATTGGCAAACTAAAAATATTGGGAAGTACAATGGCTACGTTGGAATACGTTGAATCGGGTCGCGACACTACCTATCTTTTATTAATGAAAGATTATACTACACGGGGGGATAACGCAGAATCGAAATATTTCAGCGTCCGCTTCAACGGGATTAATAATACACTTGAAAAACTCTATCAACTCTTAAAATCATTTTTCCTCGAAGAGAACCGAAACAACAAAAACTACATACAGTCATTCAGGCTTGGAGAGCAGATGGTTTACTTGCAGCACTGCTTACTGGTGACGGGCAAAGGTGTAAGATTTGGAACTAAAGAGGGATATATCAATTTGTCCAAAGGAGATATAGAAAAGCTCTTTAAAAAAAAATGATAGTTTTATATGCTATTGTATCAAAACGATCCAAATTCCTTTGCCAGCCATTGCTGAACCTGTTATATAGTGTATAAGGGAAAGATTTAAAATCCGTACGTCACCCCAACGCCTAAAGCCTCACGAATCTGAAAACCTTGCACGGCATTGTCATCGTAAATAGCTTGAAATGTAAAGTTAGAGGTAATATATTTGTTCACTTTCATCACAAGATTAAATGTATAATCTACATCCACGTTTTGTGGGTCTTCCAAATAATTGGAATAAAGGTTTAAAATATTTTCTGCGGAAATATTCGCCATAATATCAAATTTTGCATAAGCCGAAACCGAGGCACCAAATTCAAAACGGGTGCTTTCATTTGCATCCACCCCAAAATATTTGTTTTCATTATAGGCATCCAGTGCGCCAGGTACCGACTCGTCAACCGCAGTAAAGTCTTTATCAACAAGTATGAATTTCGCTGTAGTGGGTGAAATGTTTATATACAGATTGTCGCTTTTTTTCCAAAGCAAACCTGGTCCAAATTGAATGTATGCAGGAGAAAGAATGTGAGTTGTTTCAGTACGGTAGCCTTCGTCTTCTGGAGTTAGGTCTGTGTCAAATTCGTATCCCTTTGCAAACTGTGTTTTGAAATTCAAGAACAGTGAATAATACCAATTACTTTCCTTTATCTGCTGGCCCAAAATAGAATTCAGTTCCAATCGGTCATTGGTTTTTCGGGAATATTTGTCATCCTTGTTTTTGGTAAGCCCATACTCGCCTATCAAGCGGTTGTTCCAAGTAAGTTTGTCATGTTTATAGTTAAAATCATAAGTCAGCGATAGATTTCCCGAATAATTTGAAGTCCCACCCCCGGTCCATTCTGCATTAAATGCTGCTTGATTAAATAATAAAGAAAGATTCCCGGCGCGGGTCCAACCATTGGGGATAGTGTCTTTCGGAGTTTCTTCTTGGGCAATGATAGCCATTGGCGCAGCAAAAAGTACTGCAAGAAGTATAAGTATTTTCATCTTTATAAAAGGTTTTGTTTCTGCAAAAGTACTTACTCTTTTATTGATGTAGGACGAATGGGGCCAAAAACACCACATATTATAAATTTCGATAGAAAATTTTAACCGTTCTTACTTTTCTTAAAAAGCGGAACTGAGGAACAAGCTTCTCCATACATAATACTTTTGGCAATGGGTTGGAGTTTTTGCGCCAAGAGCACATACGCATTCTGCGGAATGGGTTTGTGTGCACAACCTTTAATGATTATGGGCTTGTCTTTATATTCTGAAACATCCAAATTGTAAAGTAATTCAGTAAAGAGAATGCTCTCCAATTCTTCTAAAGTGCCAACAGTAACCTTTTTGGCAAAAGGCGCCAAATGAAGTGATAACAACAAGTAAGCCCAGCCGGGAACAATTGCATCTGTGCTGCAGAAAAGCGCAACGTATTTATTTTCATATTGACTCCAATTGTGCTGGGTAGCCTCTTCCCGAAAACTATTTTCACGAAGCACAATTCCTTCCAGCAACCATTGCGAAATGTCAAACGAAACCCTTTCACCTTTCGGATAGATTTCTTCCAGATCAAAGGTTACAAGTTTGCTGTTCGCTACGCGGTTTATTATTTCTTCAGACAAAAGTTATTGGGTTGCTGGTTATTAAGTTATTTTGATACTATTGATACTATTGATACTATTGATACTATTGATACTATTGATACTATTGGTGCTGTGGATACTGTAGATGAATTAATTATTTTTACTGATCACAGTCCTTTTAAAGCATTCCTAGTTCCAATTTTGCTTCTTCGCTCATTAATTCTTGGCTCCAAGGTGGATCAAAAGTAATTTCTACTTCTGCATCTTTAATCATTTTCATGGATTTTACCTTATCCTCAACTTCCAGCGGCAAACTTTCTGCTACGGGACAGTTTGGGGTTGTAAGGGTCATCAAAATTTTTACCTCCCGGTCTTCATTTATGAAAACATCATATATAAGTCCAAGCTCGTAAATGTCTACAGGTATTTCGGGATCGTAAATGGTTTTTAGTACCGTTACTATTTTTTCGCCCAACTCGGCCATGTTTATTTCTGTTTCCATTTTGTTAATTATTAAGTTGTGTTTGGTATGCCAAAGCATACATTTTCATCTGTTTTATCATGGATACCAAACCGTTTGCACGGGTAGGGGAAAGGTGTTCCTTTAATCCTATTTCATCAATAAAATCTGTATTCGCTTCCAATATATCCTGTGGTTTCTGATTTGAAAAAACTCGTACCAAAACCGCAATGATCCCTTTGGTAATAATAGCGTCGCTATCTGCGGTGAAAATGACTTTGCCATCGTTCATTTCAGAATTGAGCCACACTTTGCTTTGGCAGCCTTTTATCAATTTATCTTCGGTCTTTAAATCTTCATCAATCAAAGGAAGCGTTTTGCCCAGATCTATCATATATTCATAGCGCTGCATCCAGTCTTCAAACATTGAAAACTCGTCAATTAACTCTTCCTGTATTGCTTCAATCGTCATAAAACTTTTATTCATTTGAATCTTTTGTAGCACTTAATAGCACGCTACGGTCATTTTTTGAATAAAGAGTTAATACTCCATTTTGTAAACCGTAAGTTCCTGTATTATTTAATGCGTTCAAAAAATCTTTTTCCGTGTTCATAATATTTTTGTCCATGCACATCTTTTCACTCACTGCTAAATCGCCAAAATTGATGCTGTAAAGATCTATTGTATAATTTCCAAAAACTGAATTACAGCCTGTTGTGCCGCGAAAAGAATTATCTAATGCAGAAAGTGTGAAAGTAGGATTCGTTGTATTTTCCAGCTTCTTTCCATTAATTGAATTAACTGTGTAACTGCCCGTTAACTGAACGCTTCCGGCAACGTCAATTACTTTTTTGGTTTCGTCGCAACCCATAAAAATTACTGCAAATAGTAAAATTGATACTGTGGCAAATGTTTTCATAATGGTTTGTTTTAAAAAAATTAGATGTTCAAAGTTCAATTTTTACTCTTAGGTTCACATTCAACTTAACATCATTTTAGCTTTTTTTACCGCCGAAACCAAAGCATCAACTTCTTCAAAAGTATTATAGAATGCAAAGGAAGCCCGCACAGTTCCTGGAATTTTATAAAAATCCATAATGGGTTGTGCGCAGTGGTGGCCGGTTCGAACTGCAATTCCCAATTTATCGACAATCGTTCCAATATCATAGGGATGTATCCCTTCAATATTGAAAGAAATAACAGATGTTTTATCGGGACCGGTGCCGTAAATTTTTAAACCTTCAATTTCTAAAAGTTTTTTTGTGGCGTATTTTAAAAGCTTGTTTTCGTATTCTTCGATTGCTTCAAAACCTATCGCGTTAAGATAGTCGATAGCCGATCCAAAGGCAATTCCACCACAAATATTCGGCGTTCCCGCTTCAAATTTATGTGGAAGGGCGGCATAGGTGGTTTTTTCAAAAGTTACTTCGGCAATCATCTCGCCACCGCCTTGGTAGGGCGAAAGTTGGTTGCCCCATTTTTCCTGCATATAAAGAATGCCAACTCCTGTTGGGCCGCACATTTTGTGTGCTGAGGTTACGTAGAAATCAACGTCCAGTTTTTGAAGATCGGGTTTTATATGCGAACAGGATTGTGCGCCGTCAATCAAAACTGCAGCTCCAAATTCGTGAGCTTTTGCTATAATCTTCTGAATTGGATTGATTGTTCCCAAGGCGTTTGAAATATGGTTTACAAAAACCAATTTTGTTTTCTCGGAAAGTAATTTTTCGTATTCCGAAAAAACCAAAATACCTTCTTGGTTCATCGGAATCACTTTTAAAATGGCGCCGGTTCTTTCACAAAGCATTTGCCAAGGCACAATATTGCTGTGATGCTCCATTGCCGAGACCAAAATTTCATCACCTCTCTTCAGAATTTCTGAAAATCCGTTGGCCACCAAATTTATTCCATGTGTTGTGCCTGCCGTGAAAATTATTTCAAAAGCTTCTTTCGCATTAAAATGGTTTTGGATTTTTTTTCGAGCAGCTTCGTATTTATCCGTCGCTTCCTGGGAAAGTGTGTGTACCCCGCGATGGATGTTTGCGTTGTAATTGCTGTAATAGTCCACAATGCTATCAATAACCTGCTGCGGTTTTTGCGAAGTTGCGGCATTGTCCAAATATACCAAGGGATAGCCGTTTACCTTTCGGGAAAGGATGGGGAAATCGTTGCGTATTTTTTGAATGTCGAAGGGCATGTAGCGTGTTTATGAATATAAAATTTATGTTTGAAGAGGTTTCGATACGAATTGCACGAATAAAATAAAATCATTAGTGAATTCGTGGCAATTATTTGTTAAAGCTCAAACCCCAAACTAACCCCAATTTTATTGGCGATAAGCTTATTGATCCGCACTTTCAATTCTGGAATTTTCACGCTTTCCAAAACAGTATTTGCAAAAGCGTACATCAATAAAGCGCGAGCTTCTTTTATTCCAATTCCACGGCTGCGCAAGTAAAATAGCGCATCTTCATCAAATTGGCCAATAGTACACCCATGTGAGCATTTTACATCGTCAGCAAAAATCTCTAACTGCGGTTTGGCGTTTATCGTGGCTTTATCATCAATTAAAATATTGTTGTTCTGTTGAAAGGCATCAATTTTTTGGGCATCTTTCTCAACAATAATTTTTCCGTTGAAAACTCCGGTGGAGGCTTCGGCAAAAAGCCCTTTGTAATCTTGGTGGCTTTCGCAGTTTGGCGCAATGTGATGCACCAAGGTGTTGTGGTCTGTATGCTGTTTTCCCTCAAGAATTGTAATTCCTTTCAGTGTAGAATCGCAATGTTCGCCATTTTGGAAAAAATTGAGATTGTTGCGAACCAATTTTCCGCCAAATGCGAAAGTGTGCACACGGCAAACCGTGTCGCGCTGTTGGGAAACATATGTGTTGTCTATCAAAGAAGCCGTGGGTTCGTCGTTTTGTATTTTATAATAATCGACGTAAGCGCGTTTTTCAGCAAAAATTTCTGTCACTGAATTTGTGAGGACCTCATTGCTGGAAAGGCTTTGGTGGCGTTCTATTATTTGTACATGTGCGTTTTCACCAACTACAATTAGGTTTCGTGGCTGTAAAAACATTGCAGCCTCATTTCCAGTGGAAAAATTGATTATTTCAATGGGCTTTTCCACTTCCTTATGCGCCGGAATGTGTATGTATGCACCTTCTTTTGTGAAAGCCGTATTTAGTGAAGTAAGGCTATCGCTCTTTGCCGCCTTGTTGAAATATGCTTCAATCACAGGTTTGTATTTGCTTTTGTTCAGCGCTGCGGACATTAGGCAAACATCCAATGAATCGTGTGTAGTTTCCGAAAGGAAAGAGTTGTAAACACCATCAACAAATACAAGTTTGTAGGTGTCTATTTCGTGTAAAAAATATTTCCGAACATTTTTTAGCTCAACGTTGCGCTCTTTATTTGAATAAATACAATAATCTGGCTTCAACAAAGAATTAAGCGAAGTATATTTCCAGGCTTCGTCCCTTTTTGTGGGAAACCCTTTTTGTTCAAAGATTTTTATGGCATTGTTGCGCACATCATGTAATGGCGAATCAAATTCCAAGTAATCTTCGAGGGCAATGTATGATGATAATAATTTGTCTTTAAAACTCATTTTTTTCAATTCAGAATTTAGGATTCAATTGTTAAACCAATTCCTCTTTAATCCAGTCGTAGCCTTTCTCTTCAAGTTCATAGGCAAGTTCTTTGCTGCCGGATTTTACTATTTTTCCATTCATTAATACGTGTACAAAATCGGGAACTATATAATCCAAAAGACGCTGGTAGTGTGTGATTACGATTACTGCGTTGTCTTTGCTTTTCAATTTATTTACGCCATTTGCCACAATTTTTAGTGCGTCGATGTCCAATCCTGAATCGGTTTCATCAAGAATGGCGAGCTTCGGCTCCATCATTGCCATTTGGAAGATTTCGTTCCGTTTCTTTTCACCTCCAGAAAAACCTTCGTTTAAGGAGCGTGAAAGAAATTTTCTGTCAATTTCCAGCATATCTGCCTTCTCCTTAATCATTTTAAGCATTTCAGATGCTGGCATATCTTCCTTCCCTTTTGATTTGCGAGTTTCGTTGATTGCCGTTTTTATAAAGTTGGTCACGGAAACTCCGGGAATTTCAACAGGATATTGAAATGAAAGAAAGATGCCTTTGTGCGCCCGTTCCTCTGGGTCCAACTCAGAAATATCCTCGTTTTCAAAAGTTATATAACCTCTGGTTACATCAAATTCCTCTTTACCTGCAACTACAGATGCCAAGGTGCTTTTTCCAGAACCGTTGGGGCCCATTATTGCGTGCACTTCACCCGCTTTCACTTCCAAATTAATACCTTGCAGTATGTCTTTTCCTTCCAGCCCGGCGTGTAAATCTTTTATTTTTAACATTTTAATTATTCTTAGCTGTTTCGTTTAGTTTAATTACTTGATCGGATGGGGTGCTAGAGACTCTCATTATTTCGGTTATGGTGATGGCCTCTTCCCATTCGCTTTCACTGTCAGTGTTTTTTCCTACGGTTCCTTTAACAATTACACTTACCATGTCCAAATCATTTTTTTTAATAGCTGCAACTTGTTTTGAAAGCCCTTCAGAGAGTAGATTTCGCTTTACACCATAAATAAAATTACTTCCCATAAGTACCATTGCCCCGTTAGAATCAATGAAATCTCCTTTATAGGCTCTTGCTTTTTCAACGGTTTCGGTAGTTGTAACCTCTGGAGTTTCCTCCTTTTTTTCCTCTGAATTTTTACAAGAAAAAACTGCTACTGAAAGCATTAGCAACAAAATGATTTTTTTCATATTTAATAATTGATTTAGATTATAAAAGTATTAGGTTATTTATAGTTTATCCTACCGATCCCTCAAGACTGATTTCCAAAAGTTTTTGGGCTTCAACGGCAAATTCCATAGGTAATTTGTTCAGAACTTCTTTGCTGAAACCGTTCACTATAAGTGCAATTGCTTTTTCAGTATCAATACCTCGCTGGTTGCAATAGAAAATTTGGTCTTCGCCAATTTTACTTGTCGTGGCCTCGTGTTCTATTTGCGCGGTTTTATTTTTAGCTTCAATGTATGGAAACGTGTGTGCGCCGCAACTGTTGCCCATCAACAAAGAATCGCATTGCGAAAAGTTTCTGGCATTATCTGCATTGGGCATAATTTTTACCAATCCGCGATAACTGTTTTGCGATTTTCCGGCAGAAATACCTTTGGAAATAATGGTGCTTTTTGTGTTTTTCCCAATGTGGATCATTTTGGTCCCCGTATCTGCCTGCTGAAAATTATTGGTAACTGCAATAGAATAAAACTCTCCGATTGAATTATCGCCCTTTAGCACGCAACTTGGGTATTTCCAAGTTACTGCACTTCCTGTTTCTACTTGGGTCCACGAAATCTTTGCATTTTTTTCGCAGATTCCTCTTTTGGTCACAAAATTAAAAACGCCGCCTTTCCCTTCCTTATTTCCGGGAAACCAGTTTTGAACGGTTGAATATTTTATTTCGGCATCATCAAGCGCGATTAATTCCACAACAGCGGCGTGCAATTGGTTTTCATCACGGCTTGGCGCGGTACAGCCTTCCAAATAACTTACGTAACTTCCTTCATCTGCAATAACTAAAGTTCTTTCAAACTGTCCCGTACCGGCTTGGTTTATTCTGAAATAGGTAGAAAGTTCCATTGGGCAACGCACGCCTTTCGGGATGTAGCAAAAAGAGCCATCACTAAAAACGGCGCTGTTTAAAGCGGCGTAAAAATTATCGCGCTGCGGCACCACGGTTCCCAGGTATTTTTTTACCAATTCGGGGTGTTCTTTTATTGCTTCGGAAATAGAGCAGAAAATAATTCCTTTTTCGGCCAAAGTCTTTTTAAAGGTTGTTGCGACTGAAACAGAATCCATTACAATATCAACCGCGACTCCTGCTAATTTTTTTTGTTCGTCCAAAGAAATTCCGAGCCTTTTGAAAGTATCCAAAAGTTCTGGATCTACCTCGTCAATGCTGTTATACTTTGGTTTTTTGTTTGGTGCGGAATAATAGGAAATATTCTGAAAGTTGGGTTTTTCGTAATGTACGTTTGCCCAATCTGGCTCAATCATTTCCTCCCAATAGCGGAACGCTTCCAGACGCCATTCAGTCATCCATTCCGGCTCTTCTTTCTTTTTTGAAATAGCCCGAACAATTTCTTCATTCAACCCGACGGGGAATGTATCAGACTCTATATTGGTATAAAAACCATATTCGTATTCCTTGGTTTCAAGTTCTTTTTTTAAATCGTCTTCGGTATACTTGCTCATCGTCATTAAATTTTTTAAAGTGAAAAAGATTCACCACATCCACATGTGCGATTTGCATTGGGATTGTTGAACACAAATCCTTTGCCGTTAAGACCGCCACTATATTCCAGCGTGGTGCCAACTAAGTATAAAAAGCTTTTTTTGTCAATGGCTATCTTTACTTGGTCTTCTTCAAAAAGTTTGTCATTTTCACCTAAACTGTGGTCAAATTTCAATTCATAGCTCAAGCCGGAACAACCTCCGCTTTTCACACCAACACGTACAAAATCCTGCATAATGTTGAAGCCTTCTTCAGCCATTAGTTGCGCTATCTTTGTTTTGGCGCTTTCACTTATCTTAACCATATGTAGATTAATTCTAAATTAGACCGCAAAGATACATCAATTCGCACTTTTAACCATACGGAAGCGGGATTTTAAAACTATTGCGCAATAGTTTTAAACAATAATTAACACGGAGGTTTTTATGGATTTCTTTAGATCGAAAAACTTTTATCAATTCGGATCCTGAAAATCGGGATTATTGATAAAGGAGGAATCAGAAAGGGATAGAAGAAATGCTTTGAGGTCTGCCTTGTCTGATTCAGATAAATGAACTCCACCCCGAGACACTGCCTTCATAAGCGGGTCAATTGTTGAGGAATACACCAGGCCTTCGCTGTAGTGATTTATAACTTCATCTAAAGTAGCAAAACGGCCATCGTGCATGTATGGTGCGGTATAGGCCAGGTTTCTTAAGGAAGGAGATTTAAACCATCCATCTTGACTGGGGTCGCCCGTAACGTTTCCAAGGCCTTTGTCTGTAATAATTGCGTCAAGCCCGTTGTTGTGAAAAATATTATCGGTCCATAACGGGCTGTTTTCATTTCCGTGACAATGAAAACAATCACCTCGAGATTCATCCATAAATATTTCGAAACCGTTCAATTCCTGTGGCGTAAGTGAGCCTTCGCCCTGTAAATATTTATCAAAAGGAGAATTTGCAGATATAAGTATTCTTTCAAATTGTGCAATCGCTTTGGCCGTGAGCTCTTTTGTAATATTCTTCGTTCCAAATGCTTTGTTGAACATTTCGGGATAGGATGCATGGCTTTGTAAACTTGCTACTGCTAGTTCCCAAGTATTGTGCATTTCAATAGGATTGGTAACGGGTTCTAGCGCCTGTATTTCAATACTTGTAGCGCGACCATCCCAAAAAAACTTTTTATTGCTATTCCATGCCATATTAAAAAGAGGCATAGAATTGCGGGTTCCTTCAGTACCATCAATACCAACGCTAAATTGCGAATTGTCCGTAAATGAATTACTGGGTTTGTGGCAGGTGGCACAAGATTGTGTTCCATTTCCGGAAAGTATTGGATCAAAGAAAAGTTTTCTTCCCAACGCAATTCCTTCCTCAGTTTGTGGATTGTCTGAGGGAATGTTTGGTGGAGGCAATAAACGCTGAAAAATGGGAGGAACGGTCAAAGGCTTTGGGGTGGCCACATAGCCATCGCCCGGTTCAACTGGCTTTGGATCGTCAGAAGAACAGGCTATTAATAGGCTGATGGCCAAAATCCCAATCAACAATCTATATGTTTTCTTGGACCGTTCCTTCATTTTTTTAAATTATTGGGTTATTTCCCCGATGCTGAACACGGTTTTCCCGTTTCTGTTTATGTCTTTTTGCGCGAGATAATTCATCATTAAATCTACGCTGCGGTCATTTAAATCCCAGGTAAGCGGATTTTTGTACCATTCTGAAATGTCCATTTTAATTTCAATGGTAGCATCATCGTTTATGGTAAAATCTTGATCGAATTCAAAAGCGATAAAATTTTGCTCAAAAACGCCATCACTTACACGAGCTGTTCCGTTATGAAAATTATAGGGTTGGGGCATTCCATTTTCATCGTCAAAGCTTCCATCCATTTGCATAAAGTGATAGCCACCTCCAAGCATGGACGGCCAGTTCCAACTTGCATCGTTTAAATCTGGATAAGCCCCGCTCACGTTATCTTCTTCATTGAAACCATATACAAATGAAATTCCTGTATAATCACCAGTGGTTGCTGAAAGGGCAGGAGTAAGTGTTAATGAATTTGCATCGGCAAGATCAACTAATTGATACTCATCAAAAGCCACTGTAGTGCCATCTGCTTTGTGAAGCTCTATTCTTGAAATTAAATACCGAAGTCTAGAAATGGATACATAGTTCCCGGCCGTGTTTTCAAAAACATTTGTGTTGTAATTTGAGGGCGTTACAGCCGTTGTTCCCCAGTTTTGTGTAAACTTAAAGGATATTGCTGCATTGGTTGGGGGGTTGTTGCAACAGTCATCATCGTCATTGTTACAACTAATGGCAACTATTGACAGGATTAATAGGAAGGCTATTTTTTTCATAGGTTAAATTAATGGGTTTTTTAAATGTTGATTTTATTTCAGTTTAATTATTAAAAAATCTTTAGAACCTTTATTCATTGGAATATCTAAATCGTTGCTTTCAGTATTACCCACGGCTACAATTTTATTGTCAGTTGTTTCTATGGCTTCAGAGGCAAAATCCAAGTTAGTGCCACCAATGCTTTTCTGAAATATCAGGCCTCCATTTTCATCGACTACAAAAATCCACGCATCATTAACACCATTATTTTTTGTCAGGTCTATATCATTGCTTCTGCTGTGTCCGGAAAGAATGAAATCCCCATTAGTGCGCTGTACAATACTATGTGCGGTGTCAAACTGAGAACCCCCAAATGATTTTTGCCAGATTTTGCTGCCGTTATCATCAAATTTCACCATCCATGCATCGGCATTTCCACGGGGGGAAGTTACGTCTTGGTCTCCGCTTCTTGAATCTCCCACCATAATATAATTGCCGTCCTGTGTTTTAATTGAAGCGTACGAATTATCGATTTCATCGCCGCCAAAAGATTTGGTCCAAACCAAATCTCCGGTAGCAGTTAACCTTACCGCCCAATAATCATAAGTTCCCTTGGGATCGGTTTTGTCAAAATCAACACTTTCGGAAGTGCCTGTCATTAAAAACCCACCGTCTTCAGTTTCATGGGCATCATAGCTTCTGTCGTTGTTTGTGCCGCCAAAATAGCGCCTCCATTCTTTTGTGCCATCAGCCTTTAGCTTTATGCCCCAAAACTCACCAACTCCATGCTGTACTCCTCTTCCAACATCATTTCCGCCTCCGCCACTTGCAGACACATCAAAATAACCAGTTATGAAATAACCTCCATCTGAAGTTTGAAAGGCCTTATAAGCTTGGTCACTTCCGGAAAAACCGAAATTTTCCTCCCATAAAATACTTCCAGAGGCACTAATTTTTACTATCCAATAATCTTGAAATCCTTCATTTCCTGAAACATCACCATCGTTACTGGTTGTGAAGCCACTTAAAAGGAAGCCGCCATCATTTGTTTTGGTTATACGGGAAGCGCTTTCGTCATCGCTACCGCCGTAGGTTTTGCTCCAAATTATATCTCCATTTTTGGCAATTTTTAGCAGCCAGAAATCGCTGTCGTTTCCGCTCTTGCCCAAAATGTCACCATCTGTGCTTCGAGTAGTTCCCAAAACCATATAGCTGCCATCATTGGCTTCCACAATAGAAACTGCTTCGTCGATGCCGCTGCCTCCGTAGGTTTTAATAAGCTCTACTTCGCCATTTATTTCGGGTTCAGGGCCAGGGCCGTCATCTTTTCCGCAGGAAAATAAAAATAACGGAATAGAAAGTAAGAGGTAAAGTGCTTTGGGCCTAGGGCTTTTTATAATTTGCATAATGGGGAAAACAATTTTTTAGTCTATTAATAATCGGTTTGTCGTAGTACCATTGATCTTCATTACATACATTCCAGCTTGAAGGCTTGAAACGTCAACATTTTGTGAAATATTTTGTTCAAAGCTTTCGTCCATAACTTTTTGGCCGAGCATATTAAAAATTTCAACTTGATTTATAGGCTCTGTTTTAGAAGTAATATTTACAATATCCTTCGCAGGGTTTGGATAAATTGCAAAAGTGGCAGTGCTATTTTCATCAATACTCGCCGTGGACGGATCCCTAACAATGAAGAGTCCTCTATCTATATCGCTGATTACGATATTTCCGCTGGCGAAATAGGGATAAACACTCCAGGCGCCGTCAAAATTTGTAGAGTTACTGTTAGGGAATGTGTCAAAAAACTTTGTTTCAACCATATTCTGGTTTCCAATATCGCTAATGTCAAAAACCCTTAGACCTGCACGATAACTTGCGAGATAAAACTCATTTCCCTTTACATAGCCATTGTGGTCAATTGCCTCATTATCGCCTTCGTACTCAAAGTGAACTACCGGGTTGTCAAGATCGGTTACATCAAAAATTATTGTACGCGTATTAAAACCGAATGCAGATTCATCAAGCTCGTCGCCAATAATAAAATAACGCTGGTCTTCAGTAAGCCATCCTTGATGGGTATAATCTACACTGCCATAAAAACCATTAGAGATTCCTTCAGGATTTGATTTATCGGTAACATCCACTATGGAAATTCTGTCTTCATTACTTCCGAAGAAAATTTCGCGGCCCGTATAATCCGTATCGGGACCGTTATAGATTACAACCTGGGCATCGTGGCAATAATTGTCGTTCGTAAATTGGCCTTCCATTACGGGATTTAACGGATCCTGAATATTGATAAAAATAGGACCTCCATTATTTCCATCAGAACCTACCGCATAAGCATAGCCTGTTTCTTCATTTATAACAATATTATGGCAGTTTGCAAAGCCATTGAAATGTGCATCCTCGCTAAAAGTAACTGGGGGATTGTTAACATTTCTCAACCTCGTAAGGTCAAAAACCTGCATTCCGTGGCTGCCAGAATTTATATCACTAACAACAAATGCGTGGTCACTATACACTTTTATATCTCTCCAGGTACTTGATCCGGTATGGGTTGGAAGTTTGCCCAAATATACCGGGTTTACAGGGTCTGAGATATCTACAAAGGCGGTGCCATTTCCTAATCCCATAATAGCGTATTCTTTTCCGTCCTGTGGATCGGTCCATCCCCAAGAGTCATTTCCACGGTCTGAAGCAAAGACACTAAGCCCAAGTCTGGACTGAAGATCTAGCCCATTACAGGGAAATTGCCCGGCACTGCCGTTTTCACATGGTGTTTGTGCAAAAGTAACTGCACTTAAAAATAAAGTTAAGAATGGTAATATTAATTTCATTTGTAATAATTAAGGAGTTAAAAAGGGCTAAATGTAACTATATTCTAGCCTATTCTACAAACGCAAAAGGTTAAATATTAGTATGGTATTTAAGTGATCTTTATTGTATATAATATCCTTAGTGTTTTCTTAAAGTATACTCAAGCTTCTTATTATTGGTAATGATGGTGTATTTTTGCAAAAGAATATTTACAAAAACCTGCAAAATGTTTGAAAACAAAGACAATTCCAGCACCAGTATTTCAAGTTTGGGTGAATTTGGTCTAATAGATCACCTAACCAAAAATTTCGAAATAAAACAAAAGTCAACCGTAAAAGGTATTGGTGATGATGCTGCGGTTATTTCCCCAGATTCTGAAAAAGAAATTGTGGTAACAACAGATTTGTTGTTGGAAGGAGTCCATTTTGACTTAAGTTATGTTCCCTTAAAACATTTAGGGTACAAAGCTGTTATTGTAAATCTTTCAGATGTTTATGCCATGAACGCAGAACCTACCCAAATTACGGTGAGTATTGCCGTTTCAAACAGATTTCCGGTAGAAGCCTTAGAAGAATTATATACAGGGATTAAAGCGGCTGCCAAAATATATAATGTAGATGTTGTAGGTGGCGATACCACATCTTCTACCACAGGTTTATTGATTAGTATTACTGCTTTGGGCACAGCAAATAAAGGCGATATAACGTACAGAAGTGGCGCAAATGAAAATGATCTGCTCGTAGTTACAGGCGATCTTGGCGCGGCTTATATGGGTCTTCAGGTTTTGGAGCGTGAAAAGGAAGTCTTTAAGGTGAATCCAAATTCACAGGCAGATTTGGAGCCTTATACCTATTTGGTGGAACGTCAATTAAAGCCAGAGGCACGACGGGATATTCCCAATTTATTAAGGGAACTAGGCGTGAAACCTACCGCTATGATTGATATTAGCGATGGTCTTTCCTCGGAAATTTTACACATCTGCAAAAACTCTAACGTAGGCTGCAATTTGTACGAAGATAAAATTCCGCTAGATCCCCAGGTTATTTCTACCTGTGAAGAATTTAACGTGGACAGTACTACAATAGCTTTGAGCGGTGGTGAGGATTATGAACTACTTTTCACGATAAAAACCGAAGATTTCACTAAAATTAAAGGAAATCCACATTTAACAGTCATTGGCCATATTACTGACCAAAAGGAAGGCGTGCATTTAATAAGCCGTGCGGGTATCAAAATACCTATGGTTGCCCGTGGCTGGAATGCTCTAAAGGATAATGAATAGTCAAGAAAACGCTTATAAAAGGCATAAGGAAACCTTCCCTTTTATCTAAAGGATTTTTTTTAAAATAATTTGGAGACGTTTTAATGGATGGAAAGCTTTTTCTTTTTTCTGAAAAAAGATGACAAACACTCATTTACTTCGCGCTGTTTAAAGGTAAGTGCTTCAAATTTACCGGAGTAGCTATTTGAAACTTCCCTGCCACAACAAGCACATTTGTACTCGTTTATGTGATCTGTAATTTTGCGGGTTACGATGTAATCGTGGCCAAATGCCGTACATACAAGGCTCAAAATTGGAGTTCCGCTTTGGGGCATAACTTTATCCATTATTGAAAATTTTAATTGGGTTAGATTCTCAATATTAACATTATTTTAGATAAAATGCAACATTTATCCGATAAAAAGCAAATAATCTTTAATATTTTCCCAATTTTCTATCCAACTCATATGTCCTCCTTCAATTACTTTAATTGAAACACCGCAATTTTCAGCAAGTTTTTTTTCTTCTGTAAAGGGCATAATAGAATCTTCTTTTGCCAAAACCATATATTTTTCCTTTGAAAAGTTTTTTAAAATCTCAGTTCGATCCATTCGATCGCGCATTCCTTTTATTGCGGCTTTTATACCATTCACGGGAAATGAATATGCTTCCTTTTTCAAGGTTTCAATTTCTTCAGAGAATTTTTCTCGAGCGCTTTCTGCAAAAAGGTTGCCAATAGCCATACTAATAAAGGCTTCAGGAATTTGGTCAATAACTTTTAAAGCGCGGTTTCGGTTAATCTTTCTTTCTTCGGAATCTGGAACGGGAGTTGAATTTAGAAGAATTAACTTATTTATTTTTTCGGGAAATAATTCGGCGTAAGCCAAAGACACATAACCACCCATGGAATGTCCAATAAAGGTTGCCGAAGTAATTTCTAATTTCTGAAGTACTTCATCTACAACTTCCGCCATTAATTCCATGGTATGTATTTCTGCAATAACACCACTTTTTCCATGTCCGGGAAGATCGATTGTAATTACAGTTTTATTCTTCGCCAACTCCGGCAGGAGCGGTTCCCACATAGTAGAGCTTTCCAAAAAACCATGCAAAAGGACAACCGCAGTTCCGTTTCCAAAGATTTCAAAGTGAATGGGAATATTTTTATAATTGAAAATCATATCTAATTAAAAACCTGCAAAGTTTTCAAACCGTGCAGGCAAAGTCAAAAAATTCTTGGTTCTTGATTCTAGAACCAGAAATTATTTGTTCATTATTTCCTCAATCTCTTCCGCTTCAATAGGAATATTGCGCATTAGGTTTAAAGGTTCACCTTTTTTCTGGATTACCACATCGTCTTCCAGACGGATACCAAAACCTTCCTGCGGAATGTATATTCCCGGCTCTACTGTAAATACCATATTTTCGGTCATCTTTTCCCACAGAACGCCATAATCGTGAGTGTCCAGCCCAATATGATGGCTGGTGCCGTGCATAAAATATTTTTTATAGGCCGGCCAGTTTGGGTCTTCGTTTTTTACATCGGTCTTGTCCAAAAGTTTTAAATCCAAAAGTGCCTTTGTCATCAGTTTGCCTACTTCTTCGTGATATTCTTTCCAATAATTTCCTGGAACCAACATTTTGGTAGCATCATCCTTTACCTTATTTACAGCGTTATAAACCTCGCGTTGGCGTTTAGTGAATTTTCCGCTCACTGGGATGGTTCGTGTCATGTCGCTAGAATAATTGGCATATTCCGCACCCACGTCTAAAAGGAGCAAATCTCCTTTTTTGCACTGTTGATTATTTTCAATATAATGCAGCACATTTGCGCTATTTCCACTGGCTATGATGGGCGTATAGGCGAAACCTCGGGAACGGTTTCTTAGGAATTCATGCATAAATTCGGCTTCTATTTCGTATTCCCAAACGCCAGGCTTCACAAATTTCAAAATTCTTCTAAAACCTTTTTCTGTAATGTTGCACGCTTGCTGCATTAAGTCTATTTCAATTTTGTCCTTTACAGCACGCAGTCGCTGAAGAATGGGATTGCTTCGTTCCCAACTATGTGCCGGAAACTTTTCTTTTGTTTTTTGGATAAAACGGTCTTCGCGGGTTTCCGTTTCTACACTTTGACGGTAATGTTCATTGGTGTTAAAATAAACACGTTCTGCTTGGGTCATAACTTCAAAGAAAATCTTGTCGAATTCCTTAAGCCAGTAAACCGAATTTATTCCACTTACCTCTGTCGCTTTTTCTTTGGTGAGTTTTTCGCCTTCCCATACGGCAATATGGTCGTTGGTTTCACGAACAAATAGCATTTCGCGATGGTCTTTATTAGGCGCATCCGGAAAAAGAACAAGTATGGTTTCTTCTTGATCAGCTCCGGTTAGGTATAAAATATCGCGCGCCTGCTGAAAGGGCATTGTGCTATCGGCGCTAATTGGATAAATATCGTTACTATTAAAGACTGCCACGCTCTTAGGCTTCATTTGGGCCATAAAGTTTTTGCGGTTTTTAATAAAAAGTTTGCTGGAGATTTGATCGTATTTCATTTTATTGTTTTGTGAATTTCTTCAAAATTAATTATTAAAAAGTAATCCCCGCTAGATTATTGCATCAAAAACACATTCGATTTGAGTTTTAGGGTCACAACAAATATTTTATGGAATATCTAATAATTTTAAAATTTGTAAATTGTAGGGTAGGGTTTTTTAATCCTTGATTGTTTCTTAAAAAAAGCATCTATGAACACAAAAGTACTTATCAATGTCATTTTATTCACATTCACTTTACAAACCTTTGCACAAGATCCGAACTGGGCATATCTCCGTAGGGAGAATACCGGTATTGGTGGCGCCTTGCATTATGTAGTGCAGGGGGATGCCTTCGGCAATATATGGACTGGTGGCCATGAATCTGCGGATGAGGGTAGTTTGGTCCGTATTGCAACCAACGATACGGTTTACACCAATTGGTCAACATATTCAGAAGAATATTTACCAAATGGTTTAATTTACGATATTGCTTTTGATAGCACGGGTATTATCTGGGTAGGCTCGGAAGCGGGCATTACGACATCGGGTGATGGCTTGGTATGGACCCATTACGATGCCTCCAATACTCCTTTTACAAGTACCGATGTTGTAGGCATTGCCATTGGTGGCGGCGATTCGGTGTGGACTACCCATAGTGATTCGGCCTTAGGTGGTGTGGGCTATTTTGACGGTTCATCATGGAACTATTATACCTCAGCAAATTCAGATCTTCCTGCTGGTTCCAATTTAAGGGATATTGTAGTTGATAATAATAACGTAAAGTGGATTGCCTCTGATAATGGGCTAATTTCATTTGACGGCACTACTTGGCAACATTACACAACTGCCAATAGTAGTCTTTCAGATAATAATGTGTGGGAGGTGGCACTTGATGACCAGAATAGAATTTGGGCCTTGGTAGGCAATGCTGTCAATATTTTTGACGGGAGCACTTGGACTCTAATAGATGAAAGCGATTGGCCTATTTCCAATGTGCAGGCACGCTCTCTGGCAATTCACGGCGACCAAGTAATCATCGCCGAAGGTGCCAATTCACGCGTTTTGTTATTTGATGGCACTACTTGGACTTCCGAATACATGAACTTTACCATGTTTGATTCCTATATTGATGCAAACGGTACATATTGGGTATCAGGTTATGGTGTAGTGGCAAAGAATGACGGTACGGGCTGGATAGAATACACAGCTTATAATACTGGGCTGCCATCCAATTTTAACCAGGATATTTTTATAGACAGTCACGGCAGACGATGGTTTGCGAATGGTAATGGGGGAATTCAAGTGTATGATTGTCCAAATTGGGAAGTATATGGGCCCGAAAATGGCGGCTTGTTTCCCAATCCCCAAACCCTGTATTCAACCACTATAGGTACCTCTATTACTGAAGATGCAGATGGAGATATTTGGTTTTCTTACGATGGTACTTCCGGCTATATTGTTCATGTGCCCGATGGAAATTACTGGGATTATGCAGCCTGGACTACTTATGATAACACTAATTCCACTCCTTATCTTCAGTTTATTGGAGAATTAAATGCCACAGATGACGGCAAACTATTTGCCCTGGCGGATAATAGCGCTATTATGTTTGACAAAGTGGCCGATACCTGGACGGTTTGGAATATTTCTAACGGGCTATCAGGTCCTCCATATAGTTTGGGGTCTCGCGGCAATGCTATGTATGTGGGCAGTTACCAAGGTATTGATGTATTTGAAAACGGAACGTGGACAAACATGAACCTTACCCCCCAAGGCATAGAGCACGTGCTCCACATCGCTTTTGATGCGAATGACAATATGTGGCTAGGTACTACTACGGGTTTATGGAAATACGATGGCACGGACTGGACCAATTGGAATGAAAGCAACAGCAACATTGCCGCTGATTATGTGACCGCCATAGATTTTGACGCGAACAATAATATTTATATAAGCGCCCACAACACGCAAATTTTTCCATATTATGGTGGCTTTTCCTATTTTGATGGGACCGGTACTACCTTCACCACTTTTTTAGACGGTAGTTCACCGCTTGCACATAAACAGGTAGAGGATATCGCCGTTGATGCCTTCGGAAATGTTTGGACCTTGACGCAAAGCGAAGGCTTTACTCTTTATAATCCTAATGGAATTGAAGGTTTTGAATGTATTGACAGAACTTTGGAAAGGACACTTAGCACTGGCGATATAACTTTTAATGAAGAATTGAAAGCCTTAAACTACCCAAATCCGTTTTCCGAAACAACTACTGTAACTTTTGCTGCTGGAGATACAAGCCCCGTTACTGTTGAAGTATTTGATGTATTGGGAAGAAAGATAAAATCCCTGAAAATAAAAGAAGTTGTTTATGGGAAAAACACTTTCGAATTAAATCTTTCGCAGCACACAAATGGAATTTATTTCTGTAAAATAGATTCAGGCAAATCGAGCACCACAGTGAAGCTTATAAAAAATTAAGCTTATTTCACTTATATTAAAAAAGGCGCCTTGAGCGCTTTTTTTATTGGTAAATTTTCATTTGTTCAATCCTCCTCGTTTAAGGCATGGACATTCCATTCATCTTAAGAAAAAAGTGTTGCGTTTTTCTGGTTTTTTTACGGTTATTCTTAAAAGAAATGTACATTCACATTAAGAAATAAAGCGCCCCCATCTTTTCATTATTTTTGAACCTTTTTCAACCCGAAACCGAAACTGTATCGATGCCCAAAAATAAGTTGATATTTTCCGTTTTTTTAATGTTGTTTCTTTCCATGAGCCTCCATGCGCAAGTGCACAAAGAAGCGTGCGACAGCTTGATTGCAAAAGGGGTAAGGTTAATGTTGGATGGCGAGCACATACAATCTTTGGAACTCTTGGTAAAAGCAGAGGCTATGGCACAAGAGAACCACTGGCACAAGCAACAATTTTTAGCCTTAAACAATATTGGCGCTAACTATTATTCTATGTTGGACCTGGGCGAAGCATTGGACAATTATCTGGAAGCCTATACCATCGCCATCAAGGAACTCGACGATAAATATGAAATGATTGTGCTCAACAACATAGCCATCCTATATTTAAAGGAAGATAAAATTGATCAAGCCCAAGAATATTTCACAAAAGCCTTTACCATCGCATCAGAAAATGCCGATTCAACAAAAATTGCCTTCTATGCGGTAAATTTAGGACTTGTAGCAAATAAAAAAGAAGAGCTGAAAAAAGCCGAAAATTATTTTGCCCAAGCTATTCCGTTGCTTAAGGACAGGCCAGATATTATCCAGAAAGCTTATTTGGGCAAAGCAGAAAACCTAATGCTGAAAAAGCAGTACACTCCGGCGAAGGAAATCCTCCAGCCCCTGTCGCTTTTGGACGATAAAAGCCAGCATGAAACAAAAATATATGCACTCCAATTGCTTTCACAGATAGCGCGGGAACAAAATGATATAGCCCAGGCGCTAGATTATGCAGATGCCATTCTTGAAAATTCAGATGATGTGGAAGACCGTTTGGAGGCTTTTCAACACTTGGCCAAGATTCATACCCAGGCCGGGCATTATCAGGAGGCACTGGCAGCGAAGGATTCAGTTTTGCAAACCACTCGGGCACTGAATGCTATTAAGAATGGCCGTCTTTTTGAAACAAATAGGGTAAAATTTGAAATCCAGGAATATCGCAATCAATTGCAGGAGAATGAGGAAAAATTGGAAGCTGAACGCACTATGTTCAACATCATCCTCGCTGCCGCCATCGTCATCATTTTATTGATCACCTGGGCACTCCGCAATAGCTACATACGCGGAAAACAACGCAAGTTAATACACGTCCGCAGCCAAGAACTTATGGCACTCGCGCTGGAAAAAGAAAAGAGTGACAAACTGCTATTGGAAAAGAAGCTAAAGGAAGAAGAAGCAAGGGCCTTGCTGGAAGAAGAAAGGCTCAAATATGAGATTGAGGCCCGCAATCGAAAGCTCTCTGCAAAGGCGCTACATCTATTGGAAAGAAACGAACTGCTCACATCGCTGGTATTCGAATTGGAAGATTCGCAAGGTATGCAGCAGCAATCAAAACTGAAGGCGTATATAAAAAAGCTGAAGGGCCTCATACAATCGGATAACGAATGGGAACAATTCATCAAGCATTTTGAGGAAGTAAACCAAGGATTTTTAAGCGCAGTAAAAGAAAAACATGCAGAGCTAAATGCCAATGATCTTCGGTTTATCTCTTATGTATATATGAATCTCACCACAAAGGAAATTGCCAACATCCTAAACATTACCGATGCCGCTGCCCGAAAACGCAAAGAACGCATTTCCCGAAAAATGGATCTTGAAGACAGTTCATTGCTATTCGGTTACCTATCAAGCATTCAAGTAGGAGCATCACATTTTTGACAGAACATGTCACACTATTTCACGGTAATTTTTTTGGCACGTTGCAATTATTTTCAACATTTGGCCGAAATTAATTTAAACCAAAGAATAGCATGAAACAATTAATTATCTTTTTTACAATAGTGGCTTCGTTCCTTAGCGGGACTATTTCGGCACAGTCGCAAATTACTTATGAAGGGTCCAATGATTATGGCCGTATGTACAATATTATTTACCACCCTACCATTGAAAATAAATTATATGCCGTCACCTTGGGCAACCACATTATGCAAAGCGATGATAAAGGCGAAACTTGGCAGGTGCTTTACAGCTATCCTGCAAATGGGGTATTCTTGGAAAATTTCAAAATGATTTCTGAAAATGTCCTGACCTTTTCGGCCCAGTATAATGCTAACATGGCGGACAACGCAGTGTATTTTTATGATGTAACCTCCGGGCAAATTACACGACAATATACCCCGCCAATTACTTCGGGCGCTTCCAAGACTTGGATAAGCTCCTATTCAATTTTTGAGGCCAACCCAGATATTGCTTTGGTGCACCAGTCCTATAACATTGGCCTTTCTGGCTATTCCAAGGTATATTACACGGCTGATGCCGGTGCTACTTGGGAAATGATTTATTACAATGTGGACAATAATGGTATTTTTCCAAATAATGTAGCCATTAGCCCAGCCAATGCCGAAAAACTGTTTATCGCCAGAGGTGCGGGTCCCAATAATGATGAAGGTGGTCTATTAATATCAGAAGATGCCGGCGTAACTTGGGAAGAGAAAATGCCGGACAACAACTTTAGTATCATAACTTTCCATCCGCAGGATGCAGACAATATCCTTTTGGGAACTTTTATTGGGAACGAAAACCTCGGACATGCCGAAAACCTTTACCGCAGCTTAGACGGAGGGTACACTTGGAACATAATACCCATTGCTTGGGAAGAAGGCACCTTGGACAATATTACGGGTATAGTCTACAATCCATTAGATTTGGACAACATCCTTCTTATGGAAGAAAATGAAGTGGTAATCACTGAAGATAATTGGGCTACCCATACAAACACCGTATATCCATTGGATAATTTGGAAGGATATTATTACGGCGTCCACGCTTCCTTCAGTCCATTTCAAAATGGAGAACTGTTTGTGAATGCAGATTACTATCCATTATTTTCAGAAGATGGTGGTGCAACCTTCAACCTAATGTACAATCCATTTTATGTGGCCGGTATGGCAGGCTTTCAGCAGGGTAACGACGATCACCTTTTTCATAGTGTGCAAAGAGGGCTGGTACACAAAAACCTAACAACAGCCCAGCAGAATGCGTATGGTGTTGAACCCATTAACCTTGTGTTCAGTAGCGATGCCCCCACCTATATGATAGATAGGCTTACTACGGGACGCGTATATAAATATGGAGG
>Ga0209344_10000586_pt1 | contig 59680 bp, 64 predicted proteins | sample Cruoilmetagenom6_FD_187293 | JGI IMG/M metagenome (GOLD analysis project Ga0209344, IMG submission 187293) | Oil polluted marine microbial communities from Coal Oil Point, Santa Barbara, California, USA - Santa Barbara Oil Seep Sample 6 (SPAdes)... | ecosystem: Environmental > Aquatic > Marine... | reverse complement strand
CTGTAGATTGTGGCATCGCGCGTTTTTTGAAATAGTCCTTGTGGGCAAAGAGTTTGACCCGAGTCAGTCCAACTTTTTTCGCGATCAACGCATTCTGAACGGGGCGTGCCATGCGAAGGGCAATGTCGGCCTCTCGTCTAAGCAGGTCTTGCTGCCTGTCATCCAGATCAAGTTCAATGTGGATGTCCGGGTACCGGTCCTTGAAACGAGCAAGAATAGGCGGGAGCACTTCAGCGCCCATAATCTCGCTGGAGGTGAGGCGCACTGTGCCGCGCGGCTCCTCTGCCTTGCCGCTTGCTGTGCGCGTAAATGCAGCCGCCGCCGCTGCCATTGCCTCGGCATGGGGCACAAGGGTCAGTGCCGCTTCTGTCGGCACCAGTCCCATGCGCGAGCGCGTGAAAAGCGGCACACCCAGGCTTGTTTCTAAACTATCGATATGGCGACCAAGCGTGGGCTGCGTGAGTTGAAGCTCAGATGCAGCGCCCGATAGGCTTCCCCGACGGACGGCGGCAAGGAAGGATCGGAAAAGGGCCCAGTCCGGTTCAAGTTTATTCATACAAAAAAGTATATATAATATCCATTATTTGGCAATTTATATTCATTTGAGAATGTTGCATATCAAGGCATGGAAGATTTCATCAGGAGCTTGATATGACACGTGCAGTAAACGCATCCGCGCAAAAGACCATTCTAGTCATCGGTGCTACAGGCGGTGTCGGCAGTGAAGTGGCTAAAGCTTTTTGCCAGGCTGGGTGGCAGGTTCGTGCTTTGGCACGCAAGCCGAAGGCGGCGGCTCAAGGGTTTGCTCACCTTGGCCTTATCGAGTGGGTCAAAGGCGATGCGATGAAACAAAAAGACGTGGTCCGCGCAGCAACTGGCGTGGATGCTATTTTTCATGGAGCCAATCCACCGGGTTATGTGAAGTGGCGGGAGCGAGCGATCCCTATGTTGGCAAATGCTATCAAAGCTGCCCAAGTGTCTGGCGCCAGACTTTTATTCCCGGGCAATGTCTACAATTTTGGGCCAGATGCCTGGCCGCTCATGAGCGAAACATCTCCTCAAAATCCAAAAACGGAAAAGGGCGCCATTCGTGTTGAGATGGAGCAGATGATTGTGCAGGCGAAAATCAAATCGCTGACCGTGCGTGCGGGAGATTTTTTTGGAGCCCATGCGCCGGGGTCTTGGTTGCAAAATGCGATGGTGAAACCAGGCAAGGCAGTGACGTCCGTGACATATCCTGGTGTACACGACAAAGGTCATGCGTGGGCTTATTTACCCGATCTGGCTGAAACGTTTAGCCAACTTATGGCCAATGAAGATCGCCTTGCAGATCACGAGACATTCCATTTCCGTGGACACTATTTTGAGCGCGGTGTTGAAATGGCGACGGCAATCGCGCGTGCGGCCGGTGACGAAACGAACAAAGTTAAAAAATTACCCTGGTCCATGATCCGACTTGGCGCGCTCTTTATGGGGACGTTCCGGTCACTTTTGGAGATGCGGTATCTGTGGCAAGAAACGGTCGAGTTGGACAATCGGAAACTCACCGCCTTCTTGGGCGCGGAGCCACACACAGTCTTGAATGTAGCGTTACAGAACACGCTAGTAGGTATGGGATGTTTAGGGACAAGTCGGGATCAGGCGAGCAATCAAGATCAGGCAAGTGAGCCCAGCATTACAGTAGGGGCTGATGTCTAGACGCGGGCGCCTTGATCAGGACAGTTCTTCTTCGTCATCAATGAAAGACTTAGTGGCGCTGAAAGAACCGTCTTGTTGAGCCTTGGCCCGTTCTTTTGCTTTGTACATACTTTTGTCAGATTGTTTTATAAGCTCGTCAACTGTGCAAAACTCGCTGGGGCCGGTAACAGCGACGCCGATGCTTGCGCTAATGGGCGTCCCGCTGCTCTCGTCGGACAGCTTCGAAAAGCGTTGACCCAAATGAACAGCGGCGTCGCGTCCTGCATCTGGCATAATCACGCAAAACTCATCGCCACCGACGCGACAGACTATGTCGCTGCCGCGGGCTGCCATTTTCAGGTACTTGGCGACGTTGCAGAGCAAATCATCGCCAGCCTGGTGGCCGAGTGTATCGTTGAGAAGTTTGAAACTGTTCAGATCGATAAATAGAAGTGTGAGAGAGGTCCCAGCGTGGCGGGCAGAAGTGATCTCGCGTTGTGCATATTCTCTAAAAGCGCGCTTGTTGAGAACACCTGTGAGGTCATCTGTGAGTGTGAGTTTTTCAAGCTGCTTCGTACGCACTGAAATTTGATCTTCCAGGTTCTGAGCATATTGTTCGGTTTCTTCTTGCGCGGCGATGACCTCGGAACTGATCGCATTAATGTAGGTGTCGAAAACAAGTTGGGAATCGAAAAAGAGAATTTTCAAAATTGCTTCTTTTCGTGCGTGAAACTCAATTGGACTATCCGATGCCTCTTCTACAACTGCACACAGAACGCCAAACAGACGCCGCAGGGCCGACAGGAAGAATTTGGGCGTCACGCCAATACGCCAGTGAACCTTGCCAACGCGAAGACGCGAGTTGACATAAACCTGGTCATATACACCGTTGAATAATTCGATGATGTAATTCCGCATCGCACCCTTTAGGCGCGATAAGGTCTCGGCGTCTCCGATGATGAGAGCGATCTCAGGGTCATCAATCTGGCGTGCGTAGAACTCTTCAATCACCCAATCAAGGCGTTCCGAGACTATCGGCCGACAAGAACGCAAGATTTCCGAGTCTTCGGTGGTCATTTCAAACAGGTTCATTCTTTTCTCGATCTCGCGATCAGAGAATTTCATCTGCTCAAATAATGTTTGTTCAACGTTGCGCATTTTGACTCCAGTTTCCACGACACGCGGAACGACCATCATCAGGATAGGTAGATAGGGTTAAGAAAATTCAAAAGTGAAAGCTGATTCTCAATTTTAGGAAGGTGTGAAATGGTATGAGCCAAAGAAAAATGCCCCGGAGTGGACCTCCGAGGCGTCTTATTTTTTAACGAACTGGTTAGTTATGGCTCGAATGTGCTTAGCAAGCTTTGGCGTTGAACTGCTCGCGTGCCTCGTCGAATTCAGCCTTCATGCGGCCGACAAGCTCGGCCACAGTTGGTGCGTCATTGATGAGCCCAATGCCCTGACCACAGCCCCAGATATCTTTCCAGGCTTTTTGCTTCATGTTGCCGCCAGACCCAAAGTTCATTTTCGATTTGTCAGCGGTGGGCAAGTTGTCTGGATCGAGACCAGAGTCTGCGATGGACGGCGCGAGATAATTGCCATGTATGCCGGTGAAGAGGTTGGAATAGATGATGTCATCCGCAGCATATTTCTGCAGCGCTTCCTTGTAAGCGGCGTCCGCATTCGCTTCTTCGGTGGAGATGAAGCGTGAGCCGATGTAAGCGAGATCAGCACCAAGTGCCAAAGCAGAGGCGACAGAGAAACCGTCAGAGATCGCGCCAGACAGGAGGATCGTGCCGTCAAACCATTCTTTCACTTCGCGAACCAGGGCAAAGGGAGAGAGTGTGCCGGCATGGCCACCAGCACCTGCACAAACGAGGATCAATCCATCAACGCCTTGTTCAGCTGCCTTCTTGGCATGTTTCACATTGATCACGTCGTGAAACACTTTGCCCCCGTAGGAGTGCGCTGATTCCACAATCTCTGCAGGTGGACGCAATGATGTGATGATGATCGGCACTTCGTGTTTTGTGCAAATCTCCATGTCATGCATCAGGCGATCATTGGAGGCGTGACAGATCTGATTGACCGCAAAGGGCGCAACTTTCTTGTCAGGGTTCGCGGCTTGATATGCAGCCAGTTCTTCTTTGATGCGGATAATCCACTCTTCAAGCACAGGCTCTGGACGGGCATTCAACGCGGGGAACGAACCGACAATCCCTGCCTTACACTGAGCGATGACGAGTTCTGGCCCGGACACCAGGAAAAGCGGTGAGCCCACCACAGGAAGTTCGAGCGAATTTTGTAGGACGGGAGGTAGCGACATATCGGTCTCCGTTGCTGGAAGTCTTGAGTTGAGCTTTATGCCCATGTTGCAAGGGAATATAGAGCCTGGATATCAAAGAGATAGGTTCATTTGTGTTCAATGAGCAGATAGTAAATGAACAGCGGCGCGATCAACCAACTTTACCGAGTAAATGGTCACGGTCCGCCCGGCCTTTCGACGCGATGAAATCAAATACTGTCGCGACGGGCTCGGTTTGGCGTAAGTCAGGATGGGCAAGCAGCCAGACATCCGTGGAACTGAACAGTTTTTCAGGCGCGATGCGCACCAGATCTGGATGGCGGTCGCCGATCAGGCAGGTGAGCACGGAGATGCCGACACCACCGCGCACGGCGCGCAATTGGTCAGCAGTTGAGGAACATCGAAGCCAGGTTGGGGCCGCGCGCGTGACATGGTTTGACCATCGATTAAGTTCCGTTTCCGCTGCCGCACCAGAAAATCCGATGACGGTATGAGAGGCCCATTCTTCTCGCGCGGAGGGAATACCATTTTTCTCGACATATTCTTTGGAGGCATAGAAGGCGACACCAACGCGTGCGATCTTTTTGCCAATGAGATTTTCTTGGCCGGGACCATAGAGGCGAATGACGATGTCGGCCTCGCGGCGACGTACGCTCGCGGGCCAGGCATCGGTCACATATTCAACTTCAATATCTGGATATTCTTCGTGGAACGCCGTCATGTGCGGCATCAACCAATAGCCGGCAAGGGTCGCCGCTGTTGAAATTCGCACAATGCCTTTGGGGCTCTCTCCCTCAGCGGCGGCAATGCGCTCTGCGCGTAGCGCAGCTGAGGCCATAAGGTCTGCCTCACTTTTCAAATGCTCCCCGGCGGGGGTTAGTGCATAGCCATCCGTGTCGCGGACAAACAGTTTTTGCCCAAGGTGACGTTCCAATTCGGCAATGTGCCGTCCAACCGTTGCGTGGCTCAACTTCAAACGCCTGCCAGCTGCGGAGTGTGATCCTGCGTCGGCAACCGCAAGGAAAGTGCGGAACAAGTTCCAGTCTGCGCCTGTGTTCATATCCGGTCTCTTCTTGTGCAATTATGAACGGTAATGTGACGTTCCTGAACACAAACTTCAAGGGCTGAGAGGGGGCATGTGCAGAACTCCACACAAAGAGGTGCAGTCGCGTCCTCAATTTGCTAAATCTGATGTCACTGAAACAATAAGCCGGGCCGAATTTGGCAATTGCCATTGAGAAGGCCTGAACGGGGAGGGCAATCGTGCTCAAGACCAGATTTACAGAAATGTTTGGGGTGGAACACCCTATCGCACAAGGAGGCATGCAATGGGTCGGACGTGCCGAATTGGTTGCTGGCGTTGCCAACGCAGGCGCACTTGGGTTTATCACCGCGCTGACACAACCAACACCGGAAGATCTGACTAAGGAAATTGCAAGGTGCAAAGACCTGACAGACAAGCCCTTTGGTGTGAACCTCACGATCTTGCCATCGCTGAAGCCACCTCCTTATGAAGAATATCGCCAGGCCATTATCGAAGCTGGTGTGAAAATTGTGGAGACAGCGGGAAACAATCCGGCTGACCACATTATCGAACTGAAAAAGCATGGTGTGAAAGTCATTCACAAATGCACAGCGGTTCGCCACGCATTGAAAGCCGAGAAGATGGGTGCAGACGCGATTTCCATCGATGGTTTCGAATGTGCAGGCCATCCAGGTGAAGATGACATTCCGGGCCTCATCCTCATTCCAGCCGCCGCCGACAAGGTAACCGTTCCCATGATCGCTTCTGGCGGCTTTGGTGATGCACGTGGTCTTGTGGCTGCTTTGGCGCTCGGTGCTGAAGGCATCAACATGGGCACGCGCTTCATGGCGACTGCTGAAAGCCCAATCCATCAACGCGTGAAAGAGCAGATCGTCGCCAATGACGAACGGGCGACAGATCTCATCTTCCGCACACTTCGCAATACGGCCCGTGTGGCTCGTAATGAAGTGAGCCAGGAAGTTGTCGCTATCGAAAAGAAAGGCAATGCCAAGATTGAAGACATTGCTCATCTGGTCGCCGGTGCGCGCGGGCGTGTGGTGTATGAAGAAGGCGATGCAAACCACGGCATTTGGTCAGCTGGCATGGTGCAGGGTCTAATCCATGATGTGCCAACTTGTGCTGAATTGGTGTCACGCATTGTGAGTGAAGCAGAAGCTCTGATCGCCAGCCGTCTCAATCACATGGCAGGTATTGCATCAACTCAAGCTGCTGAATAAAAAATCGTTAAAGCGTTGGAGGGCACGGCGGAACCGTCGGGCTCTCTCGCCGCTCTACAATAGAGCCTTGGCCTCTGGTCTCAGTACACGCTGAAGTTTTGGCGCGGTCGTCTGCACGGATGTGGTAATCTCATAGATACTTTTGATCCCATGCACGATGTGTAGTTCAGGGGATGCGTTATCGTATTTAGATCGCTAGAGTTGAGAAAACAGGGGAAAAAATGACCTATTCACAGATTTCCGTGGCACCTAACGAAAACAGTTTTGGCGCGGCAATTACAGGTCTGGATCTGGCCAAGCCACTGCCAGCGGGAACTCTTGAAGAGGTGAAACAAGCTTGGGCGGATCATTCCGTTGTTTGTTTTCCCAGCCAGCCGCTGGACTTGGATCAGTTGGAAGCCTTTACACTTCAGTTTGGCGAGTTCGGTCACGATCCTTTTATCAAGGCGATGAAGGACAGGCCGCATATCCTTGAGCTGCGCCGTGAACCTGATGAAAAAGCAACTAACTTTGGTGCAGGCTGGCATTCGGACTGGAGCTTTCAGGAAGCACCACCTGCTGCGACGATTCTTCACTCTGAGGTTACGCCGCCTGTAGGCGGAGATACGCTCTATGCTGATGGCACACGGGCCTACGCTGACTTATCGGATAAAATGAAATCACGCCTTGATGGGTTGAAGGCAATCCACAGCGCCATTCTTCCTTACGGTTCAAAAGGTATTTTCGCAGAGGAAAAAGAAAAACGGACGATGGAGATTATTTCTTCAACCGACGCTGAAACCACGCAACTTCATCCGTTGGTCCGCACACATCCGGTGACGGGAAAGAAAGCGCTCTTCATCAGCCCGACCTATACGATTGGTATCGAGGGAATGGATGACGCGGCGGCACAGTCTTTGCTGGGTGAGTTGTATGTCCACATGGTGCAGGATAAATATGTCTATCGTCACAAGTGGAGCCAAAACATGCTGACATTGTGGGACAACCGTTGCTGTCTCCATTTGGCAGACGGTGGGTATGACGGACACTTGCGTGTCATGCATCGCACTACAGTTGCGGGTGATGTACCGGCGTAACGCAAAACGCCCTCTGGTGTCGCGATGTACTATCGAAAGGCTATTCTGCAGGGTATTCATCCCCAAATGCGGAAGCGAATTTGAGTTCACCGGAGGGTGCCAGACCCGTAAAGGCGATCCATTGCACAAAGCGTGTGTCGAGGGTTCCATAGCTTAAATTGCCGTCACTCTGGAAACCCAATCGACTGTAAATTTCAGGATTACCGGTAAGGGCACAGCCAGCCGCACCCTGTTCTCGAAGTATCTTCAGGCCAGCTTCTACTAAGAGCCGCCCGATGCCTTGTTTCTGTTGATTTGGATGGACGGACACGGGTCCAAGTCCGAACCATCCGTCAGTTTTGCCGTTGATGGTCACCGGAGAGAAGGCAATATGCCCAACGATCTCATTGTCGATTTCTGCGACTAGGGAAATGGTGAGGTCTCCGTCCTCGCGAAGCAACCCAATAAGTGGGGCTTCGGATCCATCACTGAAGAACATCGGTTCGAAGGCAGTGCGCGTTAGTTGAAAAATCGCTTCTGCGTCTGCGTCTTTTTCATTTCGTATTTCCATCAAAATGATCTTCCTATTCCGGTGTGGCGCAAACAAAGCTAGGAACGATTGCGCGAGAAGTTAAGTCCCAAGCACCAAAACAACCAGACCGGCAACGATCAGCAAGACACCAGATATTTCGCGAGCGTTGGAGCGTTCGCGAAACCATATCCATGAGACGGCGAAGGTGAAGACAAGCTCGACCTGTCCCAATGCGCGTACGTAAGCCGCATTCTCCAATGTCATGGCTGTGAACCAGCCGATTGAACCAACCGCGCCCGCGACGCCGATGGCAAGCGACGTTGGCCAACTGCGCAAAGTCGCCAGAAGTGACGCGGGATCGCGCCACACGAGCCAGATTGTCATCAAAGCCGTTTGAATGGTCAGGACAACGGCTAAAGTGAGCGCTGCTGGAACCAGAAACCCCTCCATGCCAAGCGAGAGAGAACCAGCGCGGTAGCAAACGGCGGCAATGCCATAGGCGGCGCCAGAGCCCATTCCCATCAAAGCCGTGCGGCTGGTGATGGAACTCAAGAGCGCGGTGGCCGTAATCTCCGTCCGAGCAACTGAAATGGCAAACACTCCGAGAAGGCTGACTAGAATACCAACGCCAGCCCCGACACTTATGGTTTCGCCTAAGACAAGAACGCCAAACAAGGCCGTCTGGACAGTTTCTGTTTTCGAATAGGTTGTGCCAACAACAAAGTTGCGGAAGGCAAAGAGCGTCACGAGCAAGACCGTGCCGACAATTTGAGCCACGCCACCAATCGTTGCATAAATGTAAAAGGCTGGAGGTGGGGTTGGAAGTTCTACGTTCAATGAGAAATACAGAGCACCCAAATAGAGGAGGGCGACCGGCAGACCAAAAAGGAAACGCACATAAGTAGCGCTAGAGGCGGTGAGATCGCGTGCTAGCTGTCGCTGAAGTGCTGAACGCAGGTTTTGTAGAAATGCTGCCGCAATGGTGATGGGGATCCATAACGGCATCAGCAATCAGGCCCACCCGGGCGTTCTGGCGCGCCAAGGTCATGCAGAACCTTTTCAATGAAATCACTTTTGGATTTTGCGTAACTGTCCACATCATTGGGGAAGCGCGCGGCTAACTCTTCTTTCAATTTCTGGTAGGCCGCGCGCAGTTTCTCATTCGACCGGAGGGCATCGCGGAAAACGAGGTGGCGTTCAACCTCGATGTGCCCCTTTTCGAACATATGTACATTCACGCTGATCGCGGCCTTTCGGCGATAAAAATGCCGTCCCTCAATGCCGTAGGCACCCAAATGGACAAAACCGAGTGGTTCAAGCAGAGGAGCTAGTTTTGCTCCCTCATCGGGATTGTTGAGTTCTGGAAGCATGTCGATCAGGGGCTTGGCGGCGAGATCGGGCACGCTGGTGCTACCAATATGATGAATGGCGGCAAACCTGTCTCCACACGCAGATCGAAATTGATCGGCTAGTTCGAGAAACATATCAGCCCACGCGGGGTTCGGGGCGGCAAGCACCACGGGATCGCCAGCATGTTTTGCGAGCGAGGCTTGGGCAGCCTCGCTCAAGGTATCTTTGATCATATTGTGTCGTCCGCCAGGGTGTTCTCTTTCCGAGAACATTTAATCCACAATCGCGCCATAGACCAATTGTTGCATTTGCGGACGCAACGGATAGGCACGGGAAGGCATGAGCTGCGTCATCAAAATGCCGATCAGATCTTCTTCAGGGTCGATCCAGAAATAGGTTGATGCAGCCCCACCCCAGGAATGATTGCCTTCTGATGTCACGGCTTGGCTTTCTGCCGGGTCAATGATGACGGAAAAACCGAGACCAAAGCCCGTACCTTCAGAACCCGTTTCAGAGAAAGCAGATTGGTCCATCTCTGGCATGGTCTTGCCACCCGGCAGGTGGTTCAGGGTCATATAATCGACTGTTTTACGAGACAGAAGGCGAACGCCTTCCAACTCACCGCCATTCAGGAACATCTGACAAAACCGCCAATAGTCGGTCATGGTGGAAGTCAGTCCGCCTCCACCAGAAAGAAATGGTTTTGCTTTCGCGTAGGTGCTGTTTTCATCGCTTGCGTCAAATAAGCGGACTTCCTTCGTCTTTGCGTGCTTTTCGTAGTTTGCAGCAAAGCGCGGTAACTTATCTTTTGGAACGGTGAAGCCTGTATCCACCATGCCCAGCGGATCAAAAATGCGACTTTGGAAAAATTCATCCAATGGCAGTCCAGAAAGAATTTCCACCAAACGACCACAAACATCTGTCGCCACCGAATAGCTCCACTGGGTACCAGGCGAGAACAGGAGTGGGATTTCAGAGAGCTTGTCGCAGAATGTTTCCAACGTCAGCTCGTTGGCGGTTGCCGCACCGTCAATTCCGGCAGTCCTGTACATTTCATCAACGGGGTGCACGTGCATGAAGCCATAGGTGAGACCCGATGTATGTGTGAGAAGGTCGCGGATCGTCATGGGGCGTTCGCAAGGTTTGGTTTTATATTCTTCCGCGCTGCCGCCATCCCATACTTTCAAGTTGGCAAATGAGGGGATGTAGCGAGCAACCTCATGCGACAATTGAAAATGCCCTTCTTCGTAGAGCATCATCAAGGCAACTGACGTGATCGGCTTCGACATGGAATAGATGCGAAAGATCGTATCTTTTTCCATTGGCGCCGCATTTTCACGGTCGCGCATGCCAATCGTCTCAAAGTGGGCGATCTTTCCACCACGTGCAACAAGGGTGGAAACGCCTGCCAGTTTGCCTCGATCAACATATGACCCAAAGTAGTTTGGAATGTTGCCGAGTTTCGTTGAGCTCAGTCCAACATCTTCAGGCGTCGTGAATGGTGTTTCGGCGTTCATGTGGTTTGCTCCCGGCGATCAAATTTTGTTGGCTGATCTTACCTGTTTCCGGAAGCAGGGGAAGGGGGGAACTGTGCGGCAAGCGGCCTAAGACTGTCGAAAACAGTCAATCACGTCAGCCATCCAGGTTTTCACATTGGGCCCGAGATCTGCCGGTGTCTTGCCATGACGTACAAGAATGAGATCGAGTTCAGGCACAACAATGGTGAACTGGCCTTCAAAACCGTTTGCAGAGAAGCTGCCTGGCCCACCGAGGTTTAGCCACCAATGGGCACCATGGTAGCCGTGCTCTTGGATCATATCTTCAGTTTGCTGCGTCGGTGTGCGTGCGTAATCGACCCAACCTTCTGGTAGGATGCGTTCGCCATCCCACACGCCGTCGCGCAAATAGAGCGTTCCAAATTTCGCAAAATCACGTGCGGTCGCATAACAAAAAGATGAACCGATGAATGTGCCCGCATCGTCAAATTTCGGTACAGCGCTTTTCATTCCGATTTTGTCGATCAGTTCGTTACGCATAAATTCTTCAAACTCAGCGCCGGTTGCACCCAGTGCATGGGCCGCACATCGTGAGACAATATTACTCGTACCACTTGAATAGGACCAAAAGTCGTTTGGGTTATGTGCAAGTGGAAACGATGCAGCAAACGCGCCCGTATCTTTTTCGCCTTTCCCCCAAAGCATCTCGATCACATCTGAGGGTGCGTCAGGGCTATACTCTTCTGCAAAAGCAAGGCCGCTCGACATGCGTAGCAGTTGATCGAGTGTAATCTCGTGACGCGGATCAGCAGGATCAGACCATTCCGGCACATCTGCTCGCGCCTGGACATCGATTTTCCCTTCGCGCTTCAGTATTCCGACTAATGCATGGGTGAGGCTTTTTGCTTCAGACCAGGAGGGAAATGTGTCTTTGGCAGACAGTCCCGCCCCATAGTGCTCAAGGACTATTTTGCCATGTTGCACAACAAGCGCTGCATGGCATTCGCCATATTGTGGGTCGGGTGTTTCGCCAAACGCAGCATCCACCAGCATCGCCAGCTTGTCAGTGCGAACGTTTGCGTCGGGCGCACTTTCCTCCCAATCGTTCGTTGGCCAGGCAAGGCCTGTTGGTTGAGATGGCAAGGGAGGAAGTGAGGAAGAAGTCATTGGATCAAACCCTGAACAAATTCACGTTGAGCGGAGCATGAGCGAGTGGTGTAAAAAAAACAAGTTTGCCAATTGTGCAATTGCGACTGGCAAGACTTTGCTGTTCTATGGCAGCAACAAAATAGATCGAATGGGGGATGTGATGGCACTCGCGCGTATTGGCCTGGAAGGCAATTGGTTCATTGATGCGGAGGGCCGCAAGGTCATATTGCGAGGCGTTAATCTGGGGGGTGATTGTAAAATGCCTTACCCGGATGGTGGCACCAATCACCCGACCGATTTTTCTGATCATCGAACAGTGTCATTCATTGGCCGTCCTTTTCCCATTGAGGAAGCCGAAGAGCATTTCTCCAGACTAGCCGCTTGGGGCTTCAACTGTTTGCGTCTGCTGACAACATGGGAAGCTGTGGAGCACGCAGGACCGGGCGACTATGATGCTGACTATCTCGATTATTATGCCGAGTTATGTCGGCTTGCGGGTGACCATGGTCTTTATGTCTTTGTTGATTTTCACCAAGACGTTTGGAGCCGCATGACAGGGGGCGATGGAGCGCCTGCGTGGGTCTTTGAGAAAGTCGGGCTTGATTTTACCAGCTTTCATGCGTCAGGTGCCGCGCATGTGATGCAATACAAATATGATTATGAACGGGGCGGTCGTCAGGAAGACAATTATGCGACCATGACGTGGGCGCAAAACTATCGCCTGCCAGCAAATGGGTTGATGTGGACTTTCTTTTTCGCCGGTAAGGATTTCGCGCCCGATCTGATGATCGACGGACAAAACGTGCAGGACTATCTGCAGGCGCACTATCGTGGTTGTTTGGTGGAGATCGCGAAGAGGGTCAAAGACCTGCCAAACGTCATTGGTTTTGATACGCTAAATGAGCCGGGCACTGGTTTCATTGGTCAACCACTTTCCTATCAACATGTCGCACCAAGCGACGAAAACCCTCGCATTGCCACACCAGGCCCTGCTTGGTCTGTGCTCGATTGCCTGGCGGTTGCGCGCGGTGCTCAACGTTCCGTCCCGCAGCTTGAGTTTTCGCTGGAGAAAATGGCGTCAGTCGTGACAGAAGACCGGATGGTGAATGAAGCGGGCGTAGAATGCTGGCTGCCTGGCGCCACCGACCCGTTTGAAACAGCAGGCGTCTATCGCCGTACGAATGAAGGCGTGGAACCTTTGCGTGAGGACTATTTTCAGAAAGTGAACGGCAAACAGGTTGATCTGGAAGATGATTACATGGCACCGTTTTTCAACGATGTTGCTGACGCCGTTCGTGCTGTGCGTAATGATTGGTTGATCTTCGCTGAGCTTGATCCGTTCACTGGATTGCTCGGAGGCACTTTGCCAGAAGGAACGCCGGACCGAGCTGTGAACGCCTCTCACTGGTATGACATTGCCACGCTGTCGACCAAAACTTTCATGTACCCGACTGCCGTTAATCCATTCTCTGGGAAAATTCTGGAGGGACGGGAGCAAATTGAAAATCACTACCAAAATCAGCTGTCGCGTATTCGCGATGCTGGCCGCACACTGAATTCTGGCGCGGGGGCACCAACATTAATCGGGGAGTGCGGCATACCTTATGACCTGAATGGTGCAGGAGCCTATGAAGCATGGGCCAAGGGCGACAAGGGTGAGGAGCAATGGACAAGCCACGTGATGGCATTGGAGTTCCTTTACAATGCGCTCGACGCCCTGTTCTTGAGTTCAACGCACTGGAACTATACCGCCTCCAATTCCAATGATCTGGCGGTAGGCGATGGATGGAACCAGGAAGACTTGTCGATCTTCAGCCGCGATCAACAAGACGATCCAAACGACATCAATTCGGGTGGGCGCGCCCTTAAAGGGTTTGTTCGACCCTATCTTCAGTCATGTTCCGGCACGCCGCTTGAAACGAGTTTCACTTTGGAGACAGGCGAATTTATCACGCGCTATAAGCCCTCGGGAGATGGTACTGCGACACTTTTTGTTCCGGTCCTTCAATACCCCGATGGTTATGAGCTTTCGGTAAAAGCAGGCGAAGCGACCTATGATGCGATCGCTCAAAAAGTGGAGATTGTCGCCGAAGGGGCTGACGAGGTGATGGTGTCCATTACACCTGCGGCCTAGTTCCTAGATATCGGCGGCGATTGTGGCTGCCGTCTCTTGGAGCACTGGAACAAACTGTCGAGCCGCCGCTGCGGGTGTGATGGCAGAACGGATGAAACGCATGGTAATGGCGGCGTGCGCTTCTCCATCTTTCATGACAGGCACCGCCAGTCCAAATGCTCGGTCATCAGGTGCAGGGCCCGAAAACGCATATCCATCGCGCCGAACAGTTTTGACCAATTGTTTGATGTAGCCCTCGTCCTTCGCCGCTCTATCCATTTCACGTCCCGTGCCTTGCAACGTCGCAAGGAGGACTGCGCGCATTTCCTCCGATGAAAACGAGAAATAAACACGTCCCATCGCTGAGATGAGCAGTGCAATGCGCCGCCCGATGTAGATGCGATCAAGAGCAAAAGGGCTGTGGGAAAGCGTGCTATACCGCGCTTGCATGGCATCGCCATCCAAGGTGGCGATGGCAAGTGGCCACTTGTGTTCCTTGGTGACGGCGCGCATGTGAGAGCGGCTTACCTCAACAATTTTGTCGGTGCTTTGAAATCCTTGTGCTAGCAAGGTCACCCGGTCAGTCAGGCAGTACCCGAGGCTGCGCGAGATGCGGCGCACGTATCCGCCCGAAATGAGCGTGTCGAGCAAGCGAACAAGAGTGGACTTGGGTAGGCCTGTATCCCCGTGTAAATCCGCCAATGTGGTATAGGCGCGTCGGTTCAGGGCCTCCACGACGATCAGGCCGCGGGTTAGTGATTCAATTGTACGTTCCGTCATTTGATCAAATTTCTCACTAATTCCATCAAGCGGAATTAGTAGATCATTTACGAGCACCATTCGTCAACGCTCGTCAGACTAACGAAAATTCTGGGTCAGCTAATGGAGGAAAGCCCCTATGAATGCACCAGCACATGTCAAAGGCGCGGAAGCACTTGGTCTCACATTGGAGCCATTGAGCCCCTTGATTGGCTCAATCGTACATGGCATCGATTTACGCAAACCAATGAGTGACGAGATGACAGCGCTCGTCCGTCAAACGCTGGTTGATCGCAAAGTGGTTTTCTTTCGTGACCAGAACATCACCACCGACCAGCATTTGGATTTCGCGCGAAAATTTGGCGATCTGGAGGTCCATCCCTTTGCCCCGTCAAAACCGGACTATCCAGAGATCCTTGCAATCACCCACAATGAAAAGAGCAAAGGACGCGAAAACCTGTGGCACTCGGATGTGACATGGCGCTTGGAACCCTCGCTTGGGTCAATTTTGCGGGCCGTTGAAGTGCCGGGCAATGGTGGGGACACGCTTTTTTCCAATATGGAAATGGCCTATGACGAACTGCCAGATGACATTAAGGAAAAAATAGACGGCGCAACTGCGGTGCATGATTTTCCTTCATTTCGCATGCAGTTGCAGAAGCGTGGGCTCTCGGAAGAAGAGATCGAGGTATACAATAAACAATATCCAAACCCTCATCATCCGGTCGTCCGCACACACCCGGAGAGCGGACGCAAGTCGATTTACGTTAACTTGGCCTTCACGCAATATATTGAAGGCATGGACCGAGCTGACTCGGACATCCTATTGCAGTTTCTCTACTCCCGGGCTGCGATTCCTGAGTATCAGTGCCGTTTTCAATGGGAGGCCAATTCATTGGCCTTCTGGGACAATCGCTCTGCGCAACATTACGCTGTGTCAGATTATTGGCCAGCCGTTCGCCGCATGGAGAGAGCGACGATCATTGGTGATACGCCTGTTTGAGAGCACCTGTTATGCCATCCCATGAATGGCAAGTGTGAATGCATAGGTGAGAGCGGTTTCTTTTAGTCGCTCAAACCTGCCCGCTGCGCCCCCATGGCCCGCATCCATATTTGTCTTAAACAGGATCGCATTGTCGCTCGTTGATTGGTCACGCAGCTTTGCGATCCATTTTGCCGGTTCCCAATAAGTCACCCGTGGGTCGGTTAGTCCCGCCAACGCCAGAATGTGCGGATAGGCCTGCGCGCTTACATTGTCATAAGGCGAATAGGCCGCAATGGCTTCATATGCCGACTTATCTTCAATCGGGTTTCCCCATTCAAACCATTCTGGTGGGGTGAGGGGCAGCGTGTCATCAAGCATCGTGTTGAGCACATCAACAAATGCAACTTCAGCAATGATACCCTTGAAGAGATCGGGAGCCAAATTGGCAACCGCCCCCATCAACATGCCGCCCGCACTACCACCATGGGCCGTAATGTTGCCCCTTGATGTGTAACCTTCGCTGGCGAGGTGCTCTCCTGCACAGATGAAGTCGGTGAATGTGTTGGTTTTTTTGTCGAGCTTGCCTTGTTTGTACCAGTCATAACCGCGTTCTTTGCCGCCGCGAATATGGGCAATGGCGTAGACAAAGCCACGATCCACAAGGCTCAGGCGGCTAACGGAAAAAGACGCCGGCATGGAGATACCGTAAGCCCCGTAGCCGTACAGAAGACAAGGCGCTGTGCCGTCTAGTTTGAGACCCTTGCGATGAAGCAAAGAGATTGGGACCCGTGCACCATCCTGTGCTGTGGCAAAAATGCGTGTCGTGACATAATCATCGGCATTGTGCCCACTAGGAACTTCCTGTTCTTTCAGCAGAGTACGGCCACGCATGTGCATGTCATAGTCGTACACTTGTTCTGGTGTCGTCATGGACGAATAGGAAAAGCGAAGAGTGCTGGTCGCATACTCAAGGCTTCCCATCGGCGACAGATCATAGGCGGTTTCGTCAAACGCGATCTGATGTTCGTTATTGTCGATGAGCGCACGCACAACGAGACGGCTGACACCGTCTTCACGTTCCAGCCGCACATGATGGTCTTGATAGGCAACTTGCCCCAACAAAAGAATGCCTGGCCGATGCGGAACGAGATCGGTCCATGAAGCGCGGGCGAGGGCATCGACGGGAGTTTCCATCAATTTGAAGTCTTCGGCACCATCAGCATTGGTGACAATTAGAAAGCGGTTGCGTGGCGCGTCGTGTTCCAGATCATATTCAATGCCCGCTTCTCGTGCAGCGACCAGCACAGGCGGGTCGGTCGGTTTTGTTGCGTCAATCAGCAGGTTTTCACTGGTTTGGTGATCGTGAACGCTAATGACAATGTAGCAACCACTTTGCGTGGCACCGACGCCGACAAAAAAACCAGGATCGGTTTCTTCATACACACATACGTCATCGGATGGGTCGGAACCAAGTAGGTGACGAAAAACGCGTGAGGGGCGATGGTTCTCATCCACTCGCACATAGAAGAACGTCTGGTTATCAAGCGCCCATGTGGCACCTCCACTGACATCAACGATCGCGTCGTCCATGTCGCGGCCGGTTGCCATGTCGCGTACTTTGAGCGTGTAATATTCCGAACCCTTTGTGTCAGCGCTCCACGCAAACAATTCATCATTGTGGCTGCGCGCTGCACCACCAATTTTGAAATAGGCTTCGCCGTCTGCTTCGGTGTTGCCATCCAGAATGATGGTCTCATCGCCATTATTGTCGCGCGGTGAGCGGCAGAAGATCGGGTGCTGAGAACCGGTTAGATATTTTGTGTAATATCGCCAGTCCCCATGGGGCGAGGGGACAGAGCTGTCATCCTCTTTAATGCGGCCTTTTATCTCTTCGAATATTTTTGATTTCAGATCTTCCAAAGGGGCGAAGGCGTCATCTGCATATTTGTTTTCAGCCTCAAGGTGACTGCGAATATCTGCTTGCAGCACACTTGGGTTTTTCATCAAGGTCTGCCAGTCAGGGTCACGCATCCAGCCATAGTCGTCTGTACGTGTGATCCCGTGACGGGTGTCAGAAACCGGGTCTCTTTTTGCGACAGGAGCATTGGCTGGCAAGGCGAGGGGCATGGAAGTCCTTAGCGTTGGTATTTGAGAAACCAAAACACCCCCGGCGAGGTCATCGCCAGAGGTGTCATAGATAGGCTATGGAAACCTATTCAAAAAGCAGGGTAATCGTTTCAGCAATCAAAGCAGGACGCTCTTGTCCTTCAATCTCGATAGAAACTTCATTCACAAACTGTGTGCCACCACTTTTGGGTGTTGCTTCTTTCAATTTCACACGACCACGCACTTTTGAACCGGACGGCACCATGTTGGTGAAACGAACCGCATTGGAACCATAATTGATGCCACGAGAAACACTTTTCACACCACTAATTTGACCCATAAGCATCGGCAGGAGTGAAAGTGTGAGATAGCCATGCGCGATGGTTGGCATGCCCAGTTCTTTTTGTGTGCGCTCAGGGTCAATATGGATCCACTGGTGGTCACCCGTCGCTTCGGCGAACATATTGATCCGATCTTGATCAATCGTTGTCCAATCGCTGACACCGATTTCATTGCCAACTTCTGCCGCATAGTCGGCAATCGTATCAAACATGCGCATTTTACTGTCTCCTGCTAGGTGGTTTTTTATGCGGGGCAACCCACGTGAATTGTGACCTATTGGTCTTCTGATTTCTGAGCTTGAAGATAGACGCCTCGTTCGAGAATTTCCAAGGTATACTCCCGGTAGGAAAGCCCCAAGCTGCGTACTTTTTCCACACGCCTTTGCCCAATGTCGGGTGTTGGTGGCTTCCAGGCTTCAGCGTGGGCTTGCATCATCTGGCGACGCGCTTGGCGGTCCCAATCAAAGAGACCGGGTCCCAGATTGTGACCCAGCATGGGGTGCAACGGCACGACGTAGCCTTGATATTCAAGGCGTTCGACCCGCTCAGCACGCATTTTGGCCAGACGCTCTCCAGCTTTTGGGCGATATTTTTGAACGGGCCGTGCAGCAAGCATGCTTATTGCGACAGGCGAATGCGGACGCGGCGGTCCTCACCTGCTTCCCAGGTTAAATCTTCAAGCCATCCCCAGGTTTCACCTTCTGGCTCGATGGCAATGTCATTGCGGTCCCAGCCTAGTCGACGTAGCTCTGTTGCGACAGCGTTCGAACGGCTTCTGGCAAGCGTTGCATTGGACGCCGGATTGCCGGTTTTGCTCGCCTTGCCAAATAGGCAGATCTGGCCTGCGTGTTGTCCGACGGAGCGTTCATACACTTCGCGAATGATCGCTCTGTCTTCATTGTCTAGGGCAGAAGAGCCTGTATCAAAAAAGACAAAAAATTCGCGTTCAAACTTGCCACCAACGCCTTGGCGATTATTGCATTGTTTGCCGGAGGAATGGGTCTCAACAGCGAATGTTGACGGTGCGAGGAAGGATCCAGCAAGAACGAGTGAAGTTGCTAATGCAAAAGTGCGAAACATGGAGGTGTGCCTTACTTTGTTTTTGAACGTACCCCGTTCAAGAGAAAGTCTACTCCGATGTCGCGCCGCGTCAAATGTCACCGGCGGTTTTTTTCACCGCGCGTTCAAGCGCATGTAAAGGGCCTCGCTTGAGGCCAAATTCATTGAGATGGTCAATGGTGCGATAGAGGTAATCGCGGTTTGTGCCAATATCGCCTTCGGCCGCCGCCATGCGTTGAACAGCTGTTTTAAAAGGGATGCGACCGGCAAAACGTTTGCTCGCTCGATTGGCGACGAAGGTCAGGCCAGGTACCCGCTTACCTTTCAAATCAAGTTCAACCAATTTTGGCACATAGCCACTTCCCACCATTTCGCGCAGCCACAGGATCTCTGTTTCGCTTTCAATGTGATTGGGTGCGATACGGTGCGCGATGCCGACACATGAGCCTCCTACGTTGAGACCCAGCATCAGCCCAGGGTTTGCTGGCCTGCCCCGCCCGATAACGAGATGCAGGCAGAAAGAACGATGATAGCCATAGAGCCGTGCCCGTGCAGACTCGGCGACGTGAAATGCTGGGTTCCACATCAGCGACCCATAACCAAAGACCCAAAACGCTTTTTTGTTGGAAAAAGCATCCACGAATGTCTTGCGCGATTTCTCGCGTTCTTCTGGCGTAATCAGGGAATAATCTGGGAGGGAAGTGACCTCGCGCTTAAGCCGTTCAATGAAGGCGGGCGTCAAATGTTCGCGCTTCAAAAGCCCGTCGCCCGAGAACTCGGGTAGGCGACGGGTCTTGTTTGGTGTTTTCGTCTTGTTAGACGATTTTTGAGTCACGATTGCCCCAATAACGATCACGCACCAGGCGCTTGTAAAGTTTGCCTGTTGGATGACGCGGCAATTCTTCGTCGAAGTCAACGGATCGTGGGCATTTGATCTGGGCGAGCTGTGACCGGCAGAACTCCAAAAGTTCAGCTTCAAGTTCTGGGCCAGCGTCGTTCCAATCCATCGGTTGAACGACAGCTTTTACTTCCTCACCGAAGTCTTCGTTCGGCACACCGATCACGGCGACGTCAGCCACGCGTGGATGCGTGATAAGAAGGTTTTCAGCTTCCTGTGGATAAATATTCACACCACCGGAAATGATCATGAAGGCTTTGCGGTCGGTGAGATACAGATAACCCTCTTCATCAACACGCCCAACGTCACCAAGGGTCGTCCAGCCGCGCTTAGAAGGGTGACGCGAGTCCTTCGTCTTGTCTGGATCATTGTGATATTCAAACATCTCATCCAAGTTGGCATCTTCAGCCGGGGCGAAATAGATCGTGCCCGCTTCCCCGGTAGGTAATTCCTCGCCGTCGTCGTCACAAATATGAATGAAGCCGATCAATGGTTTGCCAACCGAGCCTCTATGGCCCAGCCATTCTTCAGAATTCAGCTGGCAAAAACCATTGCCTTCAGAACCCGCATAATATTCGTAAATGATAGGCCCCCACCAATCGATCATCTGTTCTTTAATCGGAACAGGGCAGGGAGCCGCAGCATGAATAGCAACTTTGTGGGATGAAAGGTCAAATTTATTCATCGCCTCTTTTGGCATTTTTAGCATACGCACAAACATTGTCGGCACCCATTGTGAATGGGTGATCTTATGTTTCTCGATAAGTTCTAGGGCACCGTCTGGATCAAAGTGATCCATCACGATGCAGGTGCCGCCGATGCGGTGCACGGACATGTTGTAGCGCAAGGGTGCCGCGTGATAGAGCGGCGCAGGTGAGAGATACATGGTCTCTTCATCCATGCCGTAGAGCAACGTCACGAGATTAAGAAGACCTTCGCCTTCATCAATCGGCCCACCAGAAAGCTTCCGACGAATACCCTTTGGCCGACCCGTGGTGCCGGACGAATAGAGCATGTCTGTACCAGCTGTCTCATCGGCAATCCGCGTCTTCGGCATGCCGTTGCGATTTTCTTCATAGCTCTCATAACCATCATCTTTGCCGTTGATCATGAAGCGTTTTGTAACACCCTTTAAGAAGCCGCCGCCGACGAGCTCTTCAGCTACCGGTGCCAGTTCTTTGGACGTGAAGAACAATTTTGCACCGCTGTCGGAGACAATATAGTCCACCTCTGGTGCGGTCAGACGAGAAGAACAGGCGGTAAAATAGAGCCCGGCACGCTGTGCAGCCCAGCAGAGTTCCAGAAAACGCGCGTTATTTTCCATATAAATGGCGATGGCATCGCCGGGTTTTAGCCCTTCAGCGCGAAAAAGTTGTGCAGCTTGGTTTGTGCGATCCTCTAGCTGTCCATAGGTCACAATTTCGCCAGTAGACGCCATAATATAGGCGGGCTTTTCTGGGTTTTTCGCCGCATGGTGGCAAGGGTGGAACATGTCCGATCTCTCCCGTTGATCTTAAATTTCAGAGCCGCGCGAGGGGTGCGGCGGCGTGCATCGGCTTTTCTAGGGTGAGCCGTTCTGCGAAGGCTGTTATATCAGGTAACAGCACATATGCACCGCAGAATTCGTGAGGTTTTTCGATTGCTGACGTCATGGGAAAATGACGTAGGGGAAACAAACGCCTCGCACCAACAGGGAGAACAAAATGGGTTACAACACTATAAAATATGAGGTCGAAGACAATATTTTGACCCTCACTTTGCATCGTCCAGAGAAAATGAACGCCTTCACAGGCGAAATGATGATGGAAATGATTGACGCATTTGACCGTGCTGACGCTGATGATGACGTCCGAGCAATCATTGTGACGGGTGATGGCAAAGCATTTTGCGCTGGCGCTGACCTGTCGGCTGGGGCCAAAACTTTCGACTATGAAAAGCGAGATGACCGCCCGGACAAAGACGGATCTGCTGCGACCGGAAGCGGCGAAATTGATTGGAGCCATCCCTCCGTGCGCGATGGGGGTGGGCGTTTGACGCTGCGTATTTATGAATGTCTTAAACCAGTGATCGGTGCCATCAATGGTGCAGCCGTTGGCATCGGTGTTACTATGCAATTGCCAATGGATATTCGCCTGGCGTCAGAAAAAGCGCGTTTCGGTTTTGTATTTGCCCGTCGCGGCATTGTGCCTGAAGCCTGTTCAAGCTGGTTTCTGCCGCGTGTTGTTGGTGTCAGCCAAGCGCTTGAATGGATTTATTCTGGTCGCGTCTTCGATGCAAAGGAAGCACTTCGCGGTGGCCTCGTGCGCGACGTGTTGCCAGAAGATGAACTATTGCCAGCTGCTCGTGCTATTGCCAGAGAGATTGCTGATAACACTGCGCCAGTTTCTATCGCGCTGTCGCGTCAGCTAATCTGGCGTATGGCCGGTGCTGATCACCCGATGGAAGCGCACAAAATGGATAGCCGCTCGATCTTCTCTCGAGGTGCTTCTGAGGACGCAAAAGAAGGCGTCATGTCTTTCCTTGAGAAACGTGAAGCCAATTATACCTGCAAAGTGTCGGAAGACATGCCGGTTTTCTTCCCTTGGTGGGACGAACGCGAATACGAATAAATTTCGAAACGGGAACAAGGGTCAGGCGGGTTTTTCCACCTGGCCCGTGCCCGCCTCAATTTTCCAGAGATTGGTGCGGAAGAAGACGATAAGCCAAAGCACCACCATGCACGATGAGGGGACGAGCACAGCATCGAGTGGTCCAAGCGCTTGTATAATAAACCCCGCGCCAAACGCGCCAATCGGCCCACCACCCATCATGCCCAGCTGATAGACGGAGAGCACGCGCGCACGGTGGCTATCCACGGCAGCGATTTGCACAATGGCTCGGGATTGGCTCATCGAAATACCAGACGACAGGCCCCAGCAGAGGGCGAGGACATAGACAGCCCACAGTGGCGGGTGAAAATGCACGAACACCATCATGATAGAGCCGGAACACATCGCCAACATGATGGCCCGGCCTTGGCGTTTTATCGGGCGCAACCGGCTGAGCACTGTTGAGGAAACGCCAATGCCGCCAAAGAAACAGACGTTGATAAACGCGAGTTCGAATGAGCCACCGCCATACACATCTCGCATCAAAACCGGAAACAGCACCATAAAGACGCCGATATAGAGGATGCCCGCAAAGAACATCATCATGATAACGGAGCGAAGGTTTTCATTTAGCCAGACAATGTCGACGCCTTCGCGGATTTGTGAAATCTGAGAAGGTCGCGCCTCGCCCTTCGTGTGAGTTTGCTTTGGTGGCGCTTTGGGCAATTGCAAGGTCGTAATGGCCGCGATGATGAGGGACAGGCACTGCATAAACATCAAAGGTGCCGCCCCCAGAATGCCTGCAAGGCCACCTAAAAGCAGGCCAAAAACTTGGGACAAAAACTGCGCGCCCGTTGCCATGCTGACCGCTTGTTGAATGCGCCCGCCAAGGCTGGTGGTCGCTACACGGTTCAATAGTGAATCACGCGCAGGCATTGTATAGGCACCCAAGGAGGCCAAAATTATGGCGTAGACGATGAGGACTTCGTACGCGAGCCATCCGTTGAGATAGAGGCCAGCAAGAACCATTGGGACGAAAGCTGCACCCAGCTGAAGCCGCATTAAATATTTACGCAGTTCTTTGCGGTCGGCAGTGGCACCACCAAACAGGGCAAGCACAAGCATCGGTGCCATAGAAAGCATTTGTGCAATGCCAATGCGTTCCGGGCTTTGGTTCAACACAAAGGTGAGCAACCACGGAAATAGGACTGATTGAATACCGCCGGCGAAAAAATAGGCGGAGATGCCGCCCATGTACCACCGCAAGTCAGATTTGTTTTCGGTGGACGTCAAGGCGTGTCCCTTTTCTACGTGAGGCGTAATATCGACATGGTTCGTGCCGCTAGGCCTATGCCGAACCGGCTGGAAAGGCAAGCAAGGGGGGCTAAATATCAGTCAGCCGCGACGTTTTGGTGAAGCGAACTGATGCTCCAAATTGGCGTTAGTACACAGGCGAGGGCCAGCATGACCAGCATTCCGACTGACGGCAGGAGCACGGCAAATTGCGGTCCCCACCATTCAACATAAAAACCGGTCAGAAGGGCACCTATGGGCGCACCGCCCAATACTCCCATTTGGAATACAGCAACGATGCGTCCTCTATGGCTGGCGGGAGCAGATTCTTGAATGATTGTGCGGTTCATCGTCATCGCTACGCCGCCACCACATCCCCACAGGAATGCAGCGAGAACGAGCGTCGAGAATGCTGGCACGATACCAAACGATGCCATGACGAAGGAGCCAGAGCTGAGAGCAAGAATCAACGCACGGCCTTGCCGTTTAATGCCTCCCATTTTGCCAATCATCGAGGCTGTAAAGACAATGCCACACATCATGCCAATGTTCACAATGGCAAGGTCTGTCGCAAAATGATCTCCTGCCAAAAATACGTCTCTGACGATAAAAGGTATTACAATCTGCGAAGTGCCAAAAAATAAAATGCCAATGCCGAACGCGATTCCAGTGGGTGCAAGCAAGCGCGGCGTGGTTGCAACTTCTCTGATGCCGTCCATGATGGCAGAGAGGGAAAGGGCCCGCCCGCCCGTTGGTTGATGTGTTGGTAAACCAAATGCAAGCGCAGCTCCCATCCACAACAGGGATGTTTGTGCGGCGAAAATGATGGCGACACCGACCCAGACTTCAAGGCTGGCAAGTCCAAATCCAACCATCTGACCGCCAAACTGAACGACCGTCGCTGCCATGACAGCTTTTTGGATTTTCCCATCTGCAATATGGTTAAGAAGAGAGTCCCGCGCTGGAATGATGAATGCCCCGGCGACGCCCATGAGGATCGCATAGATAACCAACGCTTCATAGGTCAGGCCGCCGAGAAGGTGAGCAATCAACAGGCCGAACGAGGGCAAACCAGCGAGGAAATGCACCAGAATGAGAATCCGACGTCCGTCCATATGGTCTGCGGTTGCGCCACCGATCAAAATGAGCAGCAACGTCGGTAGGAACAAAGCCATCATGGCAAAGCCAAGCTCCGCTGGTCCAAGGCCCAATTCGCCGGTGATCAAAAAAGGAAACAGCACCGTTTGAATGCCGATGGCACCAAACCAGCTCACAAGGCCGCCTAGGTATAGGGTCATCGGGCGCATGGCATTCATCCTTCTAATCGGGATTTTTTCTCATGCGGCGTATGCCATGAGTTTCCAAAGTCTGGTTTTTACCATAAGCCATGTGAGCACCAGTGTCATGCCAATGGCGGGAAACCACATTGCGTTGTGAGTGCCGACCTGATCGGATAACACACCCATGACGAGAGAGCCCAGAGGCGCCCCACCGGCAAATCCGAGTTGGAAGATGGCAAGAGCGCGCGCGCGGTAGGCTTCAGTCGCTTCCGCCTGAACGATTGTCCGGCTCAATGCTATGACGCAGCCGGCACCCAGTCCCCACGTCAGACTAAGAACACAAAAAAGCCAGTAGGGAATTTCTTGCGTAAATGCGGTAACCACGAGCACGACGAAAAAAAGCGACGCAATGACAGCGCGGCCACGCCGAGCGACATCGCCAAAGCGCAACAGGAAGACCACAGAAACGATCATACCGCCAAAAAACGCAATATTGGCAATACCCAGTTCCATGTAACCGCCGTGATAAAAGTCACGCACGATGAGCGGCAGAACCACAAGAAAAGAACCGATGGAGAAGACACCGATGGCAAACATAGCGATGACAATCGGCAGCAAAATGTCTGATTGTCGAACATAGGCAAGCCCATCACGCATCGCTTGCAGGCGCGGCGCATGCACAACGCCAGTCGCGTAAGTTCGTTTTGGCAACTGCCGGGCAGCAAGGCCACCGCCGAGCATCACCAACGCCTGTCCTGCAAAGAGGAGAGGGGCACCGAGCGTGGCCGCAAACAACGCGACGACCATGCCGAGCAGCCGGGAAATCTGTTCCACAGCCAGTGCGACTGTCACTGTTCTTTGAATGTTGCTGCCGCCAACGCGGCTCAGCGTCGCGTCTCTGGCGGGCATGGCAAAGGCAGTGGCTGTTCCCATGAACAACCCATAACAGACGAGAATTTCAAAATTGAGAAGGTCCGCGTTTAGAGCGGTCGCTAGGGCGAGTGGCGGAATAGCGGCAAACAAATGAACGCGGAAGAGGATGGTGCGCGGGTCTCCCCGGTCCGCGGTTGCGCCACCCAATAACATGAACAATATGGCAGGGGCTGATAGGCTCATTTGAGCGATGCCAACGCGTGTGCCAGTTTCGTCCAGAATGTTGGCGACGAGGATGGGGAACATGACCATTTGCAGGCCGAAGCTAAAAAACCAGGAAGCTTGCCCGCCCATATACCAGGCGAGCGTGGTTTGGCCATCTGCGGTCGTTTGTTCAGCTGACATTGCACCATCCCTACTGAAACTACTTTCTGGACAATCAGCTTGATCGACCAACCAGTCTCTCAATAGCCTATGTGGCGTTTATGCGAAACTTTTGCGTGCCGACAGCCCTGCAGACAGCGTCTGAAGTTAAGCAGGCGCCATAGCGATCATCTCAGCATAACGATGAGTTGCGCTGGTAGCGTTGGATTCCATGATGGCGACCATGGACCGGGCGACTGTCTCCGCAGCAATGCCACGGTATTTCCTCATCGGCCCTTGAAGGCCCAGGTTGAGAAGTGGCGTCAGACTGATCGCCAATTGTTCAGCCGGGCGAGCCTCTCCACGTGTTCCCAAGAGAACGCCAGGCTGGAAGATATGAAATGTGGCAAAATCCATTTCTCGAATTGCATTTTCTGTCTCGCCCTTCACGCGGGTGTAAAAAATGGATGACTTCGCGTTGGCGCCGACAGAAGAGACGAGAGCAAAACGCGTGGCACCAGCTTTTTGTGCGGCGCTTGCGAAGGCTGTTTCATACTCATAGTCGACCAGACGGAACGCCACTTGGCTGCCCGCCTTTTTTATTGTTGTGCCGAGCGCGCAATAGGCTTCGTCAACGGACAGGTTTTCCTGGGCCACATCTTCTTCCAAATTGTCAAAATCGACGATCACATTGGTGAGCTTCTCGTGGGTAAGAACAAGTGGCTTGCGCGTGAGAGCGATGATGTGTCTATGGCGTGGCGAGGCCAATAGATTGTTGAGAAGGTGCCCGCCAACCAAACCAGTGGCACCTGCAATGAGAGCAGTTATTTGGGTCATGTTCGTTCCTGTCATTTGCGCCAAATCATGGTGGGGTAGGGCCAGTGTAGCGTGCGCGTGGTCTGATTAGGCCTGGACGCATTTGTTGTTCAATAGCGTGTGCGATGAGACCGGCTGTGCGACCCAGAGCAAATAGAGAGAGTGCTGCACCGCGCGGCAGATCGAACGTCTCCCCAAGGGCTGCGAGCGCCAGGTCAACATTGGGTTTTATACCCGCCGCACTTTTCATGGTGTCTATCACGGTTGCCGCCCTGTGAAACGCCGCGCTATCGCCCCGATGGGCAGCCATAAAGTGCATCAGTTTTTTGGCGCGCGGGTCGCCATTTGGATAAAGCCAATGGGAAAAGCCCGGCATGGGTTCTTGGTCGCGCAGTCTTTGCCGGACGCCTTCAGCTGGGTCATCAGTCGCTGATAAGTCACGAAGCAAGTTCTCTGTTCGTCTGGAAATTCCGCCGTGTCGCGAGCCTTGAAGAGCGGCAAGCCCCGCCATAACGGCACCATAAAGCGTCGAGCCTGCGGCGGCCGTCGTGCGGGCTGTGAAGGCTGAGGCGTTTAGCTCATGGTCCGCACACAGCACAATGGCTGTGCGGATTGCCGCTCCTGTATCATCATCTTTGCCCCAGGCTTCTTGTAAGACCTGGTGAACCGGTTTGGCGGAAGGGGCGCAATCGGCAAGAGTTGCCGCGACCAGTCGCAATATACGCACGCCGGTGGCGGACAGTCCTTCTGGCGTCGTGTTGAATAGGGTTGTGTCGGCAACAGCAGCGAGAGGTAAGACCGCAAGGCACCGATCAAATGGCGGAAGACCTTCTGGCAGGACCGGAACAATTGGCGGCAAAATATCGTCCTGAAACGGGTCGTGAGAACAATCCCAAAGCAGCGATGCGATGGACTCCAACGTGCCATGTTCTGCCAATTGCGTGGCGTCTGAGCCTCGGTAATAAAGTTTGCCATCTGCGATCAGCGTAATGGCGGAATCCAATAAAGGCGGACCAAAGTTGAGAGTATAGCCAGCATCATCTGGCGAGACTTTAGTCTCTCCCAATTTGGCGGCGCGGCGATCTTTTAACGCGCGAACATCTTCGGCCCTATAGCGCCGTGCGCGTGATCGTGGCACTGGCTCGGAACGAATGAGATCGCGGCTCACATAGGCATAAAGCGTGGGCAAGCTGACACTGAGCTCCGCCGCCGCTTCCTTGGCGGAAAGGTAGAGTGTGTCGTCGTTTGTGGGCTTATCGACATGGTTTTTCATATATTGATTAGCTTAATCAAGATTGACGATATAGGCAAGGATTCGCATTGTCTGCTCAGGAAACGCCCAAGCTGACCCCTCAGCCATGGAGCTAACGATGAAAAATGACATGACAAAAATGACTGAAAATAAGTCTACAAACGGACAAACCGCCGCTTCAAGCGGCTTGGAAGGCGTCGTTGCCGCAGACACTGCTTTGAGCCGCGTGGATGGCGAAGCGGGTCGCCTGATCATTGCAGGACAGGATCTGCCTGATCTGGTGGCAAGTTCAACTTTCGAAGGAACAACCGCAAAGCTGTGGCAAACAGTTGGTCTGCCGGAAACAGCTGAAGACGTGAAGGAGCAAATTGGGCACGCCCGTGTTGAGGCTTTCAAACAGGTGCCTACCCTTCTGGAAGCAGCAACGGGCCTGACGGTGACAGAAGCGTTGCGTGTCGGCTTGTCTTTGTTGCCGGATGAACATCCGATGCCTGCACATGTTCGCTTGGTGGGTGCCATGCCTGTCTTCGTCGCGGCACTTGCGCGACATGAAGAAGGTCAAGAAGTGATAGGACCGGATGCGGCAAGCAGTCATGCACAAGATTACCTGCGTATGTTGCATGGCGAAGAGCAAGACGATCAAACGATTGCAGCCATGGACGCGTACCTTTCCACCGCCAGTGATCACGGCATGAATGCCTCAACCTTCACGGCCCGGGTTGTGGCCTCAACGGATGCAGGCCAGGTGTCTTCAATTCTCGCAGCTCTGTGTGCCCTCAAAGGGCCGCTTCACGGCGGTGCTCCCGGTCCAGTGCTCGACATGCTGGATGCGATTGGAATAGAGGAAAACATCGAACCCTGGTTGCGCGCTACTGTTCTGGGCGGGGAGCGGCTAATGGGATTTGGGCATAGGATCTACCGTGTCCGTGACCCGCGAGCTGATGTGCTTGGGCCTCAAGTTGAGCGACTGTCAGGCAACCATCAAGAACGTATTGCCTTTGCCCGGGAAGTAGAGACCACTGCTCACGCCGTATTGAAAGAGTTGAAACCCCATAGGCCTCTGGACACGAATGTGGAATTTTATACCGCCTTGGTATTGGAGGCGATTGGCATTCCGCGCGCCGCGTTCACACCAACCTTTGCAATAGGGCGTGTTGCTGGGTGGACAGCTCATGTGATGGAGCAGGAAACAGCCGCGAGGCTTATTCGTCCTTCTGCGCGATATGTTGGAGTGATACCGAACGACCTTCAGGTGGCGTAGTATCTGTCCTAGTCTAGCAGGGATCGAGTGAGTCAAAAGCGCGTTGGATGAGTTGAATGGCAGGCTCATCCAACAATTCAGGGTGCCATTCGCCAAACTGAACGATTTGGCGCTCCAACTGCTCAAAGCTCGCGATGCGTGGAACAAGGGCGCATTGAAAGCGGTCTGGTTCATCATTTTGGTGGAGCTTACGCGTACCTTCGCCGGTTTGCATGGCATGAAGGCTGGAAAAAAAGCCGCTGACATATTGTCGGCAATATCGTGCTTTGCCGGTCAATCGTTCATCTGGATGGACAAGGTTTTGGTCAGCTGCCATTTTGCAAAACTGATGGAGGTCGCGCCCCGTTTCTACGCGCAAGCGTGCAAATCCGGCGGAGGGTAGGGCGAGAACAATAAGGATGACGATCAAGACACAGCACAGCCATTGCGATGGAAACACAGCCACAAACTTATGTCTGCTGATCAATCGTCGAAGTCCGTCCATCGTTCCCACAAGCCTTCGACGCATTCATTGGTGGAATATTGGCTCGTCAACATGCGCATTGGGCGTTCGGCGATCCCGCCCAATGTATCATTGGCCATTTCTTGTGCCAGCGCACGGCAGGGATCCAAGGTTGCGTAATAGCCGTAAAAAGTGCCGCCCGCAGCAATCGCGATAAGGGCAAACATACTGATCAATGTGCGCATGTAGATCTCATTTCCGTGCCAACGAGGCCAACTAGGCCAACAAGGCCAACAAGGTAAGTCAGACTAATATCAGGGGCGGTCAATAACGGATCGCCGAATTATCACGACGTTCGTTGAAGACTGAATTTTCGTCATAGTTATTCTGGCCGCCACAAGAGGCATATCCGTCACCCCAGCCAGCGCGGTAAACATCTTCGTTTGCATACAGGTTGGCGTCCCGGTGAACGGTGCTGTCAAAGCCTGATGTGCGTGTATGAGCTGTTTCACATCCGGCCGAAAACCCTGCTTTGAAAATGGGGTTTTGGAGAACAGCTTGGTCTCTTTCAAAGCTGCAGGCTGAAAGAAAAAACCCAGCGCCCAACAATGCTAGCGGCAATACTTTATTTACTTTACGCACAATCATGACCGGTCTCTCTGACATTTTGCCGGGCATCCCGGCTGTACTGACAAATAGGCAGGTTGCGATGCGTGCGACCCCCTCCGCCGGGAACGATACCGGACTTTGCGCTTTGGCGCTATCTGCGGAGCAAATTCACGCGATTTTAAGCTCAAAGGCGTTGCATAGGAGACATGAGAAGATCTCAAACGGACAAAACGACTATTTATGCCTGTTTGCCGATCAATCTCCTTTCGATAAAACCGTGAAATCGGCGAAAAATATGAGAGAAACACAAGCCCATCTGTCCGAGATCGCTACCGATCATGGTGCCTCAGCACCAGATCTTTTGGCGCGCCGACTGTGTGACATTCTTCTGACCGGTATCGGGCAAATGGCACCAAATGAATTGGCACTGATCGAAACAGCATTGGTGGACCTTTTGCCGTTTCTGGATGTTGAGTTGAAAAACAGATTTGCCGCCCGTCTCGCCCCTTTAGAAGTTGCGCCAGATGCCTTTTTGACGGCACTGCTCGACGAGCCATTTGCAGTATCGGCGCCTTTGCTGACCGAGGGATTAAGTCTAACCAATTGTGATTTGGTCCGAATAGCCGAGCAGGGGGAGCTTGACCATCGCCTGAGTTTGGCTGCCAGGCCGGAGTTGAGCCGCGTGGTTTGCGATGCCTTGTCTGTAAAAGGCGAGCTTTGCGTATTGCAGGCGTTGCTTTCAAACAGTGGCGCTTCTTTTTCACATCGAACTCTCGAAATTATCGTTCGTCGTTCGTCATCCGACCCAGAGTTGATTGTTGGGCTGTTGCGTCGGCATGATTTAACGCCTTGGTTGGCACACTTGATGTTTTGGTGGGCTGATGGCGAAGAGCGCAGTGCGATCCTCAAGCGCTTTCCAATTGATCGTCGTGCGGTGGTGGAAGCACTTGATGATGTTTTTGATCTGGAGAGTTTACTCGAAGTGCAAACGGGAGCGTTAGGCGCAACCTACCGTTTGTTGCGCCCGGCTGAACGATTGGTGGGAAATGAGCTCGAAGCTGTTTTAACGAACATCACGGCAGAAACTGCACAATATGTGCTGGCCGAAGCAGCTCAGGTCGAGCAAACAACAGCCTCGTGGATCATTTCGGATGAAGGTGGAGAGCCACTCGCCATTCTAGGCAAAGCATTGGGCCTCACCCGCGAATATTTTCGGGAACTCAGCTCAAAACTTAGTTCCGCGCGGCTGTCTGGTGCTTACTCGGAGAATGAGATGGAACGCTCTGTCGCTTTATTCGATATGGTTACGATGGATCGAGCAGATTCCATCCTACATTTTTGGGATCGCATTATTTCTGACGAAACGCGGTTCACAACCACAATCTAACTGGCTGCGCGCTCCACAAGTGGTGCTTGAAATGAGCTTAGTGAAACAACACGCTCAAGGTCTTCCCGTGTTGATCTTGCGGTTTCAATAATATCGCCTTCTGCTCGGTCGATCAGGTCAAGAATCTCTTCCACGCCGGAAAGAACCTGTGCCAGCCAATCTTCTGCTTCTGCTTCTGCATCGTCGATCATTTGTTGTGCATCAATTGCCAATGTGGCCGCGGCTTGGCGTACGGCACCCGTGTTGAAATCACCATCCCCAACGATCAACTCTTCAATGTGCCGAATTTGAGCGCGGATATCATTTATGCGAGCGGCTTGCTCGCGGTTGGAGCGCTCTTGATCGTCAAGGATCGGCGCCAGGTCATCAAGGGGAACACTCAAGCAACGGGCAATCGCAGTCATTGTCCGAAATGTACCATCCTTTTTACCAGTCTCGATTTCAGACAAATAGGCAGGACTGATCCCCGCGGCGCGGGCAAGTTCGACGCCTTTAAATCCGCGGTGCTCACGCCACACACGAACCGGTTGATCGCCATCAGCAATTCTGTGCACCACTTCAGCTGGAATGAGAACCGTGCGGTCGCCCAAAACAGCATCATTCGATGCCTTAATGTCTGCGACATCTTCGGCCGCCCGTTTGAGGCGCGCATATTCTGCGACCGGCACGAGTGTATAGAGGGGATTGCCATCTGCATCGCGCATAATTTGTAGCGAAGGCTTGAGTGTGCGTGGGGAGCTGTGCGTCATAGCTGAGCATCCTTTCCCTTGGGCGCGGCGGTTAGGCCGCCAGAAATAGCGAGGACTGTGAGTGCGCTGCCGCTTCGTTCAAAAATAAATCGCAGGCCGTCTGCAAAGCGACGAACCCGGCGCGTCGCAGTCAAGGGTTCATCAAGTTGGTCATTGGTCCGCATTGTGGCCAATGCCTCCTTGATCCGTTTGCGATCACCCAAATTTAGGCGCGATAATTGATGGAAGGACTCGCGGCTGTAGGCGATACCATGATCGTCCGACGCGGATCCGAAATAGGCGACATTTTCCAACAGCACATCTCCCACCAGTTTATTTCACCAGACCAGCGCGTTACTCATGATCAGACTACAGCTTATTTGAGAAGTCTGATCTTACGCGATTCGTTCAAAGGCAGCGAATTTCTGGAGATGAGGCTTTTCGCTGTTAGCGCTTTGCTGCATCATGCAAAAAATTAGCGCTTTGCTGCATCATGCAAAAAATATGTTGGGAGATGTACAATTATGTCAGCAGATCCGATTGATCAGGTCATCGCGCTGCTTGAGGGGAATGATTTCTCAGGAGAAGACCAATCGCTCGATGAGCGACGCGTGGCAATGGACAATATGTCCGCTGTTTTTGGGGAACCGCAAGGTGTGACCCGGAACCATACGGAAATTGCCGGACGGCCTGTGCAGATTTTCAAACCAGAAGGCGCAGATCCGCAAAACGTGTTGCTCTATTTTCACGGTGGTGGATATGTGTTGGGCTCGCCAAACTCGCATGCCAATTTGACGGCGCGACTGGCAATCACATCAGGTGCTACTGTTATAAGTGTGGATTATCGTTTGGCGCCGGAACACCTTTTTCCAGCAGCTGTTGAAGACGGTGTCGCGTTCTACAAAGCCTTGTTGGACCAAGGCGTGGTACCCAGCCGACTTGCCGTCGGCGGAGATAGTGCGGGTGGCGGTCTGACATTTGCGACTTTGTTGAAGGCGCGTGATGCTGGATTGCCAATGCCGGCTGCGGCAATTGGGCTGAGCCCCTGGACTGATTTGACAGGAAAATCAGAAACCTACGTCTCTCGAAAAGATGCGGACCCAATGTTGGATCCTGAGGCCATTACCAAGTTTGCAAAAGAATATTTGGGCGAGGCTGCATCAACCGATCCATTAGCATCGCCCTTGTCGGCTGATCTGAATGGTCTGCCACCTATCTTTATTCAAGTAGGTGATGCGGAAATCTTGCTCGACGACAGTCGAGAGTTTGAAAAGAAAGCCAGAGCCGCTGGCGTCGATTGCAAACTGGAAGTATGGGACCGAATGATCCACGTCTGGCACGCGTTCTTTCCAATCCTTCCCGAAGGCGAGGAGGCCATTGAGCGTTTAGGAGCTTTTTTGAAAATGCGTTGGCAACAAATGGCTTCCGCTGACGCCATCTGATAATCGTCGATAGAGAACACGGTCTGTGTTATTTTGGACACGGAACGCAGCCGATTTGCAATATCGTCGCCAAACGTTTCTTGAGTTGATCCTGATCAAATAAGGCAGTCCCGAGTTCGTCCAGTGTTGCCCTCAGAGAGAGCTGAGGGAATCGCCTCGCTATTGGGAAAAGCCCTCCGGTTGGGCTTGAAGACTTGGAGATAGTTATGAAGAAATTTGGGGTTGCTACCCGCGCTTTGGCAGTTGCTGCCGGCGCATTTATCGGGGCAATTGGAGTATTTGCAAGTGTTGAAGAAGCGCGGGCTGAGGGCGAAAGTCCATGGTTGGTGCGCGTACGCGGAATTTATGTTGCGCCTGACGAAAGCGCATCTGTAACAGGTCTTGCAGGAACTGTTGAAGCGAGCAATGAGCTGGTTCCTGAGTTGGATATCTCCTACTTCTTTACTGACAACATCGCTGCAGAACTTATTCTCGCGACGTCAAATCATGACATGTCGGCAACAGCAGGTGTTGATTTAGGAGATGTCTGGATTTTGCCTCCTACTTTACTCTTGCAATACCACTTCACACCAAATGATCAATTCAGCCCTTATGTTGGTGCTGGTGTAAATTACACAATCTTCTACGGTGAAGACAGTGGTGCGGTTGCAAGCATTGATTATGAGAATGGTTTCGGCTTTGCCCTTCAGGCAGGCATGGACTACGACTTGGGCAACCAGTGGGTGTTTAATGTTGATGTGAAGAAACTTTGGCTGAACACTGACGTCAGCATCAATGGGGGTGCCGTCACAGCAGACGTTGACCTAGATCCTTGGATCTTTGGTGTTGGCTTTGGATACCGCTTTTAGTCCGAAGAAAATTCAATTGAAGGCCCTCGCGAGCAATGTTCGCGGGGGCTTTTTTTTAGCTGCGCCAGCGCAGCGTGACAGGTTCGATTGGGTTGATGAAGTCTGTTCCGTCATCCGACGATTTTGCCCATTCGCTTTTCAAACGATGATACCATTTCGCTTGTACGTCAGAATCGTTGATGAGCATCAATCTAGGCTCAAACTGCAGGCCTTCTTGTTGAAGGTTCACCATATCGCGGTCCTGGCGCAAAAATGATTTTAGGAAAAGCCGAGCGAGTGGCTTGGCGATCGCCATAAAGGGTATCGTCCAATAAAATGTCTGTGTGATTTCCGTGTGGTTCTCGTCGATAGGGGTCACGGTTGTCAGGCCACAAATCGTGTGTTTTTTGGTACGGATGGTTTCAATTCTAATGCCTGGTAGTTGGAACGCAATCTCCGTCACAGGTGCACCACCCAGAATTTTGTAAGCGCCTGAGTTTTTTGATGGCGCATGGGCGACCATGGTGAAACCGCGTTCGTTCGGTGCAAAGTCCTTAGCTTTCTCATGGATCGAGCTGCTTGAGCGCCACCACCAGGAGCCGTGTACAAACGGGCCATGGGCTGGATCCATCAAACCGATAACCGCATGATCGATATGGCAGGAAAACGACATGGTTTCTCGAATGCCAGGTTTGCCATTTTCAAAATGAGGCACGGAAGGGGGATTGATGGTCGGCGCGACATCTGCATTTGCGTCACTCGCCATATAGATCCAGATATTTCCTTGTGTCTCTCGGATCGGATAGGCCCGTACGCGTATTCTATCGATCTCCATGTCCTGACCTGGAACAAGGGAGGGGATTTCAGCGCAGCTTCCATCGGTCTTGAACTTCCACCCATGGTAGGGGCACTCAAGGGCGCTCGCGTTGCACCCACTGTCGCTCGGCGACATTAGTTTCCCCGACGATAGAGGGACGCCGCGGTGTGGACAGATATCACGTAATGCAAAGGGAGTGCCGTCAGCCTCACGACCAATGACAATAGGCTCTCCGAGCAGCACCTTGTGCTGCATCCCACCAGCTCGAAGGCTTTCCGCCGGACAGGCAAAATACCAAATATCGCGTAAAAACATATGTGTCTCTCTGCTCTTTCGATCATTCACCACCCAAGGATCAAAATGCGAAAAAATACAGTTTTGTCAATATTTTAGCAGAATTTTCTCTTTCAATTTTCGTTAACCCGCAACGGCCTAGCGTCATCTGGCCGGTGAGAAACGCCGGACACCTTCGAGCAAAGGAGTTCGCTATGCAGACGGAAATGTGTGTCATCGCTTTTGCGGCACAAAAGGGAGGGGTGGGAAAAACAACCCTGGCGGGACATGTTGCGGTTGCCGCTCACTTGTCTGGCATGGGTCCCGTCGGTTTGATTGATATGGATCCTCAGGGCAGCTTGCTCCGATGGTGGGAGGGGCGCTCAATCGAGGGGCTGTGCCTTTTCCAATCCGCGCAGGGTACAATAGCGCAAGCGCTGCAGGAGGCCGCGCGCGCGGGCATGCGCCTCGTCATAGTAGACACGCCGCCTGCGATCACCCGCGCAATTTCAGACGTTGTGGCGCAGTCCGATATTGTCATCGTGCCAACACGGCCAAGCCCACACGATCTACGAGCCGTAGGGCCAACAGTTGATATTGCGGAATGGCATGAAAAACCTTTGATCTTTGTTGTCAACGGCGCGACAGCACGGGCGCGCATTACATCAGACGCCGCTGTTGCGTTATCTCAGCATGGGACGGTGGCTCCTGTGATCATTCATCACCGAGTCGATTTTGCGGCCAGCATGATTGATGGCCGCACAGTGATGGAAAGCAAACCTGCGGGCAAAAGTGCCATTGAGATAGAAAGCCTGTGGAATTATTTGGCGGGTCGCATCGGACGGCTTCAGGCGACATCCGTTGATCCAGCTTCTGCCGACAATTTTGGCGCACGAGTGCCCACAAATTTAAATGCACTGGGACGCCGCGTTCCCGTCTTTGGCCGCCGACCCGGTCTCTAATTGAAATATGAGCCGGTCGCATTGAGTGGCAATTTGAAGTCGAGCCAAAAAAACGTGTAAGGAAGGTTTTCATGGGAAATTCGACAAAGACGCATTTCGGATTGCGTCGGTCTGATGGCTTTGCCACGCTGACTGGAAGTCTGCTGGAGCGCAAAGGTATAACCTCTCCCATCAGCAAGAATGAACGTGGCGGTCAGCGCACGTCAGGTGGAGAGACGTGGGTCACACAAAAACGGGCAAATGACGAAACCTACACCGGGCGCGAACGCCGATTGTGCGACGTCAGCCCTGTGGTTGAAAGACGTCGGTCGCTTCCTCCGAGAATTAAGGTTTCTGTGCGCTTAGAGAGCCATCGCCACGATAGGCTAAAGGCAGCTGCTCTTTTGCAGTCACGGACTCACCAAGATTTGATGACCGCTGCCTTGGATTGCTATCTCGATTACTTGAAAATTCCTGAGATGAAGGATCATCCATGTGTCTGATGGGAATGTCCTGTCGTTGGTAGGAATACTCACTATCTTTAGGTTTAAAAGAGCCCCTGGTTAAATAGTTCGTGAACGTGGGTTAAATTGTGATGGCACGTTGCTTGTGTTTCATTCAATTGCTATAAGTCGTTAACTTGAGCTTGTCGACGCAACGACAATGAAGGTGTCATTCTAGGCAATATAGATGCCTTAATTCACTAATTGAACGGAGCGGATTACATGCAAGACAAGGTGGATCTAGTCGCAATGACCGCCGAAATTGTTGCTGCCTATCTGAGCAATAATTCGGTAGCGATATCAGATGTACCTGCCTTGATAGAAACTGTTTACACTGGGCTGAGCAATGTTGAGGCATCTCACTCTGGGGACCTGCCTCTCCAAGTAGAACCGGCTGTGCCTATTAAACAGTCTGTAACAGATGACTATTTGATTTGTTTAGAAGATGGCAAACAGTTCAAATCCTTAAAACGTCACTTGCGCACCCATTATAATCTCTCGCCGGAAGAGTATCGTCGTAAATGGGGGTTGCCCATAGACTACCCAATGGTCGCGCCTAATTATGCGGCAGCCCGATCAAAGCTGGCAAAAAAAATGGGCTTGGGGCAAAAAGCCTCATCCTGAAGTTTTTGAGATTACGACTGCGGCCAATTTCGACAGCAATCATTTTCCCTTCATGTTCGTGCTTGCTCGATTCGTGTGAGAACGGCAATCTATGGTCATCGAATGCGATTTCACCTGTGCACCATGCAGGCGGAACAAAGCATCAAGGCTAGGGAAGATTAAGATGTTGGGAAAAGGCGAGAAAAAAAATCAATTCTTGAGCGCGACAACTTTGGTGATCGGAATGTTGTTGAGCACTCATGTGTATGGGCAGAGCCTTGCAACCATGCCTAGCGCAGACCATACAATTGCCTTGCATGAGCGCGCTACTTTCCCAGTCACAACAAGAAGCGATCAATCGACTGAGTTTTCCGGCTGGTGTGAGCTGACGTCTGGTGGCTCAGCAAGTGTGATCGTGGACGGCCGCCATTATGTTCCCCTGTCTGAACCAGCGATCGGAGATGTTGTTACCTTCAACGGAGCAGGAAAACGGCGGTTTGAAATGACCGGTACTTTTCAGGCCAATAGTGGGGATGCCGAAATAAGCTTCTATTTCGCAAGCGTGCCGGTCGCATTCTGTTTTGGCGGTGGGGATTGTGCCAGTGTTGAAAATGGCAGCAATGCGATAGCTGTTTCTTGTGGCCAATATTGATGTGATGTCAAAGCAGACGAGCAGCTCTTCGAAAGTCGCTAAATGACCATCAATTACGGCCGCTGGTGGTTTCTTTGGGGCTTCGGCATTGCCCTTGTTCTGGCGCTTACAGCATTTTTCTGGTTCTCAAACCAAAATAATTTGGGCCAAGAATTAGCGAGTGCCGTCACACCACTCGGGTCGCCGGCGACAGCGCGTTTGGATCGTGAAATGGCCCGGCTTCTGGTCATTGTGGATAAGCTCGAAAATGACGATGAGGCCCTTGGCGAGCGATGTCAGCGCTGTTCCTTTTTGGCGCAAACAGCAAATGGATATCGCGATAGAGCTTCGACAGCATTGAGCGACATTCGCAAACTCGAAGCTACCTTGTCCGATGAAATTGACAGTAACGTTCCGGGAAGAAGAACATCTTTGGAGCGCCAACTGAGCGCCCGGCAATCTGCTGCGGGGCGTGCGCTTGCCGGCTTAAAGAGTTTTGCGGCGGCTGCATCGTCGTGCGAGCTCGAAAAACTATGCACCCGAGATGATCCTCAACGAGCGGCGCAATCAGTACCATTCGATTGCAAGCGAGATCGTCAAGATGTGATTGCGTCTGTCGCACGCATCTCCGCGCTTGCCGAAGGGGTCATCACGCAAGCCCGTTTATGTCAAACAATCGGCTGTCCAGTAATGAATTGCGCGCGTTCCGCTGAATTGCTGGCAGATCTAGAAATAGCAGAAATGTCGATGGCCGAACTAGCCGGTGGTAGGACGGCCTTGAGGGGGGCTGAGCGCTCTGCACAAGGAACGGGTATGGCGACTGTGCTCGGAGGGATAGAGCGCGCCCTTGTTCGTTTAGCGCTGGATTCGGCTGTAACATCGTTGGCACCAAATGATTTGTCCGCGAGAGCGCATGATATGCGTAGTGGCCTTGTTGATTGGGTGGCTCAAACAGAAGTTCGGCGCGGTGTAGATAAAAACGGGTGGCGTATCAATGCCTTAATGGGTGAAATTGATGTGGCGGCGGAATGGGCGCTTAGCGGTGACACTGTTGAATATACGCGTGCCTACTTTGAAGCATTATCGCGTGCCATGTTGAGTGCGGCGCGGCTTGATGCCGCTCTGGCACTCGAAAGTGAAGGGAACTCCGGGAGGCAATCAACCACGGTCTCTGGTCCAATCTGCGGTGCGGTTGAGCTAGGAAATGCATACCTCACCACTGGGCGCGCCATAGCGGCACTTGGGTTTTGTCGCGCGAAATCGGCATGCATCAGATCAAGCGGCATACCTTGGTCCCGTGGCGCTCAAAGATCTGCCAGTGACGGAGAAATTGGTGCGCTCGCGGCAATAATTGGAGCACTGCCACTTGGAGCCGAAAGGCAAGCCGACGCAACAGTGGCTCGTTCTCTGCCAGCAGAAGTGTCAATGAACCGGGAAGGTTATTTGGCAGGCGAGGTTATTACCGTATCTGTTGATGCCGTGCCATCCTCCTGTCTGGTAAGTGGTGGTGCGATCGCAATAGCGCGTGCCGGAACAGCACAGACGGTTGAGCAACGTTATCATCTGCAAGGAAACACAACCTCAGAGGTATTGCTGGCAGCCCCCAATGAACCAGGCCATTACATGGTTAGAGTTTTCGCTTCCCCCGACCGTGGTGGTCAGGTCTTGAGTGAACACCCGTTTGAGGTTGGCCAGCTGGGGCCTGGCTGCGAGGGTTTTACAGGGATCTGGGATACTCAATTTGGTCGCTTGCACATGGTGGATCGTGACGGAGTATTATCGGGTAGTTATCGTCGAGGCGCAAAAGCACTTTTGCCGGGTCTGCTTTTTGGACAGCGGACGGGCCGGATTTTTCAAGGGACCTGGCTTTCTGAGCTAGGGCGCGGTGGAACAAAGTTGCGTTTGTTAGATAGTGGAACGCGGTTTCGAGGCACTTGGGGCGCACGTCCTGGAAACCAGACTAATGGAGGTCCGTGGAATGGGGATTGCCTGGGGCAGTAAAGTCTAAGGCCTGCAAGGTTTTTGATAATTGAGATAAAAGAGCAGCATGCCGGAAGGGGGAATAGGCCCATCTGGCGTGACGCCGCAGTTTTCGCTCTGCCTGCAATTGCTTTTTTAATTCTGACAGTCGCGCCAAATTCTTGATCTGATGTTGTCTAGATCTGGTCATCGCTGAGGTGCCAATTCTAACAAATCGCCGAAACGCCAGACGGCTGGCGCACGAAAGGTGGTTGAGTGAAGAATTGGTGTTGTCGGTCATCCACAGAACTATAAAAGATAGACCGTGACGGGGGATAGAATTTGCATAATTCGCAAATTAAAAGGACAATTAAAAATAGCGAACGGCCATGATTATGGGTGCGCACCAGGACAGGCGATCCACATATTTTGCTGGTGATCGGCCATGAAGCGGAGCCACGCAAAAGCGTTTTCCATTACGTGGGCCAGGCAATAACCGTCTCAAAACAATGCTGCCGTCTTTTAAACCGACGAAACAATCGCGCTCGAGCCCCTGGTCTAGCTGGCTCGCATCAAACCGATCTCCGATGAGCAGTTCTCCAGCTCGAAATTGACCATAATCCCGTGAAAGTTTCGCGGCAATGGGTTTTTTCGCCGGAACTCTCATCACGATACCGCCAGGAATCTCAGCTGATTGAAGGTTTATGTGGCCACCTGTATCGATGTCACCCAGCATCTCAATTCTTTCGGGCGAGGGTTCGTCAATTAGGTCGGCCATCCTGACGTGTAGTATTTCTGAGAGTGGAGCGAGCCAGTCTGCCGAAATTTTTATCCCCTGTGTTTCAAGGCGCGAAATAGTTGCCGCAGTAGTTCCAAGGCGGTTGGCTAGATCAGTCTGCGTCAAATTCATTTGCCGCCGGTAATGTCGAATTCTGTTTTTCACGTCGTTCGTCTTTCATCTGCGATTTTGTTGAAACATAAAGCGGATATATGAAAATTTGCGTAAAACGTAAAATTTACCCCCGGGTTTCGCAATAGCACCTAAGATACGTTCTGTATCTGTTCGGTAAAGCGGCGTCGGAAAGTCGTCTGCGTTGGAGGTGCTCATGAACGAAAATTCCTTAAATGATTTTGGCAAGTATGATCAAAAATCCACACTACACAGCATTTTCCCTAACCCACCTGTATCTAAGCGTGCTGTGCTTCAAGCGCGCCAGGCAGCGGAAGTCAAATTGACCTGCGAGGTGATAGCCAAAGTCTACAATATTTCGGGCACTGCGCTTGCCTCTCCCACGCGGGGAGAAGCACATGTCGCTTTCGCCCGGCAAATTGCAATGTATTTGGCACATGTGGCGTTCGGTATGAGCTTGGGCGCGGTTGGTCGCCATTTTCGGCGCGATCGAACCACAGCGGCCTACGCCTGCAGAAAAATCGAGGATCGCCGGGACAATCCAGGCTTTGATCTCATGCTGGACCGGCTTGAACACTCCTTGAAATCACTCTCTACGGCGCGATTTGGTGTCCAATGAACAAGGCGGGAAAGGAGCGGGTTTTGGGTATTGCTGCAGGCGAATTGAGACGAGAAGGCATTCGGTTGTTCAGGCGTATGATTGAGCCTGGCTACTATGTTCAATCATTGGAAGAGGCCCCCCTTTGGGGCGGGCTCTTTGGACCCCGAAACAGCTGGCGACGCCCGGTTTTGAAAGTGGATATGAAAATAGTAGTCGGCCTCCATCGTGCTGACCTTTTACAACTCAGCAAGGGTGCTTTGGAAAGATGTCAGGGAGCCGAAGTCGCTGGGGATCGCGACCATTTTACTTTGAGCGTTGTGGGCGAAGCCTGGTGGCGACGTCATTCAAACTACTCCGTTCCGTTTCAGGCCCAACATCAGCTTTTGGAGGAACGGCAATTTGTTGAGAATGACGGCGGATCAAGCACACATCAAACAAACGCCGGCGAGGCTCCTTTAGGCTGGCTTAGCCGCCGGAAGGGAAGTGATGGGCGCCCATTTTTGTCTGCTACCGAGGTTGATGCTGGAGAAAAGTTACGTCGCGACTATACTTTCGCAGGGCTCTCTCCCAACATTACAGCGAATTGGGACGCCATGTTGGCGCATGTGGACAAAACAAGATCGCTTCCTGCGGAGCATATGGACGCCCCACTTGCGATGCTCGATGCGCGCAGGCGCGTTGAGCGTGCACTGGTTGCCGTTGGCCCAGGATTGAGTGAGGTTTTGTTTGCGACCTGTTGCCAACTGTCAGGCCTGGAAGCCGCAGAGCGCTCCCTTGGCTGGCCACAAAGGTCAGCGAAAATTGTGTTGAAAATTGCATTAGCACGATTGGTCGATCACTACGGTTTGGGGATAGCTGGTGCCCCCAAAAGGCAAGGGCAGGTGTGGCATGCGCCGGGTGAAAGTGAAACCCATCTGAATATGTAGCTGAGTGTTTAGCCGACCGAAGAGGTGGCAATGCGGTGTGCGGCATGTTCTCGAACACGGGTCACCATGGCATGCAGACCATTCGACCTTTGCGGGCTTAAATGTTCATTGAGGCCCAACTTCTCAAACACGTCGCGCGCGTCAACGGCCATGATTTCATTGGGTGTTTTGTTTGAATAGATGATCAACAAGATGGCGATGAGACCGCGAACGATCAACGCATCGCTATCTCCTCGAAAAACAAGCGTTGGTGTGTCCGGCGATTGGTCGCAGACCAGCCAAACCTGGCTGACGCATCCTTGCACTTTGGTCACATCGTCATGTTCTCCGGCACTCAAAGGAGCGAGCTTTTTGCCAAGCTCGATGACATATTTGTATCGATCTTCCCAGTCATCGAGAAAAGCAAAGTCGTCGATCAGTTCTTGAGTGGACATCTTGTTTCCAGCATTTTGCAAGCAATTGACCCTTGTGAAATAGAGGTCAGGGCCCTTGAAGGCAAGAGGGCGCGTTGCTGAAGATATTGGGAGAAAAAAAGGACCGCACAGACCACCTACAAAGGGCATAGGAGTAGATGGTCTGTGCGGCCTGTGTTGGACGGGGGCAACCGTCCAAATGTGGAATACCGTGAACGAGCTAAATCGGTATTCCGCGTTCAGGCACCACGAAAGGTCGAAATACTGGGTGAAAGTACTTCAGATGACCCACGCGATTGCGCCTGAACGCTGGTATTTGAAATCTCAGAACTTTGAGCAGCAAGCCAACTGACGGCTAGGCTGCCATAGTGGAAGACCTGCTTTTGCACATGACCGGCAATGGCTAAGCCTGTTTCACAGGCGGATTGATTGCGATCACAGAAACTCAAGACATCTTCTGCAGAAGCCACAGCCGCATCGGCAACTTCAAACATGTCCAGCGATGCTGACGGTGCCTCGAACATATTGCCTTGCAACGAGGCGGGTTGGGCGCCGTTGGTGCCAGCCATCGAAACAGTTGGCTCATCTGGCGTCGGGAGCAATAGAGCGACCACCGTGACCCAGAATGCTAATCGTACCAAAAACATAAAACTTAGCCCTTTTACCTGCTGGACTTGAACCGTCTCCCATCGTGATTGAAGGGGTATGTAAGTCCGGCTTTCCATGTGCAGAGGATAGGCTTCGATTTATGCAAGCAAGCTTAAATACAAATATAAAATTGAATATATCTCGCACGAATACATGGAAGACGAAGTATATGAAGAATTTTCAGTTCAATTATTTTCAGGAACTTGAATATATATTGAAGTAATATTGTGGAAATTTGGCAGAAAAATTAGCTCAAATTGTGTGCGTTGAGTTTCTCTATCGTTCTGGCATAAAAAAACCGGCAGATTTCTGCCGGTTTTTCTAGGAATGCAGGAGCCTCTATCTATCGGCAGTCGGAAGCGCTCCGGCCCAACAGGCGCGAACATCTTCAATAGCATGTGTGCCAGCACACCAAGCTTCTTCTGAGGGGAAGTGAGCTGCCGCTATGCATTGATTGAGGTTAAGTTTCGCCCAGTTTAGACAACTCGTTGTATTGCGAGCTGGCGGGGCTAATTCAGATGTTTGCACTTCTGCATGCAAGGATGTCGCAATCAAATGGCGTGCGCCATAGGCCAAGACCCGCTCCATCTGCACCGGCATATAGGCTTGGGCAGGACTGATAGGTGAGAAATTGCTGAGCGCCGACGCAAACTGGTCAGTTAGTGCGTCTTCTTCAGTAGCTGGTTGCACTTGAGCAAAGTCGCTGGCAGTTGGCTCGGACGGCTTTTCTATCATGCCCCAGCGATTACCTTGAAATGTCTGTGCAACGGATAGAAAGCGGGTGCCCAACTCACTCAACCGTTGATTGTCCACCGAAATTTGCGCCATTACGGCGGCGACAGCCGTATCGGCACCATACAAATCTCTAGCAAAGCTGCCGCGACCGGTCAGCTGTTCGAGCACGGCAATGGCACCATGACGGGCGACAGCGCGTCTCACGCCTTCTGCAAATGTTGGGTCATTTGCTGCAATCAGTCCGCGATGGGCAAGCCACGCTTGTGCAACGGTGCCCGCTTCTGAAAAACGCAACTTGTCTAGAACACGTCGCAATTCAGATGGTGTTTTTAACGGGCTTCCAATGGCTTCGGTGACCGCGCGTTGGAACAGGGCATATTGTTCAGCAAGGGCCCCAACGCCGACCAGTTCAATTTCACCGGGTTGTACGGGGCGCGCGAGGGGTAGAGGAACAGCCGCAACTTCAACGGTGAGAGCCACCGGTAATGTTTCAGCCACATCTGCCGCAGGCACTACTACTTCGGTGGGGCTTGCAGCGTCCATAGCTTGAGGTTCAGCAGCTTCCGCTGCGCGTAAATCGCCTGCACCGATAAACAAGATGGCGGCCGCTCCGAAAAGGCCCGCTGTAAGCACTCTAGCCTTCGTAGGCACTCTCAATGCTCGCATGTACATCGGTGTGGTCATTTTCATTACGCGCTACTCCTCAAGGGCCCCAGTCGCTTGATATCAGCCGTCACAATTAGTTTGGAGGGATGAGCCCCCAATGGGAATTTCATGGCTTGTTAAGCCTAGCCCAAATTCGTTAACGGGATCGATAATCAAGACAAGCTAATTGTAGAGCCGGAAACGCTGATGCGCAATCTGTTCCGTTGCCCAAAACCTATGAGTTTTGAAAGGTTTGTGAGACTTATTCGGTTCAAGTTTTTACAATCCCTCGAAGAGCAAGGGTGTATGGGCCTTTGCGTCCACCCGCGCGCACGTTAAGGATAAAGCAAACTTGTCCACACGCGGTACGTCTTTAGCGTACCTCTTCAAAGAGATTGGTCATATTTCTTGAACTTAAAAGCAGACATTTGGGTCAAGGCCCTGATCCGCCGGGCATCCGTCGAAAACGTGCCTGGGATGGTGGTGCGCCGTGGGCACAGTGGGGCAGGAACGGTCTATGTGAAAGTCGCAAGGCTCGACGGAACAGCGGATGTCTACGGCCCCACCTGGGGTGAGGATGGCCAGCGTGTTTGGATGCGTGTGAGTGGTTCTCAGCCAATCGCGGATCAGGATGCAGAGGCTTATCTAGAGCGGCAGGCCAAATTTGATCCCGATTTTTGGGTAGTAGAGTTGGAAGACAAGCAAGGCAGGCATTTTTTGACGGAGCCTGTCATTTAGTACCTGCCTTTCTATTTTTGAGTGGCCTACAGGTATTTAGGGTCTCATGAACGCGTAATCCGTATCTGGATCGAGGTTTTCTGCAGTCGAAGTGAGCTCAGAGGCTATGTCCTCGATGCTGCGGGTTTCCTTGAAAGTGTGGATGACTTTCTCCAGCAATACCCGTGCAACTGTCTCAGCAGGAAGGTTTTCTGCTTTTGCCTCGGCCAAGGCAGCTTCCATGTGTTTGCTCGCGATTTCTCTCGCCGTTGTCATATTTATCTCCTTTGCGACCCCCTTGCCCTCAGCGCTTTTCTTGGAAGGCATAAGGGTGTGGACGCCATATGGTCAATGTCAATGCGGGGAAGCTCGCCCAGATCGTGTCACTATGCAATGATGCAAATCAACATTTTGCCGACTCACTAAGTCCACAAATCGCCGACTCACTGCGTCCACAAATCGAGAGGCGGGCTTGACGTTAATGGCGCCAGACCTGTTATGGCGCAAAGCGAAGAAGGGGCACATTTCATGGCCTTGTTTTTGTATCGTGACCGCTTGATTGAGTTATTGGATACTGTTGATCCCAAAGACCAGAGTGATTTCCCTCTCAATCCAGAACAATATGAAAAATTGACGCTGCACGATTTGATGGAATTGTTGACGGAAGGCCTTTCTGATAACCCAGCTTTGGCCGAAGATGAGCCGCGATTTGTTCTGGCCATTTGTCACATGCTCTACGACAAGGGGCAGGTAAATGCAGTCCGGGTCATGGATGATGGGGCGGGGCCAGTGCTGTCATGCGCCAAAATCCCTAGTCAATCCCTCGATGTGTTGGATGAACTGCGCATGCGAGGAGCTCTTGATCAGAAATCAGTCGATGAAGCCGTTTGGAACCCCTTAGCATAAGGCAATCGGGGGCATTGGCGTTCTGGTCACTGGCGCTGCGCCCCGAGCTGAGATAATGTCCGGCTCGTTTTCTATTCATACTTGGTATTGGTTCCAATACCCAAAGCCCATTTGGAGAATATCGTGAACGCGATCGACGCGGCCACTGCCGAGCCGACTACTGAAGAAGTGCGCCGCCGCCGGACCTTTGCGATTATCTCGCATCCCGATGCTGGTAAAACGACTTTGACCGAAAATTTGTTGTTGCGGGGTGGGGCGATCCACCTTGCAGGCCAGGTGAAGGCACGCGGTGATCGCCGCCGTGCGCGCTCTGACTGGATGAAGATCGAGCAAGATCGAGGTATTTCAGTCACCTCTGCCGTCATGACGTTTGAGTATAAGGGCGTCATCTGCAACCTGCTGGACACGCCGGGTCACGAAGACTTTTCAGAAGATACCTATCGCACACTAACAGCCGCCGACAGTGCCATCATGGTGATTGATGCCGCCAAGGGCATTGAAGCGCAAACCCTCAAGCTTTTTGAGGTGTGCCGATTGCGCGATGTTCCCATCATTACCTTCATCAATAAGGTCGACCGGGAAGGGCAAGACCCGTTTGACCTGATGCAGGAAGTGGCAGACCGCCTGGCGCTGGACACCGCCCCCATGACGTGGCCTGTGGGATCAGGCAACCGGTTGCGCGGGCTTTACGACCTGAACAAGGAGACTTTTGCCGCCTACCACAAAGGGGCGGAAGGTGAACCCACTGGCCTGAGTTTAGATAGTGACGGTATTACAAAGTTCATTCCCGAAGATGAGCTGGACGCCGCACGAGAGGAAGTTGAGCTCGCCAAAGGTGCCTGTACACCATTTGATATGGACCTCTATCGGGCCGGTGCTTTGACGCCAGTATATTTTGGTAGTGCGCTTCGCCATCTTGGTGTGGATGAGTTGCTGGACGCCGTGGCCGAGTTGGCGCCCGCTCCGCGACCTCAACCCTCATCTGTGCGTCAGGTGAGCCCGGATGAAAAAAAGGTTTCTGGCTTTGTTTTTAAAGTGCAAGCGAACATGGATCAAAACCATCGTGACCGTATTGCTTTCATGCGCATCTGTTCTGGCCGTTTCAAACGCGGGATGAAGCTGAAACTGTCCAGCTCTGGCAAGACGATCAGTGTTCACAACCCGATTTTGTTTTTTGCGCAAGACCGTGAGTTGGTAGAAGAGGCCTGGCCGGGCGACATTATTGGCATTCCCAACCACGGCACGATCCGTGTGGGCGACACTTTGACAGAAACAGAAGATCTTGTGTTCACCGGCATTCCAAATTTCGCACCTGAAATTCTGCAACGTGTGCGCCTGGAGGATCCAATGAAAGCGAAGCACTTGCAGCGTGCGCTGGAAAGTTTGGCTGAAGAAGGTGTTACGCAGGTTTTTAAACCAAATTTGGGCGCGAATTGGATTGTTGGTGTGGTCGGTCAATTGCAGTTGGAAGTTTTGGCTCAACGCATCGAAGCAGAATACAATATCAAGGTAATGCTTGAACAGGCACCCTTCGAGACGGCGCGGTGGGTGGATGCGGATGATCCAGCAGAGCTGAAAAAATTCATAGATGGCAATCGGGCAAGTATGGCCGAGGACAGAGACGGGGCACCGGTCTATTTGGCCAAAAGTTCTTGGGAAGTCGGGTACACGGAAGAGAAGTGGGCTAAAGTCCGTTTTTCATCAACACGCGAGCGCGCACCTGTCGCTGCCTAAATCAGATCAATCATTGCGGTGAATAAGACATGTTAGAAGCAGAAACAAATGGAATTGCGGAACTCTGGGCCCTGGTTGTTGAGGTCTGGGAAACTGGCGCATTTGGCTATGACATCGGTCATTTCCTCACAGCCGTGGCGATCTTTCTTGCTTTCTATTTTCTGCGCGGACTTTTCACCCGGTTCATTTTTTCATTCGTAGATCGCTGGGTCGCCGACACTGAAACCAAAATCGACGACTATCTGCATGATGCGTTGGCAGACCCGGTCAAAGCGACTTTCATGGTTGTGGGCGCCTTTTTTGCGTTTGACTATCTTGCCCTTGAAGGCACGCCGGCCGACCTAGCCCGCAACACTGTGCAATCGTTGATCGCCTTCACTATTTTCTGGGCGCTGCATAATTGCGTCAAGCCGTTGAGCCTTCTGTTAGGAGAGTTGGAAAAACTTCTAACCGGCGAGATGATTGAATGGATGGTTGCGGGCGTACGCTGGGGTGTCATTCTCATTGGTGCTGCAACGATTCTCCAGATTTGGGGAATACAGGTTGCCCCGATCATTGCAGGCCTCGGGCTGTTCGGTGTGGCCGTTGCATTGGGCGCGCAAGATCTGTTTAAAAACCTGATTGGTGGCTTGTCTATTCTCATTGAGCAACGGTTTCGGCGCGGTGACTGGATCAAGGTTGATGGTGTTGTTGAGGGCATTGTTGAGGGAATTGGATTTCGCTCCACGACTGTGCGCCGCTTCGACAAGGCCCCCGTCTATGTGCCGAACCAGAAGCTGTCTGATGCGGCTGTGACTAATTTTACCGCAATGACACATCGCCGCATTTATTGGAAAATTGGATTGGAATATCGCTCTTCACTTGGCCAGTTGCGTCAGGTGCGTGATGGCATTGAAGCCTATTTGTTGTCTGCTGATGAGTTTGCCAAGCCGCCGAAAGTACCACTTTTTGTTCGTGTTGATGCTTTCAACGATAGTTCAATCGACATTATGATTTATTGCTTCACCAAAACAACAAATTGGGGCGAGTGGTTGGAGATCAAAGAAAAATTCGCTTACGCCATCAAAGAAGTGGTGGAAGATGCAGGCACGGGCTTTGCTTTCCCAAGCCAGTCTGTCTACGTGGAAATGTTGCCGGAAGACAATGGGACCGAAGGACTACAAGGAACCTGAGCATGGATGTGCCGGAGGATATCGCAAAGGGTTTTTTACCTTACAATGTGGAAGCGCCAATTTTGCGGGTCCGTTATGCCGTCATCCCCTTTCCAGAGCGTCATTTGCTTTTTCAGAAGTACTACCCAACTAAATCTGCTCTCATTCTTGATGTCGGGTCAGGGATAGGCGTGGATGCAAAAGGCTTCGCAGATTTGGGTCATAAGGTCGTTGCTGTTGAGCCCGCAGATGAAATGCGTGCACTGGCGATCGCAGACAATGACCACGCAAATATAACGTGGATTTCTGACTACCTGCCGTCGCTTGAAAAGGTGGCGGCATTGGCCATGTCATTTGACTTCATACTGGCAAGTGCTTCTTTCATGCATTTACCCCCTGAACGAAAGTGGCGAGGCTTTGAGAGGTTGAGTGGGCTTTTGGCCGATGGCGGATATCTCGCGATGTCGCTGCGGCATGGCCCTGTGCCAGAAGGTCGAACGATGTTTGACATTTCGCAAGAAGAAGCAGAAGAACTAGGGGTGCGCGCCGGATTGGATTTAGTGGAACACACGAAAGGCGCAGGACAAAAAACGGTGCCGGGAGTTACATGGTCGAATATGGTGTTTGCCAAAGACCCGGGCTAGGCGGCTTCACTCAAGGTGTCTTTACGGACACGCCAAAACCGCATGGCCCGCAGCGCGAGATCCTGAGGCATTTCTTCGTAGAGTACTAGAAGCTCTTGTGTGTTGCTGAGGTCGGATTGCGTGTTTTTCCGCGCCAATAAGGCAAGTGTCGAGAAGGTGACGCGGTCGAACCGTGTTGCTTTACACGCGATGGCCAGCGCTTCACCAGTTTTATCGTACAAAATACGTTCAGCAGTTGCATCATCAATTTTGGCCAGTTTGGCAAATCCACAAATCAACTCGTCCAGTTTTTTGGCTCGAACAAGATCGATCAATAGTGACTCGGAGAGCTGACGCAGTTCAGCTTTTCGATCAATGAATTGTTGTGCACGTGACCTGTCTGCACCTTTGTCAGTAACTTGTTTGACTAATTTACGTTCTGTTTGAGCCAGGATCTGATCAACTATTTTAGGATCAAGTTCTGCCGATTTTTCTAGAATGGATGCGCGCAATTTTCCTGACACCACCCAGAATAAATTGTGCATAACATCGGCGGGCAGGTCTTTTCGATCGAGCAGGGGTGCCTGAAGCATCTTATTGGAGGCGGAGCGATCCGCTACCTTTTCAAAAGTCGATTGACCGATACGCGCGTGTGAATTGCTGACCAACGCATGAACAACGGTGTCATCACCATGATCAACCAGCGCATCGGAGAGGGTTTCGTTGACATCTGGTCGAGAAGCAACGATGGCACGGTGCGCATCACCGTTGTTTTGGACAATTTGAAGGAGATCATTTTCAGTGAGCGTGGTGCACTCATCAAGAATGGGCCCAGCCACCTCAATCTCATCATGAGCAAGTTGCTTGATAAGCTCACGTGGGGCCTCGGCGACGGTCGCCAACCGGCTGGCAAGTTCTGCGCGGACATCAACTTCCATCGATTTGGCAACATTACCCATAATGTCGGAGAAATGATCGAGCTCTATGGCGCTGTGGTCTGCCGGTTGTTCGAGGAAAAGATCAGTGACGTTCCGCAATAAGTCCCGACGACGTTCGCTCGACGGTTCTTGGGCTAAATCAATAAGGTCCCGCAGATGCGTGAAGCCACTCATGTTTTTGTTTTGTCCTATTGACCACATTCTCGTTACGTTGAATTTGGCCGAAAAATATTAACAAGCCATGGGAATTAAAGGTTTCAAATTGGTGAAAATTGTCTTGCTTTGCATTGTTTGACGAAAACCTATCCACAGCGTTTGTCAGTTTCAGGTTTTGTTAACGTTTTATTCATCACGATGGTCCGAGACTTGGTTTTCTGTTCTCAACTCGCTATCAACAAAACAAACGATAGGGAGAGAACAAGCAACCCACGGGAGATGATGATGAATAAAATCATCGAGTTCAGGCCGAGGGTGACAAACGGGAAAAGCCGCACCTACAAAAAGGCGGCAGATGTAATCCCGATGCCAGCTCGCAAGATGCCTGAGATTGAAAAAGTAGCAACCGCCAAACGACCGACTTTGGCGGATATGCTGGATCTGACCTGGCCAAGAGCGACAGACTGATCGTCGGTGCGTAAGGCGTGAGTTTGCGATTTGAGCGACATTGTTTCTCATCGCTTTAGAGCTGCGATTTTGTTAGGAATGGCGGGTAAGTTCCCGTCATCTGAATGTCTCGCAATGCCAGCCGCCGAAATACAAAATACAAATGCTCGAAAAATCGTGGTGATTGGTGCTGGCATCATCGGCGTGACCACGGCCTATCGATTGGCGCGTGAGGGGCACCGTGTGACGGTTATTGACCGTGAAGACGGGCCAGGCCTCGAGACAAGTTTCGCAAATGGGGGGCAGCTCAGTGCAGGAGAGTCCGCGCCATGGGCAGGACCTGGAGTGCCATGGCAGGCATTGAAGTGGCTCGGGCGCGCAGACGCACCGCTTAGACTTCGTCTGAAAGCCGATCCAAAACAATGGCGTTGGTTGTGGCGGTTTTGGCGGCGGTGCAATGCGCGGTCGCAGCGAGAGGGGGCCGCTCGCAACGCCCAATTGGCAATGTTAAGCCGTTCCGTGATGCGCGAAACCATCAACGCTCTGCAAGCGACAGGCGCAAACGTCGATTTCGATAGACGTGACGCGGGAATTTTACGTGTTTTTGCGACCCAGGCAGAAGTTGATCATGCAATGCAAGAGGCGGCATTGCTTGAACCGCTGGGCGTGACGCAAAACCGCTTGAGCGCCGCGGAATGTGTGGCGCTAGAACCGGCACTTGCCTCAGCTCATCAGAGGGGTGAGGTGGCTGGCGGCGTCTATTCGCCGGAAGATGCCAGCGGAGATGCGTACAAGTTTACATCTCAGTTGGCGGATGCTGCCGAGGTGCTGGGTGTCACATTCTTGTATGGGCAGACAGTTCGACGCCTGGAGCGTCAAGGGAAAGGCATTTCGCATGTGCAAACTGATTTACGTCGACTGGACGTAGATCAAGTGGTGCTGGCGGCCGGTGCCATGAGCCCTGCATTGTTGAAAGGCGTTGGCGCAGCCCTGCCGGTCTATCCTGTCAAAGGGTATTCGGTGACACTGCCTGTCGAAAATGATGGCTCAGCACCAACTGTCAGCATTACGGACGAAGCCAGACGCATTGTCGTGAGCAGGCTCGGCAATAGACTGCGTGCTGCGGGGCAGGCCGAAGTCGCGGGCTATGACCTCACTGTGGAACAGGACAGAGCGCAATCTGTTCTCACTGCATTGCAGGCGCTTTTTCCGGCCTTGGGTGAAGATGTCGAACCGGAGTTCTGGTGTGGCCTGCGCCCAATGACGCCAGATGGATGCCCGATTATTGGACGGGTGCCAGGGCAGGACAATTTGTATCTCAATACGGGTCACGGGACATTGGGCTGGACCTTGGCAATGGGCTCTGCTGATTTTTTGAGCGACTTGATGGCGGGGCGTGAGCCAAAGCTCGATCAGGGCCTATTTTCAATCGACCGTTTTTGAGAGACTTGAGCCGACGTCATTTTGTGAAATGTCGCCGAACTTGCGAAACCGCAAATGCGGAAAGCAAGACACCGCCACCAAACAGAGCAACGCCGCCATGAATGTCGGCACTTGTCAGCAGTTGGCCGTTCAATACCAGCACAATGAGAGCGAAAACGAAGACGTCAGTCATGGACCATTTTGACAACCAAACGAGTGCTGCGAGCAGCACACCCGTTGGCCGGTTTCCTTGGCGTCCCCGTGCCAGCAAGAATAGTCCGAGCAGAATTTTGGTAATTGGGAAAATGACAGAGACAGCAAGAACTAAAATACCGAGAGCCGTCTGACCTTCTGTAAAAAAGGATCGTATGCCGTCAAGGATGGAGAGATCTTGTTTGTAGAGCCAAAATGAACTCACGGTCACCGCCGGTTGTTGCAGGCCGACCGTCAACATTCCCAACGAAAGCAGCAATAGGGCCATCAAACGTCGGCGGCCCTTGATAGGTGTTGCATCAATGTTTGATTTGGAGGGGCTGACCATCATTTTACCGGATAAATCCGCCTTCTGCCTGCGACCTATGACCCCATTAACAAGGGCCTAAGGATTGAACATTAAGCTTGTGGCGAAACTGTGCCCTTGATGAAGAGAGCTTGGCGATGCGTTTGATCAACAAAATAATCGGGACGGGATTGACGGCTGTCAGTCTGACCGCGTGCGCTGGACAAGCTGATTTCGGGCGCAGCAAGCCCAACGAATTTTCGATTTTGACTGATCTGGGTAATCAATTTGCTTCTCTGGGTGGTTCCTCTGAGGCTGACGTAGGGCTCCCCATGACAGCGGAAGAAGAACAATTGCGCGTTCTGGCGGAGAATATCATTTTTGAAACGGCTGCCGACCTAACTTTTCTTGAGCGCCTCGCATTTACGGAGTCTGACGTGACGAGCGAGAAATCATACTATTTGCGGTTGCTCAAATCCCACGGCGAGAGTGGTGTCGGTCTGCTAAATGCATTTGGCAATGATGTAATGCGCGACGTGACGATGGTTGATCAAGTGTCCGGCCTGAGCATTGCGGTCACTGGCGCAGATGCCATGCGCTTGTCCTTGGTGAGTGACGCTATGGCGGCCAATAGTGCTGCATTTTCAGATGCGGTGGACGTGATTTTACGTGTCGAAGACAATGGCAAAGTAATAGATCAGACGGTCGATCTAATGAGCAAACGTCTGGTAAGTTATCGCATCGCTTTAAAGCAGGCAGCTTTTGATATCCCGGAAAGAGACCTGGTTGCGACCATTGGCGAGGCATTGCATTTACTGGAAGCCAGTGTTGCGGACATCAAAGTGGATGCTGCACGTCATCGCGCGGTGCGTGGCGAACTGTTCGCCCGCCGCTCCGCTGATTTGCCTGTCTAGAAAAAATTAGTAGCCGCGAACACGCCCTGGAGCACTGGAACCAACCGCCACACCACTCGTGCAGCAAGGTGTTGATTGAGCGTGTGGCACAGTTAGCTTGAGGTGGCATGTCGCGGAAGGACCTTCGGAACCCGCGTTTACATATGTCCAAGCGCGACATTGAGTGTCAGCTGAGCAGGCGGAGGCGCAATAGCGCGGACTTTCCACACCTGACGTCAAAACACGATAATCGCCGCCGGGACGATCAATGCCACGTTCTGAAAACAGTGCAGGTGCACCGGCAAATCCAGGGCCAGACGCCAACGCAACAAAGGCATAGCCAACAAGTGCAAACAGGATGTGCCATTTGCTCGGCGATGACAGGTCGATACGCATCAAATTCTCCTCATTTCCTGGCCGAATAATACGCGGAAGGAATGGACGAAGACTGAAGGCTGCTGTTCTGTTTTTAGGAAAATGAAAACAGAGTGTACGGAGTGTTAACGCCGACTTTCAGCGTACGCCAGTAACGCTTGCGCATTGGCGCCACGAAGCTGCCACGACATGCAACGCACACCACCACCCATGTGACAAACTTGGGAGGATTGAACAGGAATGACTTCGCGAGAAGTGGCCGCCTGGACTTGAGCAAGTGCCACCATGTCTTCAGGGATGCCAAATTGAGGGAAATAGATGCGGTCCGGCGTTACCAGTGCATTTGTGTAAAGTCCGCAAGCCGACCCAAAACGCTCATCGTAGATCGCAGAACCATCATAGGGCGTTACAATTTCATGGATGACGACACCCGGCAGACCTTGTTCTAACTCACGTCGCAACTGACTGGCATAGGCTAGGTCTTCAGGATAAGAATTGATGATAAGCGTGTTAATATCAACGAAACTCACGACGCCATCGGCATGCTCAAGGCCACCCTGCTCATCAGCAGTGATAAAGGCAACATTCGTGATGCCGGTGATCTGCTGAAGCGCAGATCTTGCTTCCGACTCACTCAATCCATTGTCTTGCAGGAATTTGCGACTGACAACGGCATTGCCAGCATAATCGTCTACGAAGTTTCCACCGTCATTCAGCAGGTCGGTAGCTTGAATGATGAGACCTGCTTTGTCGGACAATTCGACCAATGAGTCCTGAACGGCATCCGCATCTTCTTGGCCCGTGCGACCACCACCTTGCCCAGCGGCTGTGTAGCGGAACAAGGTTGCTTGTTCTGGGTTAGAAGAACCGAAATCGCGCGCCCAAATGTCCGACATGGGCGCGATGAGGACCTTGTCCGCGCCCAGTGCCTCTGCGTAGCGTGCATAGGCACTCGCCTCTGTGAGGATCAGAACTTGGTCATGCTGTGAGACGCTGTTCGCATAGGCCACGTGAAAGTCAAAGATGGCATCTGCGACTTCGGCATAATAAGGGTCGCCTGTGATTGGCGCCGCCAGGACGATCAGCTCTGCACGGGCAGGGCTCGTCATCGCAAGGCAGAGGGAAAAGAGAAACGCATACGCATATCTCCAGCTTCTCCCAAACATTAGCTACGGTGCCGAAGCTGCATCACTGTTTGGCGCCCGTCACCTGTTGCCTGATAAACGAGTGAAAATTCAGTCATCGCTTCATTGAAGGCTTCAATCGTCGTGCCCTCTGGAACTTCAAAGGCATCAACACCGCAGCGGGACATTGCAAACCATTGATCATACAAGACATCGCCGCTTGCCCGGATTTCGCCTTCAAACCCATAGCGTTCGCGCAAGAGACGGGCATAGGAGTATCCGCGTCCATCTTTGAAAGTTGGAAACTGAAGAGCGATAACCTGGATGCGGTCCAAATCGTCGATGATAGCTTCAGGTGCTTCGCTGCTTGACAGTGTGACACCGATCGGCGTGTTGCGGCCCATCAGTGTTTCGCGCTCGGCTAGCCAGCGGGTGAGCGATACAAACACAGGTACATCCGCTGGCAGCGTTTCGTCGTCGCCAACGTTTACCCAATCGTTGTCAACAATAGAACCGTTCCTAATTAGTGACATAGAGTTTCTCCTTGAACGGTTCTTTGCCGATCCGGCGGTAGGTATCTAGGAAGCGTTCGCCACCTATGCGTACGCCCAGATATGTCTCTACGATGGTTTCAATCGCATCCGCAATTTTGTCTTCAGTGAAAGCCGGCCCGACGATTTCACCAACAGAGGGTGTCTCATCCGCTGAGCCGCCAAGGGATACCTGATAGAACTCCGTACCCTTTTTATCGACACCCAAAATGCCAATATGTCCGGCATGATGGTGTCCACAGGCATTGATGCAGCCGGAGATTTTTATCTTCAACTCACCAATATTGTGCTGTCGATCAAGATCTTCAAACCGTTCCGCAATTTCTTGCGAGATCGGAATAGAGCGGGCATTGGCAAGGGCACAATAATCGAGCCCGGGGCAGACGATGTGATCGGTGATGAGCGCAAGGTTTGCATCTCCGAGAGACGTCGCATCCAGTTTCTGCCAAAGCGTGAAAAGGTCTTGCTTGCGCACATGCGGCAGCGTGAGGTTCTGCTCGTGCGTCACACGGACTTCATCAAAGCTGAACTCATTTGTGAGGTCAGCAACCACATCCATTTGGTCAGCACTTGCATCGCCCGCAACACCGCCAATGGGCTTCAGGGAGATATTGGCAATCGCATAGCCCGGCATTTTATGTGTCGCAACATTGGTGTGAACCCAATCGGCAAAGCGCTTGTTTTCAGTTTTTTCTTTTTCAAATGCGTCTGAAATATCAGGCAGCGTTTCAAAGGCGGGTGCCTCGAAGTAGGTCCGGATCCGCGCAATCTCTGCCGCGGGAAGGGTTAAGTTAGGATCGTTCTTTGCATGTGAAAACTCTTCCTCAACCTGACGCTTCATTTCTTCGGCGCCAATGGCATGGACCAGGATTTTGATGCGCGCTTTGTAAAGATTGTCGCGACGTCCATTCATATTGTAAACGCGCAAAATTGATTCAACATAAGCAATCAAATCATCAGCGGGAACAGCCGTGCCAATGAGCGGGGCGATCATGGGCGTGCGGCCCTGTCCACCACCAGCATAAATGTCGAAGGCGACTTTGCCATCAACGCCTTTGACCAGCTCAATGCCAATGTCATGGAAACGAATGGCGGCACGGTCTTCTCGCATGCCTGCGACAGCAAATTTGAACTTGCGCGGCAGGTAAGTGAATTCCGGGTGGAAGGTTGACCATTGACGAATGATCTCGCTCCAAATGCGCGGGTCGTCAATTTCGCCAGCGGCAGCGCCTGCATATTGGTCGGACGTCACGTTGCGAATGCAATTGCCACTGGTCTGAATGGCGTGCATTTCGACGCTTGCCAGGTCTTCCAGAATGGCGGGAACTTCATCCAGCTTTGGCCAATTGTATTGAATGTTCTGGCGGGTGGTGAAGTGGCCATAGCCTTTGTCATATTTGCGCGCAATGTGGGCCAACATGTGCATTTGTTTGCCTGACAACGTGCCATAGGGAACAGCAACGCGCAGCATATAGGCGTGCAATTGCAGGTAAAGGCCGTTCATCAGGCGTAATGGCTTGAATTGGTCTTCGGTCATCTCGCCGGCAAGGCGTCGTTTCACTTGGCCGCTAAATTGGGCAACCCGTTCGCGCACAAGCGTGTGGTCAAATTCATCGTAGCGATACATCGCAAATACTCTCTAATTCGGTGCTCAGGCAGATACGGCTTGTTTGCCAAGGTCCAGGCGGATTGTTGGTCCGGCCATCCGGATTTTTTCCCGCACGCTTGCAGGAACCAGGGTGCCGTCTTCATCCGCGACTTCAAACAGATAGGGCTCAACCACAAGCAGGGCTGCAACCGCAGGTTCTGCATGGGCAAACAAGGCAGCACAGTCTTCTTTGCCATCTGCCACGACAGCGTCCGTCAATTTTTCTGACCAATCGCCCGCTTTTGTGAAATAGACCACTTCGCCGTCGATAAGACGGTTGGCGGTGACAGCTTGGGTGGTCGCGCGCTTATTAGTGTGTTGGGCCAAACCCAATCCTCCACAAGTCAATCATGTGATTTATATCCAAGCGTTGGTAGCACTTGGGAATAGGTCATTATTGGGCGCAAACATGGTTGTTTTTGTATTATTCGTCAATAGGAGTGTGAAATATAAATAAAAACGTTTTGTTCATGTGGAATATAGAAAATTGGCACTTTTCTGGCCTTTTGCAGAAAACACTCCTTCACCCAAACAGTGACGTGATGTCGCCAACAAGGAGTCCCACAACTTGACTTCAAATTTATACGGAGTGTTAATACGTATTCTAGTGAATTGGGGGAGGAGAATAGGTGATGCTGCCAGA
>Ga0209344_10000585_pt1 | contig 59940 bp, 62 predicted proteins | sample Cruoilmetagenom6_FD_187293 | JGI IMG/M metagenome (GOLD analysis project Ga0209344, IMG submission 187293) | Oil polluted marine microbial communities from Coal Oil Point, Santa Barbara, California, USA - Santa Barbara Oil Seep Sample 6 (SPAdes)... | ecosystem: Environmental > Aquatic > Marine... | reverse complement strand
GCGAGATCAAGAAGTTCCACTGACCCCAGAGGTCGGTGGTGTGAAACGGGGCAGGGCGCGCAGGCGCCCTGCCTTTTTTGTGCTCTGCGGTGGGCTGGAACACCGCGCTGCGCCAATGCGGCAGATGCGAGCGCGGCGCGACCCGATTGAAGCGCGTCATTTGAGTTGAGACACAGCTTGAGCCCGAAACGCGCGCAGCCTGCTTATGTCGTGGGCGTTTCGACAGATTGCCGTGTTTCAACAAGATGCCGAAACGCTTTAGGGTGATTTCATGATCATCTCACCGGGCCGCAACTACATCTTCGTGCACATCCCCAAGACCGGCGGCACCGCGATGGCGCTGGCGCTGGAGGGGCGGGCGATGAAGGATGATATCCTGATCGGCGATACGCCCAAGGCATTGCGGCGGCGCGGACGTCTGAAGGGGGTGACCGCCGCCGGGCGGCTCTGGAAACACTCGACGCTCGCGGATATCGACGGGCTTGTGGATGTGGCGCAGATCGCGGATGCATTTACCTTCACGTTGGTGCGCAATCCCTGGGATCGGATGGTGAGCTATTATCACTGGTTGCGCGCTCAACGGTTTGTTCACCCGGCGGTCACCCTGGCGCAGTCGCTGGATTTCTCGGCGTTTCTGCGCCACCCACAGACTGTGGCCGCATTCCGCGCAAGCCCCTATGGGCACTACATGACCGATGCCAAGGGGCGCGAGCAATGCTGGAGCTATATCCGCATCGAACATCTGGAGGCGGACGCGGCGGCGCTCTGGGCGCATCTGGGGTTTTCACTGCAACTGGGGCGCGCGAACCCCTCTGACCGTGACCCGGACTATCGCCGCTATTACACGGACAGGGATGCCGCGCATCTTTCGGATATCTGTGCTGCGGATATCGCGCGATTCGATTACGAATTCTGATCGAGACACGCGGTAGGTGTGTGATTGTTTCTGCTTTCAGGCCAATCACTTGCGCAAAGGATGCTCCGTTGAGCAAGTGCGGTCAATGACAGGATTAAGCCGTAATATTTTCTTAACCGTACCCTTTTCGTTTGGCTCAGTGACCACACCAAAGTGTTTGGCAAAAGGCCGGGGCACCAAGGACCGTTGCATCTGTTTTGCGTTCGCCCGTTGGCTCGGAAAGAACGTCAGGCACCTCAAGGGCTCTTTATGCTGCACCGGGCCGGACCATAGGGGATAAAGAGGATGTTCGACAGGAGCATGGCAAACGACGTTGCACTGCAACCCTCAGAAATGACGGGGATCATGACCGGTACGCGGGTGGCGACACGCGCGGGCTGGTGTCCGATCGAAAAAGTGGACGCCGGCACCGAAGTTCTGACCTTTGACGCCAGCTTTCAAGAGGTGCGCGATGTTCAGCGTGCGCCGATCTGGACGGACAATAAAGCTTGTCCGCAACATCTGTGGCCCCTCGAAGTACCGGCGGGCGTTCTGGGCAACCGGGACACGCTGATGCTGATGCCGGAGCAATCCATACTTGTCGAGATTGATGCCGCCGAAGTGCTGTTCGGTGATCCGTTCGCCTTGATCCCGGTGCGCGCGCTGGATGGGGTCTGCGGTATAACGCGGGTTCCGCCGGAGCCAGAGATGATAGCAACGACTTTGCGTTTCGATGCCGAACAGATCGTGTTTGCCAATAGCGGTGCGATGTTCCTTTGCCCGTCCACGAATAACCTTCTGGATATCGCGCTGTCTGACTCGGCGCCGGAACAGGAATACGCTGTATTGCCGATGGGGGCTGCGCAACAATTGGCGGCTCTGCTCGGGGCGGCGATCCATACCGAAGCCCCCCAGAACTGGCCAGAGGCTGCAGCCGCACCGGTTTCCTGACCGGAACGCTGAAATTGACCCGATGACCCGGCAGCTCCGCCAGCGCACAACGTTGCGCGGGCTGGCCCGATCTTGCCCATGGCTAAATTCTCGTGTGCCAAACTTGGGTTTTTCATGTGCCGTACCCTTGCAACACTGAAGGGCGGCGGGCGTTTCGCATTTTCCGGGTTTCAGAAAATCCGCGGGAAAACCGTGTCCGGGCCGCTGAAACGCGGCCCGGACATTGAAGCAGGGGATCAGGCGGCCGCTGCTGCGTCGGCAAACCGCCCGTAGAAGCTCTGGCCTTTTTGCGCCATCTCGCGCAACAGGTCAGGGGTCGCAAAGCGCGGGCCGAACGCTTCGGCCAGGGCATCGCACCGTTCGGCGGCATAGGGTGTGCCGAGAATATCGAGCCAGGAGAACGGACCGCCCGACCACGGCGCAAAGCCCCAGGCCAGGATCGCGCCCACGTCACCCTCGCGGATATCCTCCAGCACGCCTTCCTCAAACGCGCGGACCGCTTCGAGAACCTGCGCGAACATCAGGCGATGTTGCACGGTGATCAGATCGGGCTGCTCTTCGGCACGCGGGTATTTCGCTACCAGACCTTCCCAGTAGCCCTGACGCTTGCCCTTTTCATCATAGTCGAAGAAGCCGGCGTTTGACTTGCGGCCCAGTCGGCCTTCGCCTTCCATCCAGAAGATCACTTCGTCCACGGCCGCATCGGGATAGGCGTCGCCCATCGCGGCCTTGGTCGCGCGGGCGATCTTGGCGCCGAGGTCGATCGAGGTTTCATCGACCAGTTGCAGCGGGCCAACGGGGAAGCCCAACTGCCGTGCCGCGTTGTCGATCAGCGCAGGTGCCACGCCCTCGGCAACCATGCGGATGCCTTCGTTGATGTAGGGGATGATGCAGCGGTTGCAGTAGAAGAACCGGGCGTCATTCACCACGATGGGCGTCTTGCGGATCTGGCGCACATAGTCGAGCGCCTTGGCCACCGCACGCGGGCCGGTCTGCTCGCCCTTGATGATCTCGACCAGCATCATCTTCTCGACCGGGCTGAAGAAATGGATGCCGATGAACTGCACGGGCTTGTCGCTGGCCTTGGCCAATTCGGTGATCGGCAGGGTCGAGGTGTTGGTGGCAAAGATGCAATCGTCGCCGACGACCTTCAGCACGTTCCTGGTTACCTCGGCCTTGACGGCAGGATCTTCGAACACCGCCTCGATGATCAGGTCGCAGCCCTTGAGCGCGGCATAATCCGTGGTCGCGGTGATCCGGTTCAGCGCCTCTTCCTTCTTGGCCGCAGTTGCCTTGCCGCGCTTGATGCCCTTGTCCATGTAGTCGGCAGTATAGGCTTTGCCCTTGTCCGCCGCTTCCTGTTTCTGGTCGATCAGGACAACCTCCATTCCGGCCATGGCAGAGACCAGCGCGATGCCTGCTCCCATCATGCCTGCGCCCATGACGCCAACCTTTTTCACCCGTTGATCGGGCACGTCGGGGCGGTTCGCGCCTTTCTCCAACGCTTCCTTGTTGATGAAGAGGCTGCGGATCATCGCCGAGGACGACGGGTTCAACAGCACATGGGTGAACCAGCGCGCCTCGATCTTCAGAGCAGTGTCAAAGGGCACCAGCGCGCCCTCGTAGACTGCGCTCAGCAACGCCTTGGCGGCGGGGAAGGCACCTTGGGTCTTGCCGTTGACCATTGCCGAGGCACCGACGAAGTTCATGAAGCCGGCGGGATGGTAGGGCGCGCCGCCGGGCATCTTGTATCCCTTTTCGTCCCAAGGTTTCACAATCGTGGGCTCGCTCAGCACCCAGGCGCGGGCGGCGTCCATCAATTCGTCCGCCGGGACGACCTCGTCCACGACGCCTGCCGATTTGGCGCGCTTGGGATCGTTCAGCTTGCCTTCCAGCAGCAACGGGGCCGCGCCGATCGCGCCAAGCTTGCGCACCAGCCGGGTGGTGCCGCCCGCGCCCGGAAAGATACCAACCATGATCTCGGGCAGGCCGATCTTGGCCTTGGGGTTGTCGGCGGCAAAGATGCGATGGCAGGCCAGCGGAATCTCCAGACCGATGCCCAACGCAGTGCCGGGCAGGGCGGCGGCAATCGGCTTGCCGCCCTTGTTCGTCTTGGGGTCCATGCCCGCGCGCTCGATCTTGCGCAGGATGGCATGCATGCCCATGACACCGTCAAAGAGGCCGCGCGCGGGATCGTCGCCCGCGTCATCCTTCATCTTGGCGATGACTTTGAGGTCCATGCCACCGGCAAAGCTACCCTCCTTGCCGGAGGTGATGACGATGCCCTTGACCGCGTCATCGGCCAGCGCGTCATCGACCAGTGCCTCGAGGTCAAGAAACCCTTGGGCGTTCATCACGTTCATTGACTTGCCGACCGTGTCCCAAGTGATGATCGCGACGCCGTCGGCGTGTTTTTCCATCGTGAAATCTGTCATCTCGTGTATCTCCTCTTTGCCGGGCTGCTGGTGGTCAGCTTGCGTCGGCGATGTGGGTCTTGATCGCGCTCAGCATCTCTGCTGCGGGGGCAGGGGCGAGCGTGATATGCGTGTGGTAGTCAAATCTTTGCCGATCCATTGCACTTCCCGGATCGCCGTTCAGGCGAAAGACGATATCGGGTGCGGAAGTATAAAGCCGGATCAGCGCCCCATCGTAGACATTCACGATTTCAAGCGTGCCAAAACTTTGCGCATCGGCAAGGGCTTTGACCGCGACGAAAGGGTGATCGTCTCCGATGGGGTGGGTGAATGACATTTGTCAGACCCGCTCGATGATGGTGGCGGCACCCATGCCGGACGCGATGCACAGCGTGGCAAGGCCGGTTTCCTTGTCGGTGCGCTCCAACTCGTCCAGCAGCGTGCCGATGATGATCGCGCCGGTCGCGCCCAGCGGGTGCCCCATCGCGATGGCACCGCCATTCACGTTTACCAGCGCCGGGTCCACGTCGAATGCCTGTTGAAAACGCAGGACGACCGATGCGAAGGCCTCATTCACCTCGAAGAGGTCGATATCACCGATCTGCATACCGGCATCGGCGAGGATCTTCTGCGTTGCGGGCACGGGGCCGGTCAGCATGATCGTGGGATCGGTACCGATCTTGCAGGTCTGGCGGATACGCGCGCGCGGCTTCAGGCCGTATTTCTTGCCAAACTCCGCATTGCCGATCAGCACACCGGCCGAACCATCGACGATGCCCGAGGAGTTGCCGGCATGGTGGATGTGATTGACCCGCTCCATATGCGGGTATTTCAGCTTGGCCACGGCATCGAAGCCCGGCATCACCTCACCCATCTGCTGGAAACTGGCATTGAGGCTGCCCAGCGTCTGCATGTCGGTGCCAGGGCGCATGAATTCATCATGGTCCAGAATGGTCAGACCGTTTTGATCCTTTACCGCGATGATCGACTTGGCAAAGCGCCCCGCGTCCCATGCCGCCTTGGCGCGCTTCTGGCTTTCTACCGCGAGGGCATCGGCCTGATCGCGGCTGAAGCCGTATTCGGTGGCGATGATATCGGCACTGATCCCTTGAGGGACAAAATAGGTGTCCATCGCAACGCTGGGATCGACGGCAATCGCCGCCCCGTCGCTGCCCATCGGCACGCGGCCCATCATCTCGACCCCGCCGGCGATATAGGCCTCGCCCGCGCCACCCTTGATCTGGTTCGCAGCCAGGTTCACGGCCTCCATGCCGGAGGCACAGAACCGGTTGATCGCAAGGCCCGGGATGGATTCGTCTAGATCGGAGGCCAGAACGGCGGTCCGCGCAAGACAGCCACCCTGTTCCATCACCTGAGTGACATTGCCCCAGATCACGTCCTCGACCGCATGGCCATCGAGGCCATTTCGTTCCTTGAGTGCGTTCAGAACCTGGGCGCTGAGGCGCACGGCCGTCACTTCGTGCAGTGCGCCATCCTTGCGGCCCTTGCCGCGCGGGGTGCGCAGCGCGTCATAGATAAATGCGTCAGACATCTTGTGTCTCCTTGTTCAGGCGCGGTCAGCCGGGCTGCCGGGCATCAGGTCATAGGGGTGTTTCCAGCCGGGGGTGTTCTGGATGTTTGAAAGCCACCGGTCGATTTGGGGCCATTCCGCGCGGTCAAAGCCGAAAGGTTCGGGGTAAAAGAGGTACCCGCAACAGGAGATGTCGGCATTGGTGATCGCACTTCCCACGATCCAGTCGCGCCCCTCGAGATGCGTGTCGAGCGCGGCGTAAGCCGCCTTGAGACGGCCCTGGATAAAGCCAATCACCTCTGGGGGGCGCTTCTCTGCCGGCAGGAAATTCATCAGGAAACGAGTCACGCCCGCCTGGGAGCTGAGCTTATGATTGTCCCAGAACACCCAGCGCATCACTTCACGCTGTTCTTCGGGGGTGACGCCGCCGAATTTGCCGGTTTTCTCGGTAACATGCATCTGCATGACGCCCGATTGGGTGAGGGTCACGTCGCCGTCCACAAGTACCGGCACTTCGCCCATCACGTTGAGCTTTCGGAATTCGTCGGTGCGGGTTTCTCCGCCGAAGAAATCCACATAAACCGGCTCCCAGTCCAGCCCCGCCAATTCCAGCGCCAGAGCTGCCTTGTAGGCGTTGCCGCTCTCGCCCATGCAGTAAAGTTTGATCGTCATCTCGTTCCTTTCGCCGGTGCGTCCGGCACGGTCTGTGGAGTTGAGTATTTTCGGCAAAATGAAGTTTGGCCGGATTCACCTTTTATTAATCCAGATGCAGTCTGGTGAGAGATGCGGAACAGGCTGGAGAGCCGATGGCCGTGCAAAGTGAAGCTCTGCCCCGCTGCCTGATGCCAGTCGGCCCGTGCGCGGGGTAGGGTGGACTTGTCCCTTTCATTTTGCGGAAAATACTCCCCGCGGAGCGTCCCGCAGGGGCTGTATTGATCTTTCGCTGTCTGCATCAGAGGGCCCTCGCAATCAGTTCCTTCATGATCTCGTTGGTGCCGCCATAGATGCGTTGAACGCGCGCATCTGCCCACATTTCGGCCACCGCGTATTCCTGCATGTAGCCGTAACCGCCATGCAATTGCACGCAGTCGTCGAGCACCGCGCATTGCGTGTCGGTCAGCCAGTATTTCGCCATCGCGGCTTTTTCGACGCTCAGTTTGCCGTCGAGATGCTCGACGATGCATTCGTCGAGAAAGGCGCGCGCCACCTTGGTGCGGGTCAGGCATTCGGCCAGCTTGAACCGGGTGTTCTGGAACTGGGTCAGTGGGCCGCCGAATGCTTCGCGTTCCTTGCAGTAGCGGATGGTGCGCTCGACCGCGCCTTCCATTGCACCCACCGCGCCGCAACCGATGATCAGACGTTCCTGCGGCAGTTGCTGCATCATCTGGTAGAAGCCCTGGCCCTCTTGCTGCCCGAGGATATTCTCGTGAGGAACCTCTACATTGTCGAAGAAAAGTTCCGAGGTGTCAGCCGCGTGCAAACCGATCTTGTCGAGGTTGCGCCCACGGGTGAATCCCGTCGCGCCGTCGGTTTCCACCACGACCAGAGATATTCCTTTGGCACCCGCCTTGGGGTCGGTCTTGGCGGCGACGATAATCAGATTGGCGTGCTGCCCGTTGGTGATGAACGTCTTTTGTCCCGACAGGCGATAGGCGTTGCCATGGCGCAGGGCCTTGGTCCTGATGCCCTGTACGTCCGATCCGGCTGCGGGTTCGGTCATCGCCAGTGCGCCGACCATCTGGCCCGAGACCATCTGCGGCAGCCAGCGTTTTTTCTGCGCCTCGGTGCCATAGGCAAGGATGTAATGCGCAACGATGCCCGAATGGATCGGGTGGCCCCAACTGGCGAGGTTGGCCCGCGGCGCTTCCATCAGGATGACGGCCTCGTGGCCGAAATCACCGCCGGCGCCGCCGTATTCTTCGGGGATAGAGGGGCAGAGCAGACCCAATTCACCCGCCTGGGCCCAGGTTTCACGATCCATCTCGCCCGCTTTGCGCCAGCGCTCGAAATGCGGCGCCCACTCGGTTTCGATGAAGCTGCGGGTCATCTCCGCCAGCATCGTGTGTTCGTCTGTCATCCATCCCATACGGACGGCTCCCTCTTCAGCGTTTGCGCGCATCAAGCTCGGAATTGAATATCCGAAGCCGGTGCGCGAACGTGTCCTCGTCAATCACGCTGTCGAAATTTTCAAACAGGAAGGACAGTGCCTCGCCTTCGTCCAGACCGGCCTGCTGGCTGAATTTGCGCAGGCGGCGATAGCCGTCTTCGGTCATCGCTACGTTGAAACGCCGTGTCAGGCGAAAGCGTTTTGGCATCTGCCGTCCTCCCTTGGGGTGAGTCCCGAACCCACCTTAGCTTCAGAACTGGTCGACGCTCAGCCCCATTACCGGGTCTGCACCCGATTGAATCCGCGCCAGATGCATCCCCGTCGCGGGCAGGCGGCGCTGCATGTAGTAACGCGCCGTCACCAGTTTGGCCTGATAGAATGCCGTGTCGCCGCTGCCGCCCTCGAGTTCCACCAATGCGGCTCTGGCCATGCGGCCCCACATCAGCCCGAGGCAGACATGCCCGAAAAGATGCATGAAATCATAGCTGCCCGCCAGTGCCGCGTTGGGGTTTTTCATGCCATTCTGCATGAAGAACATGCCGGCGGCCTGCAGATCCTTGGAGGCGGCTTTGAGCGGCTCGATGAATTCGGCCATGCCGTCCATGTCGGCATTGTCCTTGCAGAAGCTCTTGACCATGTCGAAGAAGGCCATGACGTGCTTGCCGCTGTCTAGCGCCAGCTTGCGACCCACCAGGTCGAGCGCCTGCACTCCGTTGGCACCTTCGTAAATCATTGCGATCCGGGCGTCGCGGGTAAATTGCGACATGCCCGATTCCTCGATGTAGCCATGCCCGCCATAGACCTGCTGCGCCTGCACGGTCATGTCGTAGCCCTCATCGGTGAGGAAGCCCTTGACGACCGGGGTCATCAGCGAAATCAGCCCTTCGGCCGCCTCGTCATCGCCGCGGTGCGACCGGTCGATCAGCTGCGCGCTCCACAGCAGGAACGCCCGGCCGCCTTCAACGAAAGACTTCTGGTCCATCAGCGAGCGGCGGATATCGGGATGCACGATCAGCGGATCGGCGGGCCCTTCGGGGTTCTCGGTGCCGGTCACGGCACGGCCCTGCAGCCGGTCCTTGGCGTATTCCAATGCGTTCTGATAGGCAATCTCGGCTTGCGCCAAGCCTTGCATGCCGACGCCGATGCGGGCTTCGTTCATCATGGTGAACATCGCGCGCATGCCTTTGTGCTTCTCGCCCAGCAGCCAGCCCTTGGCACCGTCATAATCCATCACGCAGGTTGAATTACCGTGGATGCCCATTTTCTCTTCGATCTTGCTGCACGCCACGCCATTGCGCTCGCCCAGGCTTCCATCCTCGTTCACCAGAAATTTCGGCACAATGAAAAGGGACACGCCCTTGATGCCCTCGGGGCCGCCGGGGATCTTGGCCAGCACCAGATGGATGATGTTGTCGGCCATGTCATGCTCGCCGGACGAGATGAAAATCTTCTGCCCCGAAATCTGATAGCTGCCATCGTCCTGCGGTTCGGCCTTGGTGCGCATCAGTCCCAGATCGGTGCCGCAATGCGGCTCGGTCAGGTTCATGGTGCCGGTCCAGTCGCAGGAGAACATCTTCGGCAGATAGGTCGCCTTTTGCGCATCCGTGCCATGCACGAGGATGGCAGATGCCGCGCCATGGGTCAGGCCCTGATACATGGTAAAGGCCTGGTTTGCCCCCGAGAACATCTCGCCCACGGCAGTGCCCAGGATATAGGGCATGTTCTGCCCGCCGAATTCCTCGGGCAGGTCAAGCGCAGTCCAGCCGCCTTCGCGCATCTGATCTAATGCCGCCTTGAAGCCGGTCGGGGTGCGCACGACGCCGTTTTCCAGCTTGCAGCCTTCGGTGTCGCCGACGGCGTTGAGCGGCTGCAGCACTTCGGAAGCAATCTTGCCCGCCTCGTCGAGAACCGCCGCCGTAAATTCAGCGTCAAGTTCGGCGTAACCCGGGATATCTGCCTGAGACACGTTCAGTACATTGTGCAGGACAAACTGGATGTCCTTCGTCGGGGCGGTGTAGTTCGGCATGTCGTACGTTCCCTGAGTTGATCCTAAATGTTTGGGCTGTAAATCCTGAGCTTATTCAGCGGCCTCACTGAGGTTGTTCATCGACGAGAGCGTCTGTTCTACCCAAGCCATCTGTTTGCGCAGGTCGGAAATGGCATTGTCGAGCTCAGCGCGCTGCACTTCCAATTCGCGTAGACGCTCGGACCCCAATTCGAGGGTACGCAGCATCTGTGTGTGCTGCCGGTCGCCCGTGTCGTAGAGATCGAGAAGCTGGCGGATTTCTTCGAGGCTAAAACCAAAGCGCTTGCCGCGCAGGATCAGCTTCAGCCGCGCGCGGTCGCGCTTGGTAAAGAGGCGTTTCTGCCCGTCGCGGATTGGCGCAAGAAGTTCCTTGGATTCGTAGAAACGCAAGGTTCGGGGCGTGACGCCAAAGGCATCGCACATTTCGCGAATGGTCATGATTTCGACGGTCATTTCGGTCCTGCAGTATCGTTAGGGTTGCACTTGATATGTGCTTTGAAGGGCTGCTTACAACAGGTGTTCGGGTTGACGTAAGTCCGACGTAACGTCACTTTCAAGGGAAGTGTCTCGGGAAGATCAATTTGTCGGGCTGAAGCCCGGCACGTTCCTACCCCTTGAGCGAGGCTGCCGTGTCGTCGCGCAGTTTCTGAAGCTCTTCCATTGCTTCCTCGATCTGCTCGCGCTGATCGGCCAATTCGCGCAACTGCTTGTCTGCCAGTGCGATCCAGCTGCGCATCTGCGCGGTCGTACCGTGTTTCTCGTAAATCATCAGCCATTGGCGGATTTCTTCGAGGCTGAAGCCGAATTTCCGGCCCCGCAGGATCAGGGTCATCCGCGCCATTTCGCGCGGGCCATAGAGCCGCGCGCGGCCGTCACGTTCGGGCTGAAGCAGCTCGATATATTCATAATATCTCAGAGTGCGCGGCGTCACGTCGAATTTCGCGCACATCTGCTTCAGGGATAAGCGTTCTTCGGTCATGGTTTCTCGCAACAAACGCGTGATAAGGGACCAAGTTTCGTCAGCGTGCCTCAATTTCCGGCATTGTTAAAGCCCCTAGAGCCCTTTGCATTTTATCTTAAACAAGGAACGCGCAAAAGGCCCACGCTCATTTAAAGTTGTAGACGTTTCACATCTGATCTGTGTCTGGGGGTAGCGTTCAAAACGCTTTGGATGGCCGTATCACGCTGCTGGGCGCGATCGGCAAGGCAGGGCACGGCAGACGGCTGGCCCTTGCGTGCGCGCGGATGAGTGTCAATAACGGTCAGGTGACCGCGAACCAGATCCAAGGCGAGGCCCGAAATATGAGCAGCACAGCGACCGGCGACGCAAACCACCCGGGGTTGCAGTTCTTTCGCGAATTGCCGCATGCGGTGGCGCTCGGCATAAAGGCGGATGTGATGAAAGATGGCCGTGCCGAGATGTCCATGCCCTGGAATGAGAAGCTGGTCGGTGATCCCGAAAGCGGCGTCATTCATGGCGGCGCGGTCAGCGCGTTGATGGATACCTGCTGTGGTGCTGCGGCGATGAGTCATCCCGGTGCCAACGGTGGCACGGCGACGATTGCCCTGCGGATCGATTACATGCGCCCCGCCACGCCCGGCCAGACGATCCGCGCGCGTGCCGAGTGCTTCCATATCACGCGGTCGGTCGCCTTTGTCCGTGCCACTGCGCTTGACGATGACGACGATCGCGCGGTGGCCACTGCAACCGGAACCTTTACCGTGGAGGGCAAGTGATGGCAGAGCAACCGCGCCGCCCACGTCCCGAGCCTGTGCAGGTCGTCAAGCAGCGGCGCGATGCCGCGTTGACCGCGTTGGTGGAAGGCGTGCCCTATATCCGTTTTCTGGGGATCAGCTTTGACCGGCGCGGCGATGAGCTGACCGGCGTTCTGGCCTATCAGGATGCGCTGATTGGCAACCCTATGCTGCCCGCGTTGCACGGCGGCGCGACGGCTGCGTTTATGGAAGTGACGGCGATCATCAGCCTTAGCTGGTCGATGCTCTGGCCCGAAATTGAAAGCGGTACAACACTGGCCGAAACGCTGGTTGCAGGGCAGATGCCGCGCCTGCCAAAGACCATCGATTTCACTGTCGATTACCTGCGTACCGGCCTACCGCGCGATGCCTATGCGCGGGCCAAGATCAACCGGTCGGGGCGACGTTATGCCTCGGTGCATGTGGAGGCGTGGCAGGACAACCGTGACCGCGCCTTTGCCCAGGCGACGGGGCATTTCCTGATGCCGCGCCGCGATGGCTGACAGCATGGCACCTGCCTCCGGGCCGTTGACGCATGCGCGCGTGCTGCGCATTGCGGGGCCAATCGTGATTTCCAATGCGACGGTGCCGATTCTGGGGGCGATGGATACCGGTGTTGTGGGGCAGTTGGGACTGGCCGCGCCGATCGGTGCTGTCGGGATCGGCGCGATCATCCTCACCGCGATCTACTGGATTTTCGGGTTCCTGCGGATGGGCACCAGCGGGATGACAAGTCAGGCCAATGGGGCAGGCCAGACCGGCGAAGTGGCGGCGATGCTGACCCGGTCGCTGATGATCGCAGCGGTGGGTGGTTTGACGATCATCGCGCTGCAACTGCCGCTTTTCTGGGGCGCGTTCAGCATTGCGCCAGCCAGTGCCGAGGTAGAAGGCCTGGCGCGCGATTACATGAATATCCGCGTCTGGAGCGCGCCCGCCATTATCGCCCTTTATGCCGTGACCGGCTGGCTGATCGCGTTGGAGCGCACCGGTGCCGTCCTGATGATTCAGGTATTGATGAACGGGGCGAATATCCTGCTCGACCTGTGGTTCGTGCTGGGCCTCGGCTGGGGCGTGGAGGGCGTTGCGTGGGCCACCTTCATCGCGGAATGGGGCGGGTTGGGCCTTGGCCTGTGGTTCTGCCGGGCGGCGTTCGGCGTGCCTGCATGGCGCGACTGGGGGCGCGTCTTTGATCGGGTCCGGCTGCGCCTGATGCTGGGGGTGAATCTTGATATCCTGCTGCGGTCGATGATGCTGGAGGTGATGTTCGTCTCGTTCCTGTTTCTTGCCAGTGATTTCGGCGACGTGACGCTGGCGGCCAACCAGGTGCTGCTGCAGTTCCTGCACATAACGGCCTATGCGCTGGACGGGTTTGCCTTTGCCGCCGAGGCGCTGGTGGGGGCCGCGTTTGGCGCGCGCTCTGCCGTGCGGGTGCGCCGGGCGGCGCTGCTGACCAGTCTCTGGGGGATAGGCTGCGGCGTGGTTCTGGCGGTGGGGTTCGGCATTGTCGGCGTCTGGGGGATTGGCCTGATGACCACGGCGCCGGATGTGCAGGCCGCCGCGCAGCTCTATCTGCCCTATATGATCGCGGTGCCGCCGCTGGCTGTGGCGGCCTATATGCTCGATGGCATCTTCATCGGCGCCACGCGGACGCGCGACATGCGCAACATGATGGCGATCAGCCTTGCGGTCTATGGCATCGCGGTGTTGCTGCTGCTGCCCGCCTTTGGCAATCACGGGCTCTGGATCGCGCTCCTGATTTCCTACGTGACGCGCGGGTTGTCATTGGGCGCGCGCTATCCTGCGCTGGAACGAGCGGCGGCAGATTGATGCGCTGCATGTTCGCCGCTCGGGCCCCGCTGTGCTAGACTTCCCGGAGATAGCACAGAGGGCAGAGTATGGTGCTTGGCGCATTTTCGGTCAGTCTGGCGGTCAAGGATCTGGCCCGCTCACGCGCGTTTTACGAGGCGCTCGGGTTTGCAGAGGCAGGTGGCGCGCCCGATCAGGGCTGGCTGATCCTGCGCAATGGCGACACGGTGATCGGTCTGTTCCAGGATATGTTCAAGGGCAACATCCTGACCTTCAATCCCGGCTGGGACCAGAGCGGTGCGTCGCAGGCTGCGTTCACCGATATCCGGCAGATCGAGGCGCGGCTGAAGAAGGCCGGGCTGGAGATCGAGCGCGAAACCGGCGGCGGTACTGGTCCGGCCAGCCTGATCCTGCACGACCCGGACGGGAATGCGGTGATGCTCGACCAGCATGTGGATGCGCCAGACACCTGTCGCACCGCGTGATCAGTCCGTGGTTTGCAGCCGCGAGCGTTGCACCAGCAGGATCGTCAGCAGCGGCAGGATGAAGCCCAACGCGCCGGTGGTGATCAGCAGCCAGCCGAGCTGGGTATAATCGGCAGGTACCTCCACGCCACCGGTGGCATCGGTGATCTCGCGGTTAACCACGAAAACCTGGTTCAGGTATTTCGTCGCCAGGGAACTGGCCGAAAGCGCGAGATTGGTGAAGGATGCCATGACCGCAAAAAACGTCGCCTTGAGGTTGTCGGGCGCGTTTCGCGCGATCCATGCCAGCATTGGGATGAGGGCAATCTGGCTCAGCGGGGATTCCGCCGCAGTGTCCAGCACGGCGATGAACCGTGCATCGACCAGCCCGCCAGTCAGCGGTGCGGTGATGTCCTGAATGCCGTAGTATAGTGCGATGTTGGGCAGGGCGAGCACCCCGGCCGCGATGGTGAGGATCAGATAGACTTGCGTCAGCCTGCGCTGTGCCATGAACGGGCGCAGCACGATCATCGCCACCAGAGTCAGCACCGCCGCCACAAGTTGCAGGACCGACAGGAATTGCGGATCGAAGCCGAGCTCGTCGATCGAAAACCACGTGGCGCCCTGTCCGGGCAGGGGAACGGCGCGAAAGACGAAGATGATCAGCGCCGTACCCACCAGCATCCGCGCTTGCGCGGGCGACAGGACGCGCAAAAGTTGCCGCATCAGCAACAGCGCGATGGTCATCGACCCGGCAAAAACGATCTCTTGCGCATAGGGCACTTTTAACAGCCCGACGCTCAGCGAAAGTGCGACAAAGGCACCGCCGCCGATGAAATACCAAGGATTGACCTTTGTTGGCGGGCCGGGCCGGTGTGTCAACGCGCCGGTATCCAACCCCGCCCGCACCGCGCGACGGATCGAAAGGCGCCGCTGGAGCGAGGCGAGGATCACGCCCGAGACCGAAATCAGTGGCACGATCATCGCGATAAGGTAGATATCGGCGTAAACCTCTGCCTTGGCGGGTTGCGTCAGATCCTCCACCCCGTCGAATGCGACGATGTTGATCATGGCCACAATGAGGGTGCCGCCGATCAGCGCGACGCGCCCCAGCATCTGCATCGTCGTATGCATCCCGCGCAATATATCGTCGTCCAACGGCGCGCCGTCCGGTGCGTGCCGTGGCACTGCCTCGACCGACATCGCGTCAGCGACGGCGTCCTGCAACACCAGACCGCAAGGGGCCAGCAGCGTTGAAGCGATGAACCATGCCTCGATGGGCAGCACTGCACCCATGGCATCGGGCGTGGAGATCAGCAGGTACATGATGCCAAAGCTGCTCGCGACCAGTGCTGCCCCTAGATAGAGCAGCAGCCATTTCCAGCGCCAGACGATATCCACCAGATGCCCCAGCGGCATTTTCAGCGCCCAGGGCAAGCCGGCCCAGAATGAAAGCCCGGCCAGAAAGGCAGCGGACAGCCCTAGGTATTCCTTGACGAAGAACACGCCGACAATCGCAGTCAGTGTCGAAACCCCGTAAGCAAGATAGACCATCAGCGGCGGCAGAAACGACCAGCGCATCTGTCGAAAAAGGTCGAAGAGAACCGCATCGAACCAGCGAAATATGGTCTGGGTCAGTTTCATTTTGTCCTGTCTCTCACCGGCGTTGGCACAGGATCAGCCGCATTGAGGTATAATGCAATGCGGCATGTCCGGGCATGGCCATCCGGTCAGAGCAGACCAAGCAGGGCTTCGGGCGGGCGTCCGATCACGGCGGCATCGTTGGTAATTCCGATGGGCCGCTCAATCAGTTTCGGATTCGCGGTCATTGCTGCAAAAAGCGCGTTCTCAGGGTCCGAGAGGCTTAGCCCCAATTCGCGGAAAATGGTCTCGCCGGGGCGCATCATCTCGGCCACGGGGCGTTTCAGCAGCGCGTGCACTGCGCGCAGTTCCGCCTCTGACGGGGCGTCTTCCAGATAGCGCCGGACTGTCACCTGCGCGCCGCGCTCCTGCAACAGCGCCAGTCCCGCCCGCGATTTCGAGCAGCGTGGATTGTGCCAATAGGTGATCATAGCCACTCCTCCCGTTTCGTGCCGACCGCGTCCGCGACCGATGCATGTCCGTCCGCCTCCAACAGCCGATCCAGCCCGGCGGCGATGCGCGGCACCAGCGACAGCCCCTCGTATACCAGCGCGGAATATAGCTGCACCGCCGTGGCACCTGCGCAGATCTTGGCATAGGCATCTTCGGCGCTGGCGATCCCGCCCACGCCGATCAGCGGCATCGCGCCGTCGGTCAGTTGTGACAACCGCGCCAGAACGCGCGTGGATTTCTCCATCAGCGGCGCGCCGGACAACCCGCCCTTTTCAGCGCGCGCCGCACTGGTCAGCCCGTCGCGGTCCAGCGTCGTGTTGGTGGCGATGATCCCGTCCAGTTTGGCGGCGCGGGCCACTTCGGCAATCTCGGCAAGTTCGGCATCGCTTAGGTCCGGCGCGATCTTGAGGAAGATGGGGATGGGCCGCTCCAGCCAGTCGCGCACTTCCATCACGCCTTTGAGCAGCGCCGTCAGCGCCTGGGCGCCTTGCAGGTCGCGCAGCCGTTCGGTGTTTGGCGACGAGACATTGACCGTCGCGAAATCCAGGTGCTGCCCACAATGGGCCAGAACACGGGCGAAATCCTCGGCCCGGTCGGCGCTGTCCTTGTTGGCCCCCAAATTGAGGCCGATCACCGCGTCCTTGGGGCGCGCGGCAAGACGCCCGGCAGCGGCGTCCATGCCGGCGTTGTTGAACCCGAACCGATTGATCACGGCGCGGTCCTGCGGCAGCCGGAAGAGGCGCGGGCGCGGATTGCCGGGCTGGGCTTGCGGCGTCACCGCACCTACCTCGATCATGCCGAAACCCGCGCGCGCCAGCGGTGCCAGCACTTCGGCGTTCTTGTCGAACCCGGCGGCGAGGCCGATGGGATTGTCCAGGCGCATTCCGGCCAGTTCGGTCCGCAGGCGCGCGGTGGTGATCCGGCCGGGCAGGGGAACGAGGCCAAGGCGCAAGGCACGCAACGCCAGACCATGCGCCGTTTCCGGATCGCACCGGTGCAGCAGCCGCAGGCCGAGCCGCTCCAGCATGGTCATTCCATCCCGGCGGGGAGCTGATGCTGCCCGTCCACCAGGGGCAACGGCTGTGCCCACGCCACGTCCGACAGGCGCAACTCCCGGTACAGATGCGGGAAGAGCGCGCCACCGCGCGACGGCTCCCACCGCAGGTCATCGCCCAACCGGTCGGTCTCAACCCCAAGCAGAATCAGACCGTCTTCGCCTGCGAAATGCTTTGCGGCGGTTTCGGCCGCCTGTTCCGCGGTCGAGAAATGCACATAGCCATCGACCAGATCGACAGGCGCACCTGCAGACTGGCCACTGGCGCGCAGTTCGGCCCATTCGGCGGCGCGGAAAATCTTGTAAATCACCATGGCGGGGTGATGCCCCGGCATGTGCGCGCGGTCAAGCGCAGATGGGTTTGACGCGGCCTGCGTGGCAGGGCACCATCTGCGGCGTAACTGCGTTGCCAAAGGAGTATGTTGATGATCCGCCCCCTGTTGACCGCTGTGGTGCTGGGCTGCGCGGCCCTTCCTGTATTGGCCGAGGACCGTCTGACGATTCTGCATACCAATGACTTTCACGCCCGGTTCGAGCCGATCAACGCATACGATTCGACCTGCAAGCCCGAGGACAACGCAGAGGGCAAGTGCTTTGGCGGCACCGCCCGGTTGATCTCGGCGATCACCGCCGCGCGGGATGCCGCCACGGCGCCGGTGATCCTTGTCGATGGCGGCGATCAGTTTCAGGGCACGCTGTTTTACACCCACTACAAGGGCAAGCTGGCCGCCGAGATGATGAACCTACTTGGCTATGACGCCATGACCGTGGGCAATCACGAGTTCGACGACGGCCCCGAAGTGTTGCGCGCCTTTGTCGACGCGGTCGAATTTCCGGTGCTGATGTCCAATGCCGATCTCTCGGACGAGCCATTACTGGCAGACAAGATTGCCCGGTCCGTCGTGATCGAACGACGTGGCATGACCGTGGGCCTCATCGGCCTCACGCCGCAGAACACCGATGAATTGGCCGCGCCCGGCCCGAATGTCACATTTTCCGATCCGGTTACGGCCGTGCAGGCCGAGGTGGACCGCCTGACCGATGCGGGCATCACCCGGATCATCGTGCTGTCGCATAGCGGCTACGCCGTTGATCAGCGCGTGGCGCAGGAGACGACTGGCGTTGACGTGATCGTGGGCGGGCATTCCAACACCTATCTGCACCCCACCGATCCCGAGGCTGAGGGGCCGTATCCGACCATGATCGGCGACACCGCCATCGTGCAGGCCTATGCCTACGGCAAATTCCTCGGCGCGCTGGATGTCACTTTCGATGCATCTGGGAAACTGGTTTCTGCGACCGGCGCGCCACAACTCATTGATGCGGGCGTGGCCGAAGATGCAGGCGTGTTGGCCCGGCTGGCGCAGGCGGCAGAACCGCTCGAGGAGCTTCGCAACAAGGTCGTGGCCGAAGCGGCCCTGCCCATCGGTGGCGATCGTGACGCCTGCCGTACCGGCCCCTGCGCGATGGGTATCGCCGTGGCCGAGGCAATGTTGGAGCGGGTCAGGGATCAGGGTATCGAAATCGCGCTGCAAAACGGCGGCGGTGTGCGTTCTGGCATCGATGCGGGCCCCGTAACGATGGGCGAGGTGCTGACCGTTTTGCCATTCCAGAACACGCTTTCGACCTTCCGTGTCTCGGGGGCCGAGGTGCTGGAAGTACTTGAAAACGGCCTGAGTCAGGTTGAGGAGGGCGCAGGCCGATTTCCGCAGGTCGCAGGCATTGAGGTGGTCTATGATCCCGCCGCAGCACCCGGCAGCCGGGTGCGCGCTGTGACAGTGGCGGGGGCGCCGCTCGATCCCGATCGGCTTTATGGCATGGTGTCCAACAATTACTTGCGCAATGGCGGCGACGGCTATGCCGTGCTCAAAGGCGCGCGCGAGGCCTATGATTTCGGTCCCGATGTGGCGGATGTGCTGGCCGAATATTTCGCCCGGCGTATCCCTTTCATCCCAATGGTCGATGACCGCGTCCGAACAAGTGGCGAATAACCCCATGTCCTTCATTTTGCCAAAAATACTCAATGCACTCCGCAGCAAAGGTCACCCACGCCCATGAACCAAGTCAAAGACCAATACGAGGTTTACCCGTACCCCGAGCGTGATCCCAAGGATGAAGCCAAGCGGCTGATTACCGGCTCTCCCTCGCACCCGTTGGAGATTGACCATTTCGTGTTCGGCGGGCAACGCGACTGGTCACGGCCGCTGCGCGCGCTGGTGGCGGGTGGCGGCACCGGGGATGGGCTGATCCAACTGGCACAATTGATGGCGCAGGCGGGCAAGCCGTGCGAGATCACTTACGTTGACCTCAGCGCGGCGTCGCGCAAAGTGGCCGAGGCGCGGGCGCGGGCGCGAGGGCTGACCGGCATCCGCTTCATCACCGGCAGCCTGATGGACGCGCCCGATCTGGGGACTTTCGATTACATCGACTGCTGCGGGGTGTTGCACCATCTGCCTGATCCGGTTGCCGGTTTCGCGGCGCTGCGCGCGGCGCTGGCTCCCGGCGGCGGGCTGGGGTTCATGGTCTATGCGCCTTATGGCCGGTCCGGTGTTTATCCCTTGCAAGAGGCATTCGGCGCGCTTTTCGAGGGCATGTCACCGGAAGAGCGTCTGAAAGCTGCGCGCAAGATCATGGAGACCTTGCCCGAGGGGCATCCCTTTTCCAGCAATCCCAACGTGGTTGACCACCGCAAGAGCGACGCGGGGTTCTACGACTTGTTGCTGCATTCGCAGGACCGGTCTTTCACGGTTCCCGAACTTCTCGATACCCTGGCGCAGGCGGGCTGGGCATTGAGCGGCTTTGCCATGCCGGCACTTTACGAGCTGGACCGGCTGGCCCCGGTGCCCGAACATCTGGACATCCCCGCGCAAATGGCCGTGGCGGAGAAACTGCGCGGCTCGATCAAGACGCATGTTGGCTATGCCGTGGCTGCCGACGCGCCGGTGACGCCCGCGTCGGGCAAGAACCGGACGCTGGTTCCGCATATTCGTGGCATTGCACCGCAGAAACTGGCGCAGGGTCTGGCACAGGGGCAGCGGCCCAAGCTGGCCTATCCCGGGACCAAGAGTCACCTGTCGCTGGGGCGCGAGGCAGCGCCTTTGATCGGAGCGATCAACGGTCGCCGGTCGCTGGCCGAGATTGCCGCCGCTGCACGGCTCGATCCCATCGCCATGGGCGCGCAGTGGTCACGGATCGAAAGCGAACTGGTCAGCTGGGGGATGCTGCATTACTCGGGTATTCTGCGCTAGGCCATGTGCGGTCGCTGTGCCATCACCTTGCCGAATGACGCGATGGCACAGCTATTCGCTGCGCGCCCGGCGAACGACCTGCCGGACGTGCCGAATCGCAATGTCCGTCCGACGGATCAGATCCATACGGTTATATTGGACGCAACAGATCGCAGGCTGGCGCCGATGCGCTGGGGATTTGTGCCTGTCTGGTACAAGGCTCTGAATGACGGGCCGCTGCTGATCAATGCCCGGGCCGAGACGATTGCGGAAAAGCCGGCATTCCGCGATGCCTGCCTCACCCGGCGCTGTCTGATCCCGATCAGCGGTTTCTACGAATGGACGACCGGCGCAGATGGCAAGAAGCAGCCGTGGTACATTGCTGCGCAGGACGACGCACCGCTGGCCTTGGCAGGTATCTGGCAGGATTGGGCGCGCGGCGAAGCGTCAGTTCGCAGTTGCGCCATCGTGACCACGGCGGCGAACGAAGCATTGAAGCACATTCATCACCGGATGCCGGTCATCGTGGATGCCGCCGATTGGCCGTTGTGGCTGGGCGAGGCGGGCAAAGGTGCCGTCACCCTGATGCGGCCCGCCACCGATGGCTTGCTAAAGTTCGAGGCGCGCGCGCCGGAATAAGGTGGGGGCCGGCATCGGCGTGGCGGTCAGTCGCCTTCGAAGGCGCAGAGCGCGTGCACGTCCATCCCCAGCGCTTCCAGTCGCTTGCGCCCGCCCAGATCCGGCAGATCGACCACGAAGGCACATCCCGCGATCCGGCCGCCCTGCCGTTCAATCAGGCGGATACCGGCCTCGGCAGTGCCGCCGGTTGCCAGAAGATCATCGACCAGCAGGATTGTCTCGCCGGCCTCAATGGCGTCCTCGTGCAGCTCGACCGTCGCATCGCCGTATTCCAGTTGATAGTCCTGCGCGATGGTGCGCCCCGGCAGCTTGCCCGCCTTGCGGACCGGCACGAAGCCGACGCTGAGCTGGTGCGCCACGGCGCCACCAAGGATGAAACCGCGCGCCTCCAGCCCCACGACCTTGTCGATCCTCAGCCCGGCATAGGGGTGCAGCAACTGGTCGATGGCCATGCGGAATCCGCGCGGATCGGCAAAGAGCGTGGTTACATCGCGGAACATGACGCCCGCCTGTGGGAAATCGGGGATGGTGCGGATATAGTCCTTGATCGTCCGGGTCGGGGGCATTCGCAGTACCTTGTCTGGTTATAATCTGGCCGGTGGGGTTTGGCCGATCCACTGCCCGCATGCAAGCGCGGGCTATGTCTTTGCCTACCACAGCGTCGGTTTGGCGACCATCAGCCAGAAAACCACGACAAGCGCGGCAAAGGCGGGCCAGCCGAGGATGAACCAGATGCGATAGGCGCGGATGGCGCCCTCTGGCAGAGATGCGCCGTCGCGTGCCGCGCGGGCGGCCAGATCGCGGATGCGGATTTGAAGCATTGCGACCGGCGCCCAGCAGGCAAATGCCAGCACGTAAAGCGCTAGCGACAGCAGCAACCACGGCGCGCTGAGGGGATGCCCCTGCAAATGCGCCAGCCAGATTCCGGTGAGCGGCTGGATCAGGCCCGCGGGCACTGTGAATAGACAGTCAGCCAGAACGACACCGCCCGCAACGGTCGCCACGGTTTGTGCCCGCCGCGTGCGCATCGCCCAAACCATCTGAAACGCGGTGCCGATACCCGTACCGAAAAGCAGTGTCGCGCTGAGGATATGCATCCATTTGGCGATGAAATAAGGGTCCATTCAGCGTTCCTGTTCCAGAATGGCCGAAATGGTGATGAGCATCATGACGGGGATGTTTTTCAGTAACCCGCCCAGCGGCAGCAGCCACAGCCCGGCATTCAGCCAGCTGAACGCAAGGGTATAGGTCAGCACCACGCCCATTTGCAGGCCCGCAAGCGTTCGGGGCTGCCAGTCCCGCAAGAGCGCGACCCCGATCCCGAGGTCAAGCACACCGCCGAGCCGCGCCAGCGCGATGAGCATGCCGTCGCCCAGCATAGTGTCGGGCAAAAGCGGCAGAAACGCCGCGCTGGGCAGGGTGAGGCCGATCACCCCGGAGGCGAGCCAGAGGAATGCCAGCACGATCCGCAAAACCGGGCGCATCAGGTAGAGCCGCGCGTGCCAAAGATCCTGCGTTCCCGCAGGGCGGGCCGCCATAAATTGGCTGAACCCGCGCAGTTTTACCGGAAGCGCCGCGATGGTGCTGTCGGGGTGGGCCAGAACGCCGCTTTGCAACTGCGCCACCGCTGTGGCCGAGATCGGCCCCCAGCGCAGGGCGTCGCCCATTCGCCCCAGACCGTGCGCCAGCCAGAGTGGCAGCCGTAACAGCGGCACTTGGCACAGACCCATCCATGCCCGCAAGCTGCGCAGCATTTCGGCCTGGCTCAGGGTTTCGGGGCCGCCGATACTATGCACGCCGGGGCCGGGTGGATGGCGCAGCAGGTGGTCCACGACGCGGGTCAGATCGGCAGCATGTACCGGGTTGAACTGCTGGTCTCCACGCCCCACGACCGGCGTGAAAAACGGCAACGCAGCCAGCGCACGCGCCAGCGACGAGCCGCCATAGGATGTCTCGCCCAGGACCAGACCAGCGCGCAGGATGGTGATGCCGTGGGTTGCCGCGACGGATTCACCCGCACGCCGGTGGCGGGCAAACCCGGTCTCGCTGTCGTCGATCCCGACGGCCGAGATCAGCAGCCCACGGGCGGGCACGGGCAGGGCGGCGTAGATCGCTTCGGGGGCTGCGACATGCACGGCATGTGTAACCGTTTCGCCTGCGTTCAGGACGCCCGCAGCGTTGACGACATGGGTAACGCCTGCCAGCCTGTCCCGCCAAAAGGCGGGGTGTTGCGGTTCATCCGCCGCAAGATCGGCGCGGAGTGTTTCGAACCCCATCCGTTCCAACGCGTCCGTGCGCCGGGCCGAAGCCAGCACCTGCCAACCTGCCGTGCGCAGCCCGAATGCCAGATGGCGGCCGATGAACCCGTCCGCGCCGAGGATCAGCACGCGGCCCAGGTCTGCTGCGGCTTGGGACTTGTCCATTTCTCAGCGCGCCATCAGCCCGCGCGGCGCAGCGCGGCGGTCATCACACCCATCGCGATTAACGCGCCGCCACCCGCCCGGGTGAGCCAGGTGATCACGTCGGGCCGCCGGATGCTCTGGCGCAGTTGGTCCGCCAGCAGCGCATAAGCAAAGGAATTGACCGTCGCAAGGCCAACAAAGGTGCCGATCAGGAGGGCAAACTGCGGCAACAGCGGCGCGTTCAGCGAAACGAATTGCGGCACGAAGGCGATGAAAAACGCGATGGATTTCGGGTTGAGCGCGGTCACCGCCGCCATATGCCAGAAAACACCCTGGCCGGTAACGTCGCGCCCGGCTGTGCGTGCCTCAAGCCCGGCCGAGGGCGCACTGCGCAGCAGCTTGACCCCGAGATAGACAAGATAGAGTGCACCGACCCATTTCAGCGCGGTAAAGAGCGTCGCCGAAGCAAGCACCAGCGCGCCCAGACCCAGCAACGAGGCTGTCATCGCGCCAGATCGCCCAGTGCCACGCCAGCCGCGCTGGCCACCGCAACCTTGCGTCCCTGGCTGAGCGCGTAGCTGAGTACCAGCAGCACGGTCGGCCCCGGTATCAGGAGAAGCGCGGTAGAGGCAGCTACAAAGGCGAGCCAGAGTTCCAAGGGCATGTTGCACTTCCTTCCCTAAGCCGGGCTTCAGTCCGGCGCGCTGTTCAACACCCGTCCCGCCACTGCATCCAGCCGCGTCACCAGCGTCGGATCACGGGCCTCCGGCGCGGTCAGTATGGCAAATTCCAGCGCCCGGTCACAGCCATGGGGGCAAGGGTCGTGATTTGCCCCGAGGCGTGCAGGCAGGCCGCGCAGCATGTTCCGGCCCTTGTCCGCATTGCCGGTCAACGTGGCGATGATCTGTGTCACGTCAACCTCGCCGTGATCGGGGTGCCAGCTGTCATAATCGGTGATCATCGCGACAGAAGCATAGCAAAGCTCTGCCTCGCGGGCGAGCTTGGCCTCGGGCATGCCGGTCATACCGATCACATCGCAGCCCCAGACCTCGCGGTAGAGCTGCGATTCCGCGAGCGACGAGAATTGCGGGCCTTCCATCGCAAGGTAGGTGCCGCTGTCGTGGACCGTGATGCCGGCGGCGCGTGCGGCCTCGGCGCAGGCCTGCGACAGGCGCGGGCAGGTCGGATGCGCGATGCTGACATGGGCAACGCAGCCCGGCCCAAAGAACGATTTTTCGCGCGCAAATGTACGGTCGATATACTGATCGACGATGACGAAATCACCCGGCACCATCTCGTGCCGGAACGACCCGCAGGCGCTGACGCTGATGACATCGGTGACGCCCAGACGTTTGAGCGCATCGATATTGGCGCGGTAGGGCACGGAGGACGGGCTGTGTACATGCCCCCGGCCGTGGCGCGGCAGAAAGGCGAAGGCGATGCCATCCAGCGTGCCGGTCAGGATCTGGTCCGAAGGCGCGCCCCAAGGGGTCTCGACGCTTTGCCATTCGGCGTCTTGCAGCCCGTTCATCTCGTAGAGGCCCGATCCGCCGATCACACCGATCATGGGTTTGGTCATGTATTTCCCCATCGCATCCATTGTCACTGCCCTGATTGATAGGCGGCGGTCACGCGAATGAAAATGCCTGTTATCCGTCCCGCGCCCTATCTTGGGCGTGTGCCTTGCAGGATCGACCGACCCTGCAAGGCCTTTTCCGCGGGTCAGCCGAGCAGGTTTACCACCTCGTCGGTGCTCCAGACTGCGTTGGCGATGTAGCGGAAGTTGATCAGCGCCGCGAGATACCCGTCCCCTTCCGGGAGCATCGCTGCCGCCGTGCCATCGCTGACCACGGCCACTTCGAACCCCTGTTCTATCAACTCGCGCATATGGCTCTCGGTGCACAGGTTGGCGGACATGCCGGCGAGGATCACCTGATCGATGCCGTTCTTGCGCAGTTGCAGCGCCAGGTCGTTATGCTCGGGGCCGTAAAGCTTGTGCGGCGAGGTGACGATGGTCTTGCCGTCGTGGATATAGGGTTTGTAGCGGTCAAGGAAATCCGCGCCCGACCCCTCGAACCCCTCTAGGCTGAGCGGGTCCTTGCGGTCGAACATGCCGATCTTGTGCATCAGCTTTTCCAGCGCACCCTCGAATTTCCAGCCCTTGTCGGTGGGGTAGTAGTAGTGCGGTGACACGGCGACGGTGATGCCCGCAGCCTTGGCTGCCTTGAAAAGGCGCTCGATATTCTCGACCGTATTATTGCGGGTAACACTGTCACCGACTACGCCCCAGGTTACGCCGTCGGGGCTGAGAAAATCGTTCTGCGGGTCGGTCACCACCAGCGCGACACGCGTCAGATCGAGAGTCATGTCGCTGGGTGGCAGCGCCGGATCGGCAGGGGCTGCATAGGGATCGTCTTGTGCCTGCGCCTTGGTGGTGGTGGCGGCCAGCCCGGTGGCGGCCGCAAGGGCCGCGGTGCCGGTCAACGCCTGGCGGCGGGTGAGGGTGGGGGCGCCTTTATCGGCAGGAAGGTGGCAATTGCACATGGTCTTGTCCTTTCTGGATCTAGGGATGTCACAGGCCATAGATGTCGGGGTGGATGTGCCTTTTCGTCCCGAAAGTGTTGCTAAGGTGATTATTTATGTGCCTGTGCTGCCGAAGCGTGGCAGAATGCCCCTATGGAAGATCAGCAGAGTCACGACCGGATCCTGTCCGAACTGGACATCTCCGCCGAACCCTTCGCCATCTGCGCACTGGAGGGGAAATGCTCCATGGGGCTGGGCCGCAATCCCGGCGCGACGCTGCATTACGTGCTGGGCGGTACCGGTAGCCTGGGGTTTCAGACGGAACAGCCGATCGCGCTGATGCCGGGCCGGCTGGTGCTGGTTCCGACCAGCCTACAGCATTCGCTGCGCAATCATGGCGGTCGGCAGACGGGGCTGCCCGCCTGCAAGCCGGCGGGACTGGAGCTCGCGCAGCACGTGGCGCAGGGCAGCGGCGCGGGCAACATGGTGGTGCTGTGTTCGACCATCTCGCTGGGGCTGCGCAACACCCACGGGCTGATCGACTTGCTGCGCCGGCCGCTGGTGTTGGACATGGAGACCGCGCCGACCGCGAAACGCGCGATGCAGGCGCTGCTGCACGAGATGATGCAGCCTAGGGTCGGCCGTGCCGCAATGATCCGGGCGCTGCTGCTGCAATGCATGATCGAACTGCTGCGCGAGCGGTTGGAGGCGGGCGATCCGGCGGTGCTCTGGATCGGCGGGCTGGTCGATCCGGGGTTATGGCAGGCGTTGCGCGCGATGCTTGATGATCCCGGAGCGCCGCATTCGCTGGAGACGCTGGCCGCGACGGCGGGCATGAGCCGCTCGCGTTTTGCCGAGCGATTCCAGCAGGCTTGCATGGCGCCGCCGATGGCGTTCTTGCGCGAATTGCGGCTGGCGCGCGCGGCGCAGCTACTGATCGAGCGGCGCGACCCGGTAAAGCGCATTGCCCGCCAGGTCGGGTTCGAGAGCCGCAGCGCCTTCACCCGCGCTTTCACCGCAAGTCGGGGGCAATCGCCGCGCGCTTTTCGCGACGGGCGCGGCTGAACTGCGGCGCGCCAGACGCCGCATCTCTATCTGGTAAAACCGCTCGCAGCCCTGTAAGGAGACCGCTCGCGCATCAGGACAATTCATCACGGGACACACGCTTTGAAACAAGCTATTCTGGCCGCCTTCGCAAGTCGCATCGACATGCCCGATCTGGGGGTCATGCAGGATGAGAAATTCAGCCTTAGCCGTCTCAGGATCGAGTTGCTCTCGGGGCTCACGGTCGCGTTGGCGCTGGTGCCCGAAGCGGTGGCGTTCGCTTTCGTCGCCGGGGTTAACCCGCTGGTCGGTCTTTACGCGGCATTCCTCGTCGGGCTCGTTACTGCGCTGATCGGCGGGCGGCCGGGCATGATTTCGGGTGCGACAGGCGCGCTGGCCGTGGTCATGGTCGCCTTGGTCGCACAGCATGGCGTGGAATACCTGTTCGCAACGGTGGTCCTGATGGGGATCATACAGATCGTCGCGGGCGCGCTGCGATGGGGCAAATTCATCCGGTTGGTGCCGCATCCGGTGATGCTTGGCTTCGTCAACGGGCTGGCCATTGTCATTTTTCTTGCCCAGATGAGCCAGTTCAAGGTGCCAGGCACGATGGTGAACACCGGCCACGGCATGTCGGGTGGCGTGTGGCTGAGCGGCACGCCGTTGCTGATGATGCTGGGGCTGGTGGGTCTGACCATGGCGATCATCTGGATCACGCCGCGCATCACGCGGGTGATCCCCGCGCCGCTGGCCGGGATCGGCGTCGTAGCTGGCCTTGTGATCGCCTTTGGGCTGGACGTGCCTCGGGTTGGCGATCTGGCCTCGATCCAAGGCGGGCTACCCAGCTTTCACGTGCCGATGGTGCCGCTGAACTGGGCCACGTTCGAGATCATCCTGCCCTATGCGGTGATCCTCGCGGCCATCGGCCTGATCGAGAGCCTGCTGACCCTGAACCTCGTGGGCGATATCACCGGCAAACGCGGCGGTGCCAGCCAGGAATGTATAGCGCAAGGGCTGGCCAACACGCTGACCGGATTTTTCGGCGGGATGGGCGGCTGCGCGATGATCGGCCAGTCGATGATCAACGTAAAATCCGGCGGACGCACCCGCATCGCGGGGGTGGCTGCTGCCATTTTCCTGTTAATCTTTATCCTTTTTGCCGCAAAGGCCATCGAACAGATCCCGCTTGCCGCGCTGGTGGGCGTAATGTTCATGGTGGTGATCGGGACTTTCGCCTGGAACTCGCTAACCATCCTGCGGAAGGTGCCGCTGACGGATGCGGCGGTGATCTTGCTGGTGACCGCGGTAACGGTGAAATACGACCTGGCCATCGCGGTGGTCGTGGGCGTGATCGTCTCGGCGCTTGCCTATGCGTGGAACAATGCCAAGCGTATCCACGCGATCGAGCGTGCTTCCGTGACCGAAAGGGGCGCCAAGGTATACGAGATTCAGGGCCCGCTCTTTTTCGGTTCTGCGGCCGGGTTCATGGAAATTTTCGATATCGAAGGGGACCCCGAACTGGTGATCGTCGATTTTGCGGCCAGCCGGGTTGTTGACCAGTCCGCCTTGCAGGCGATTGAGGCGCTGGCGGCGCGATACGAAGCCGCCGGTAAACGTATCCAGCTGCGCCATCTGAGTCGCGATTGTCACCGTTTGCTGTCGCGGGCAGGGCATCTGGTTATCGATAGCGACGATGACCCCGATTATGCGATGGCGGTGGATTACGGTGTGCGTACCGGGGTGCTGGGCGCTGGGCACTGATCCGAGCCGGGGGCAGGGAACATGATCTTTCTGGTGATCCTTGCCGGGCTTCTGCCTTCGTTTCTGCTGGTCGGACTAGGCGGTCTGGTGCGCCGCCGCTTGTCAGAGAATGCCTGGCAGGGGCTCGACCGGCTCAACTTTGAAATCCTCTTTCCCGCGCTGCTGTTTGTCGCTGCGTCCAGCCGGCCCATCGAGCTGAGCACTGTCGCCACCATCGCGCCCGCGGTATGGGCTTTGCTGAGCTGCGGTCTGATCGCGGGCTATGGCGCGCGCCGCTTTGGCCCCGAACGATTCCTCGATTTCGCGGGCGCGTGGCAGACTGCCTGGCGGTTCAATTCTGCCATTGGCATCATTGCGGTGGGCGCGCTCAGCACGTCCGAGCCGGCATTGATGGCAGTGGCGATCGGGATGGCGGTGCCGCTGGCCAACGTGTTCGCCGTCTCGGGACTGTCGCGCGGCGGTGCGCTCGGGCCGATGGCGACGGTGCGCAAGATTGCGCTGAACCCGTTTCTGCTGGCGTCGCTAAGCGGGGTGTTGTTGGGGCTGTCGGGCTATCGCCTGCCGGGCGTGGTGCTGGCACCGCTGACCCTGCTGGCTGACGCGGCCATTCCCATCGCGCTGATCTCGGTCGGGGCGACGATGAACTGGCATGCTCTGGCGCGTCTGACGCGCTTCAGTGGGACGCTTTGCGGGGTCAAGCTGATCTTGCTGCCCGCGCTGGTGGTGGCGGTGGCACTGGGGCTGGGGGCTTCCGGGCCGCAGGTGGCCGTCTTACTGGTCTTTGCGGCCCTGCCCACGGCGTCTGCCGCGCATGTATTGGCGGCAGGTTTTGGCGCGGATCGCGAGCTGTCAGCGACGCTGGTGGCGCAATCGACACTGCTGGGAGCGCTGACATTGCCGGTCTGGGTCACTTTGGCAGAGATGTTGTTTCTACGCTGAACGGGTGGGTCAGTCGTCTGGGCGGTCCAGGCTGAACACATTCTCGACCACTGCATAATCGCGGTAGCCCAGCCGCGAAAGGGGATGGAATGTGGTCACGTCGAAATACCCGTCCACCAGGCAATCGTCTCGGATATGCACACCGGTGACTTCACCGAAGATGGCATAATTGTCCACGCCGCCCAGTTCTAGGATATGCGTCATCCGGCATTCCATCGAGGCGGGCACACCTTCGATCCGCGGGCAATCGATGGTGGTGCACTCGGCTGCCTGCAAACCCGCATACGCAAATTCGTCCACGTCGCGTGCCAAAGTGGCAGACGAGGCGTTCATCTGGTCGCGCATGTCCTGCGCCACGACATTGGTGCAGAAAACGCCGGTTTCGCGGATGTTTCGCACCGAATCCTTGTTGCCGTTGGAGGCGAACATCACCTGCGGTGGCACATAGGCCACGGCATTGAAGAACGAATAGGGCGCCACATTGCGCACGCCGTCCGCGCCACGCGTGGAAATCCAGCCGATGGGGCGAGGCGACACGATGGCGTTGAACGGGCTGTGCGGCAGTCCGTGTCCGTTTTTCGGCTCGTAAAACATCTGGCACCGGCTGATCGTTGATCTGGGTTTGTGCCAGACCTAACGCCGTGCTAGGCGCTTTGCCACCCGTAAATCGGACTAAGGATGCCCCGCGTGCGAGAGCTGCGCCCAGAAACACAGGACGACTGGTGGGAGGTCGAGGCGCTTTACGACCTGTGCTTTGCGCCGGGTCGTGAAGCCCTGTCATCGTACCGGCTGCGCGACGGGATTGCCCCGGTGCGCGGTCTCAGCCTTGTGGCGCGGGATGCGGGCGGCATCCTGGGCGGCGCGATCCGATTTTGGCCGGTGCGGATCGGGGCGCATGATGCGTTGCTGCTGGGGCCTGTTGCGGTGCACCCGACACGGCAGGGCGAGGGGCTGGGTGGCCTTCTCATTCGCGAAAGCCTGGAACGTGCCCGCGCGCAGGGCTGGGCGCGGGTCATGCTGGTAGGTGACGCGCCCTATTATGGTCGCTTCGGATTCACGCGTTTGGACTCGGTCGAGATGCCGCCGCCGACCAATCCGGACCGTGTTCTGGGCATATCGCTTGTACCGGGCGCCTGGGACAAAGTTGGGGGTAAAGTCACCCGCGCAGAACCCGAACCTTGAATTTCGGGCCAATCCGTCCGATCTTTGGTAGATGATGGATCTGCTTGACCCTCCGATTGACGAAGGCGCTGTAGAAGCGAAGCTGGCTGAACTGGTGCGCAGGCACGATTTGGCCGGCAATTTTGGCATTCAGGTGCTGAACGTGGTTGGGGGGCAGGCCGAAAAGCTGCTGGACCGGCTGCCCGCAGAGATGCGCGACCGGCTGGGAGATGGCACCGAACAGGCGCTGCGCCTGGCGATGCAGGCGGCCCACGGCTCGCGCAGTGTGGTGGGCGGACAGCCCGGCTGGCTGAACCGCGCCGTGACCACTGCCATGGGGGCGGCGGGTGGGCTCGGTGGCCTGCCGAGCGCCATGGCAGAACTGCCGATCACCACCACGATCCTTTTGCGCGCCATTCAAGATGTTGCGGCCGAGCAGGGTTTCGATCCTGACGAGGAAGGTGTGCGTTTCGACTGCATCCAGGTCTTTGCAGCCGCCGGGCCGCTGGACCATGCTGACGGGTCCGATCTGGCGTTTCTCAGCACGCGGGTTGCGGTCACGGGCAAGACGATGCAGGCGCTCATTGCCCGCGTCGCGCCGCGTCTCAGTACCGTTCTGGGGCAAAAGTTAGCGGCACAGATGGTGCCGGTGCTTGGAGCTGCGGCAGGGGCAGCGACGAATTACGCCTATACCAGTTACTACCAGCAGATGGCGCATGTGCATTTCGGCTTGCGCCGCCTCGCGATTATATCCGACCGCGACCATGCAGAACTGGTCGAGGCGTTTCGGGCACGGCTGAAGAAGCCGGTCATTCGGGGGTAATATCCGCGCGACAAGTGCTGTCTGAATGCCGTCAGGTAGGCCAGATTCCTTACCGGCGTTTGGGCAAACAGCCCTTTTCAGAATTTCTCGCGCAGGTAATCCATGACCGCGCCGCGCACCGACTGATCGCCGCGGGTGCTGGCGGAGTCGATGATGTCGCGCAACTCGCCCAGATGGGTGCGGCGCAGGACTGATTTTACCGGCCCGATGGAGGCCGGGCGCATCGACAGGCTGCGCAGGCCCATCGCCGCGAGGCAGGCGGCCTCGACCGGCCGGCCCGCATCCTCGCCGCAGAAGCTGAGCGGTGTGCCGCTCCGTTCGCAACGTTCGACAATGCTTTGAAGGAAGGTCAGGAAGCTGACATTGAGGGTGTCATAGCGGCGCCGTACGCGCTCGTTCTCGCGGTCGGCGGCAAAGAAGAACTGCTTGAGGTCGTTGCCGCCGATCGAGAGAAAATCGACCTCGCTGTAGAATTTGTCGGGGGCAAAGGCGAGGCTGGGTGTTTCCAGCATCGCGCCAATTTCCACCGAAGCGGGCAGGGGGTGGCCGAGAATACGCTCGCGCTCCATCGCCTTTTCCATCTCGGCGCGGGCGGCACTGTATTCGTCGCGCTGGGCCACGAAGGGAAACATCACAGTCAGCGCGCGCCCCTTGGCACCGCGAATGAGCGCCTGCAACTGCATGCGCATCACGCCCGGTTTGTCCAGGCCGACGCGGATCGCGCGCCAGCCCATCGCCGGGTTCGGCTCGTCCGTGGGCTTCATGTAGGGCAGCACCTTGTCCGAGCCGATATCGAGCGTGCGAAACACCACGCGCTTGCCCTGCGCTGCGTCCATCACGCGTGCGTAAAGCTCGCTCAATTCGGACCTGCGCGGCATCTGGCTACGGATCAGGAACTGCAATTCGGTACGAAACAGGCCAACACCATCGGCGCCGGAATCTTCGAGGCTCGGCAGATCTGCCATCAGCCCCGCATTCATCGTCAGCGATATGGTTTGGCCACAAAGGGTAAGCGCGGGTTTGCTTCGGATCGAGGCGTAGCGTTCCTGCGCCTTGGCCTGCATCGCCATCTTGTCGCGGAAGGCGGCGAATACCGTGTCGTCAGGGCGCAGATGGACAATGCCCTGATCGCCGTCCACCAGGATTGGATCGCCATTGAGCGCTTCGGTGGTGATCCGTGACGCGTGGATGACCAGCGGGATCGCCAGCGCCCGGGCAACGATGGTGGCGTGCGAGCCGACCGAGCCCTCCTCCAGCACGATCCCTTTCAGCGAGCGGCCATAATCCAGCAATTCCGCCGGGCCGATATTGCGGGCGATGAGTATCGGGTCGGGGGGCATCGCTGCGCCTGTCTCGCCGCCCTGACCCGTCAGGGTGCGCAGCAGACGGTTCGACAGATCGTCAAGATCGTGCAACCGGTCGCGAAGATAGGCGTCGGTGACCTGCGTCATCCGGGCACGGGCGGTGGATTGTTCCTTTTCCACGGCGGCCTCGGCAGACAGGCCGCGCCCGATGTCCTCTTCCATCCGGCGCATCCAGCCCTTGGAATTGGCGAACATCCGGTAGGCTTCGAGCACTTCCAGCTGTTCCTTGTCGCCGCTGCGGGCAAAGCTGAGCATACGGTCCACGCCAATACGCAATTCTTCAACCGCATCATTCAGGCGCTGGCGCTCGCGTTCGGGGTCCTCGCCGATCAGGTTCGTCACCACCACGCGCGGCTCGTGCAGCCACACATGACCACGCGCCGCACCATCCTGCGCGGTTGTACCGCGAAACTGCACCGATTGCTGATGGCGCGCGGACATCGCGGCGCCTTCGCCAATGAAGGCGCCCAGTTCGGCCATCTCGGCCAGCACCATCGCCACGACTTCCACGGCATAGACTTCTTCATCGGAAAAGGTGCGGGAGTCTTTTGATTGCACCACCAGCACGCCGAGCTTTTCGCCCAGCCGTTGCACGGGCACGCCCAGGAAGGATGAATAGGCTTCTTCTCCGGTTTCCGGCATGAAGCGGAAGCCGCGCGTTGAGGGCGCATCGTCGGTGTTTATTACATTTCCTGTGCGCGCCACTCGGCCAACCAGACCTTCGCCCAGACGCATCCGGGTCTGGTGGACCGCTTCGGGATTGAGGCCCTCGGTCGCACAAAGCTCCAGCGTGTCCTCATCGCGGAACAGGTAGATCGAGCAGACCTCGGTATGCATCTCTTCGGCGATCAGCTGCGTGATCTGGTCGAGACGGGTCTGACCGGCGGCATCGTCGGCCATGACCGTGCGCAAGCGGCCCAACATCTGGCGGCTATCAGTCTGAAACGGCTCGCTCATGTCGCCTGCAATCCCCGGATGCGCCCCTTGGGACGGTCTGCCTGTGCTGTTTCACAGTGGCAAGACACCACGCTCGATACACGCAGGGGTTGTGTCAGGCCACTTTGTCCAACTCGAACGCATCATGCAGTGCCTGAACGGCGAGTTCCATGTATTTTCTGTCGATCAGCACGGAAATCTTGATTTCGGACGTTGCAATGACCTTGATGTTCACTCCTTCATCGCTGAGCGTCTTGAACATCTGGGCTGCCACGCCCGATTGGCTGCGCATGCCGATGCCCACGGCTGACACCTTGGCCACGTTGGTATCAGCCACCAGATCGTGATAGTTGATCTCGCCCCGCTCGGCGGCTTCCTGCAACGCCTTTTCAGCGCGTGTGACCTGTTCGACGGGGCATGAGAACGTCATGTCCGTGCGGCCCTCTTCGGAAATGTTCTGGATGATCATGTCCACATTCACGCCCGCCTCGGACAGCGGGCCGAAAATCGCGGCGGCAATGCCCGGCCGATCGGCGACCGAGATGAGCGTCATCTTGGCCTCATCGCGGCTATAGGCGATGCCCGATACGATATTTGATTCCATGATTTCCTCCTCGGAGCAGACCAGCGTGCCTGCGTCATCTGATTGTTCTTCGAAACTGCTGACCACGCGCAGTTTCACATTGTAACGCATTGCCAGTTCCACCGAACGGGTTTGCAAGACCTTTGCCCCGAGGCTGGCCAGTTCCAGCATTTCCTCGAAGGCGATCTTGTCCAACTTGCGCGCTTTCGATGCGATGCGCGGGTCGGTCGTGTAAACGCCGTCCACGTCGGTGTAGATATCGCAGCGTTCCGCGTCAAAGGCCGCGGCAAAGGCGACGGCGGTCGTGTCGCTGCCGCCCCGGCCGAGCGTGGTGATGCGACCTTCGGGGCTGATGCCCTGGAACCCGGCGACCACGGCGACACGCATACCTTCGCCGAATTTGGCGTTGATGTTATCTGTCGGAATTTCTTCGATCCGTGCGGCGGAATGGGCCGAGGTCGTGCGCAGGGGGACCTGCCAGCCCTGCCAGCTGCGCGCGGGCACGTCCATTTCCTGCAGGGTGAGCGCCATGAGCCCCGCTGTCACGTTCTCGCCAGAGCTGACCACGGCATCGTATTCACGCGCGTCGAACAGCGGCGAGGTTTCGTTCACCCAGCCGACCAGCTCGTTGGTTTTGCCGGCCATGGCCGAAACGATGACGATCACATCATAGCCCTTGGCCACTTCAACGCCAACGCGCTTGGCGGCGCGGCGGATGCGGTCAAGGTTGGCGACAGAAGTGCCACCGAATTTCATCACGAGAACCGGCATAAGGGCGTCCTTGGTCTGGTAAGTCGCGCGCGGGTTTACGCCGCGTTCAGCTCAAGGGCAAGTGCCGCTGTCGTGGAACCCGGTAAATACGCATCTTCCGGACCAGATTTCGGCGGGGACGCAGCGTCAGCCCGTGAACGTCCGCAAGACGCGCATCGCATCGTCGGCGCGGTCTTCGGGAACGAACAGGTGGTCGTGAAAATAGCCCGCAACGGGATTGACCCCCATGCCGTGTTCGGCAAGTGCGGTGGCTATGCGCGCGATGAAACCGACCGCCTCCAATGCCGAATGCACGTTGAGTGTGATCATGCGCGAGGCGAACGTATAGGGCAGGGCGGCCGCTTCTGCCTCGGTGCGGGACAGGATCAGTGTCGTGCCTTCGGCTTCCTGAAAGGTCATCCGCGGAGTGATACCGGAGGGTACCCGGCGATCCTCGAGGGTGACGAACACATAAACCTCGGGGTCCATCACCGGGTCCATACTGGCAAGAAGCGTGTCCAGATCATGCGTGCCGGTCATTTCGATTCACTCCAACTAGGGTTATCTGTTTTGGCGCGTTTTGCCGCTTGTCCCGAGCCATATGCAGGATGATGGGCATCAAAAAACATGCGGTCGTCCGTCCCAATTCAGAAAAGCACCAGTCGTGGGCATGGCCAATTCGTCAAAGCGGGCGATCAACCCGCTCACAGATTCCTCGACATCGATACTTGCGCTGCCGCCGCCCATGTCCGTGCGGACCCAACCGGGGTGATAGATGCCGACGGCGATGCCGCGCGGGCGCAGGTCGGTGGCCAGGTTGCGGCCCAGATTCAGCGCTGCCGCCTTGGATGCACGGTAGATATAGCTGCCGCCCGGCGCGTCGTTCTGGCTGGCCATCTGGCTGGAGATGATCGCGATCCTGGGTTGTGCGCTGCGCTCGAGCGCGGGAAGCAATGCCCGGATCGTCAGGAAAACCCCGGTCACGTTGGCGGCGAAAGTCTCGGCCCAGAGCGCGGCATCATAGCCGCTTTCCAACGTATGACCCTTGTCCAGATAGACGCCTGCATTGCACACCAGAAGATCGACGGCACGATCCCCGAGCGACGCGGCAAAGGCCTCGTGTTGCGCCGGATCGGTCACGTCGAGCTTCGCCAGATCACCGCCCCGGCGCGACGTGCCGGTGACATCATCGCCCCGAGCGGCAAAGGCCGCAGCCATCCCTGCGCCAATGCCACGATTGGCGCCCGTGATTACCACATGCATGTCACTCTCCTGATGTCTGCCGGAAACGGCCCTCGCGCCGCGATGGGTCGCGACGGGTCAATTGGATTTGCGCCCGGGAAGAAACGGCAGCGGCGTGACCGGCACACCGTCCTCGATCAGCTTTCTCGCTTCTTCGGGCTTTGCCTCGCCATAGATGGAACGCTCGGGCGCGGTGCCGGCGTGGATATCGCGCGCCTCGCGGGCAAAGTCGCGCCCGACATATTCCGAGTTCTTCTCGATTTCCTTGCGCAGTCGCGCCAGCGCCTGTTCGGCCGGGCTTGCGGGCGTGCTCAACGCCCCTTCGCTCGGTTGAGCAGGTACGTCCCTGTCACGTTTGCGGGCTGCCTGAACCGTCGGGGCCATCATCGCCTTTTCCACATCCGCGCTGCCGCAGACTGCACAGGCGACCATGCCTGCTCCATCCAGTTTTTCGAATGTGGCAGCGGATTGAAACCAGCTGTCGAACTGGTGACCATCCGCACATTTCAGCGTGAACTTGATCATTTCAGAACCCATGATGCCATATTATGTAAATAGCCAAAACCTGAGCCAGTTCAAGTAGACCTTTGTTCAGTGTTTCAGCAGTCTGGGGTGGAAATTCAATATGATATGCGCCAATTCAGGCTCTGAGACCAGCGCCGCCGCCTTCTTTGGGCGTAGCCATTTTCGCTTGCGTTGGCTTGCCTCGGGGAAGCTGGCCACAAGCGATTTCACCCGCACCGCATAGACCATCGCGACGCATGGCACGCCGCGTTCCGGCCCGAGCATCTTGTGATATGAATAGAGTCCCAGGCACCGTTCATGCACCTTGCCACGCACGCCGGCCTCTTCCCACGCCTCGGTCAGCGCAACCTGGGCCGGCGTTTCGCCGTCAATCGGCCAGCCCTTGGGAATGATCCAGCGTCCCGAACGCCGCGAGGTGATCAGCAGGATTTCAGGCTTTTCCTTGACCATGCGGAAACACAGGGCGGCGAACTGCGTTCGCACGTCGCTCTTGTGTGCATCCATCAATGCGATGGGAACCTGTTTTGTTTCCCGCACGTTCATTGCGCTCTTTGCTTTGTCATGCGGTTGCGTCTTATCTTTCATGCTCGGGTGGTAATATAAGCGGACGATGCGACCAATTGCCAGATTCATTTCCACCCATACCAGCGCCCCGCTGCGAAATTGCGGCAGCGCGTGGGCGCCTGAGCGAATGACGCGGCGATGGGCGGGCTTGCGTTGGCTGACCTTGCGCCCAATACTCAATGACATGATGCGGTTTTCCTCTCTTCCCGCAGTGCTTTGTGCGGTGCTTCTGATGTGCATGCCTGCGCGTGCCGAAGAACGCGTTCTCGTGTTCGCCGCTGCGTCGCTGCAAGGCGCGCTGCAGGAGGTGATTGCGGGTTATCCGGGCCATGCTGTGGCGTCTTATGGCGGGAGCGGCGCGATGGCGCGGCAGGTCGCTCTGGGCGCGCCTGCGGATGTCGTTTTGTTGGCCAACAGTGCCTGGATGGACTGGCTGCAGGAGAACGGGAACCTGCGCAGCGAGACGCGGCGCGATTTGCTCGGCAATACGTTGGTGCTGGTTGGACCGGTGAACAGCGCACCCCTGCCGGTGATCGACGCTCAGACGTTGATCGCGCGTCTTGCAGGGCAGAGGCTCGCGCTGGGTCAGACCGAAGCCGTGCCTGCCGGGATCTATGCCCGCGCCTGGATGGAGCGTGCCGGGCTGTGGGAGGCATTGCGCCCGCATCTGGCCGAAACCGAAAACGTGCGTGCTGCGCTCGCGCTGGTGGCGCTGGGCGAGGCCCCGCTGGGGGCGGTCTATGCCACCGATGCCGCCGCCGAACCGCGCGTCAAGATCCTGTACTCTGTGCCACAGGAGGCTCATCCGCCGATCGTATATCCCGTGGCAGCGGTCACGGCACGCGGCGATGCCTTTGCGGCCTATCTGCACAGCCCCGAGGCGCAGCGGATATTCCGCGCCCATGGTTTCACGCTGCCCGGAGCGGGGGAATGATGCTGGAGCCGGCAGAATGGGCAGCGCTTGTTTTGTCGCTCAAGGTCTCGTTCGTGGCGATGCTGGTCAGCCTGCCGCTGGCGATTGCCATCGCCTGGCTGTTGGCGCGGCGTGAGTTCTGGGGCAAGACATTGCTGAGCACGCTGGTGCATCTGCCGCTGGTCCTGCCGCCGGTCGTGACCGGCTATCTTCTGTTGCTGACATTCGGGCGCACCGGTGCCGTCGGTGGTTTCCTCGAATCCACATTCGGCATCGTTCTGGCGTTCCGCTGGACCGGCGCCGCGCTGGCGGCGGCGATCATGGGGTTCCCGCTGACAGTTCGCGCGATCCGCCTGTCGATAGAGGCGGTGGACCCACGGCTGGAGGCGGCAGCGGCGACGCTGGGCGCTGGTCGCCTGGGGATATTCGCGCGGGTCACGCTGCCGCTGATCGCGCCCGGTGTTCTGGCGGGGGCGGTGTTGGGCTTTGCCAAGGCGATGGGAGAGTTCGGTGCCACGATCACTTTCGTCGCCAACATCCCCGGCCAGACGCAGACGCTGCCTTCGGCGATTTATGCGTTCCTGCAGGTGCCGGGGGGCGAGGCGGGGGCGATCCGCCTGGTGCTGTTGTCGCTGGTGGTGGCGGTCGGCGCTGTGCTGATCTCTGAAGGGTTGGCGCGGCGCGTGGCGCGCGGGATTGGCCAGAGATGAGCCTGCGCGTAAAGATACACCACAAATTCAGTGGTTTCACGCTGGATGCCGCGTTCGAGACCGGCCCCGGGGTGACGGCCATTTTCGGGGCGTCAGGGGCGGGCAAGACCTGTATCGCGAATGCCGTGGCAGGGCTCTTTGCGCCTGCGCGCGGCATGGTGGAGCTGGAAGGGCGGTGTCTCTACGATGCTGCCGCCCGCGTGAACGTTCCGCCGCATAAACGACGGATCGGAACGGTTTTTCAGGATGGGCGGCTGTTTCCGCATCTCAGCGTGGCGGGCAATCTTGATTTCGGCACGCGCTATGTCCCGCGCGGGCGAACGGGGCCTGACCGGGATCAGGTCATCGCCCTGATGGATATCGGCGGGTTGCTACAGCGGCGGCCCTTGCATCTGTCGGGCGGGGAGAAACAGCGCGTCGCATTGGCGCGAGCGCTCTTGATGGCGCCCGAATTGCTGATCATGGACGAGCCGCTGGCGGCGCTTGACGGTCCGCGCAAGGACGAGATCCTGCCGTACCTGGAGCGGCTCGCGGGAGGCGCCAATGTGCCCATCCTCTATGTCAGCCATTCGGTTGGTGAAATCGCGCGGCTGGCCGATCAGATCGTCGTGCTGCGCGCCGGGCGCGTTGCCCGCTCTGGCACGGTGGGTGACGTTCTGAGTGATCCCGAATTGGTGCCGATGATGGGGGTGCGCGAGGCAGGCTCGGTGCTGCACGCGCAGGTGCTGGGGCATGATGCCGACGGGCTGAGCCGTCTTGCGGTCAGCGGTGGTGCGCTGCTGATCCCCGGGGTGCAGGCGGAACCGGGAAAACACATACGTCTCAGGGTCTTGGCGCAGGATGTTCTGCTGTCACTTGATATGCCAAAGGGGCTGTCGTCGCGCAATATCCTGCCGGTCGTGGTGGAGATGCTGCACCGGGGCGACGGGCCCGGCATGGCGGTTTCTCTGCGATTGGGAGAGGATCGGTTACTGGCGCGGATCACGGCGCGCGCGGCGGAAGAAATGGGGCTGCGGCCCGGCTTGGCATGCCATGCGATCCTGAAAGCAACGGCAGTCCCTCGCGGTGATATCGGTGGTGGGCGGAACGCCGGTTAAGTTGCTGAAGAAGTTTGGAAATGCTGCATGGTTTTGGTGCGGTTTACTCGATCGCAACGCGACGGCCTAATACAGGGCACTAGCGAGATTGTTTCAGGAGTAGCGTAATTGGCGCCGGTTATCCCCAGAAATCCGGGGTTAACCTTTCATCTTTCAACTGTAGCCCTATTCCGCGAAATGGCAGGCCGCTTGCGTTGTACTGCCCGGTATCACGCGCAGTTTGGGGCGCTCTGACCGGCAGCGATCAGCGGCGATCGAGCAGCGCGGCGCGAAGGGACAGCCGGGGGGCGGATTCACCGGATCGGGCAATTCACCGGGTTGGCGCGGGCGCTCGAAAGAGCCGCCTTCGAGCTTGGGGATCGCATCCAGCAAGAGCTGCGTATAGGGATGCTTGGGGTCTTCAAAGATCGTTTCGGCATCGGCCAGTTCCATCACCTGACCCAGATACATGACCGCCACACGGGTGCCGAAATGTTTCACCACGCTGAGATCGTGGGTGATGAACAGATAGGTGAGGCCACGTTGGGCCTGAAGATCGGTCAGCAGGTTCAGGATCTGCGCCTGGATCGAGACATCGAGCGCCGAGATCGGCTCGTCCGCGACGATGAAAGCGGGGTTCGTGACCAGCGCGCGTGCGATGGCGATCCGCTGGCGCTGCCCACCGGAAAACTCGTGCGGCAACCGGCGCTGCCAGGACGGATCGCAGCCCGTCGCGGCCAGCACATCCTCGACCTGAGCGCGCACCTCGGTCTCGGTCTTTTCGGGCATCAGGTGACGGATCGGTTCTGCCAGCGTCTCGAACACATTGCGGCGCGGGTTGAGCGAGGCGTAGGGGTTCTGGAACACCATCTGCATGTCGCGGCGGATGGGCTTACGTTCCGCCTCGTCCATCTGGTCGATGCGTTTGCCGTTGAAATAGACCTCGCCGGCCGAGGGCGTGTTCAGCCCCATGATCGCGCGGCCCAGCGTGGTCTTGCCACAGCCGCTCTCGCCGACGACGCAGAACGTTTCGCCGGGCATGATCTTGATGCTGACTCCCGACAGCGCATGCAGCACGGGCTTTTCACGGCTCAGAAAGTGTGTCGGCAGCGCAAAGCGCATCTCGAGTCCGCGGGTTTCGACGATTGCGTCGCTCATATGCTGGCCTCCGCGTTCTCATTCAGCGGGTGAAAACAGGCCACGCCGTTCTCCAACGGCGGCATCGCAGCGCGGCAGCCGTCATCCGCGCGGGCACAGCGTGGGTGGTAGGGGCAGCCCGAAGGCAGCGCCGTGATGGGCGGCATCGAGCCGGGGATCTGGTAGAGTTTCGAGCCGCGCTGCGCGTTCTGGGGCAGGGCCTTTAGCAGACCGGCGGCATAAGGATGTTTCGGCGCCGCGATGATGTCGCGCGTGCGTCCTGTCTCGACGCATTTCCCGGCATACATGATCATCAGTCTTTCGGTGACTTCGGCCACGACACCTAGATCGTGGGTGATCAGGATCAGGGCCAGATCATTATCACGGCAAAGCTTGAGGATCAGCGCCATGATCTCGGCTTGGATCGTCACATCGAGCGCAGTCGTTGGTTCGTCTGCGATGATGATTTCGGGATCGGTCAGCAGGGCGATGGCAATGACAACACGCTGGCGCAACCCGCCGCTGAGTTCGTGGGGATAGGCATCCATGCGGCTTTCGGCCGAGGGGATGGCCACGAGTTTGAGTTTGTCCACGCAGCGCTGATGCGCTTCGCGGGTGCTGATCCGTTGGTGCGCCTTCAGCGTTTCGATCATCTGCGTGCCGATGGTAAGCACAGGGTTCAACGTTACCATCGGGTCTTGAAAAATCATCGAAATGCGATTGCCGCGTATCGTGCGAATTTTACGCTCGGACATATCAAGTAGGTTTTCGCCATGGAACTTGATAGTGCCTTGGCTGACGCGCCCCGGCTCTGCGATCAGGTTCAGGATCGCGAAGGCGAGCATGGATTTGCCTGCACCGGATTCGCCCACTATGCCGATCCGTTCGCCCTTCTCCAGCGTCAGATCGATGCCGCGCAGCGCCTCGACCTCGTCTTTCTTGCCGCGCGGAAAGGCGACTCGCAGATCATGTATCTCCAGCATTGCCATCAGTCATCTCCCCGGCGCAGTTTCGGGTTCAGCACATCACGTAGCCAGTCGCCCAGAAGGTTCAGCGCAAGGACCAGCGCGATCAGCACGAGGGCCGGATAGAGCGTGATCCAGTACTGGCCCGAGAAAATGAATTCGAACCCTGAGCGGATCAGCGACCCCAGCGAAGGACGGTCCACCGGCATGCCCAGGCCAAGGAAGGACAGCGCTGCTTCCGTCATGATCGCCTCGGCCACCTGGATGGTCGAGATCACCAGAACCGGCGTCAGCGTGTTGGGCAGGATGTGCTTCCACATCACCTTGCGCGCGGGCAGGCCGATCACACGGGCGGCGTCCACGTATTCCTTGTTCTTCTCGCCCAGCACCGAAGAGCGCACGGTCCGTGCGAATTTCGGCCATTCCGCGATGCCGATAATCAGGATCAGCATGATGATCGCATAGTCCGCGTAGACGTTGGCATCGAACGCCGCCTGAAACAGCGCCAGTGCGATGATGGCAATCATCAGTGTCGAGAGCGACATCTGGATATCCGCGAGCCGCATCAGAAAGGCGTCGATCCAGCCGCCCTTGTAACCCGCGATCAGGCCCAGCGTGACGCCCAATATCCCCTGCACGACCACGGCACCGATACCAATCAGCAACGATATGCCGGTGCCGTACATGATGGTGCTGAGCACGCCGCGCCCCTGCGCATCGGTGCCCAACAGGAACCGGTCGTCACCGCCCGGCATCCAGCTGGGGGGCATTTCGCTGTCCATGATATCGAGCTGCATCAGGTCATAGGGGTTTTGTGGTGCCAACAGAGGCGCAAAGACCGCCATCAGGACGAGGAGCAACAGCACGATGCCGGCGCCAATGGCGACGGGATCGGACAGGAACCGGTTGAGAAAACCGCGCCATGTGATCATGATTTGGCCCCCGGTAGTTTCACCATTGGATTGATCAGCGTGTAGACGAAATCGACGATGGTGTTGACGACGACAAAGATCAGCCCAACCACGATGATGTAGGCGATGATCAGCGGGGTATCGACCCGGTTTACCGCTTCGAGAAAGAGAAAGCCCATACCGGGCCACTGGAACACTGTCTCGGTCAGGATCGTGTAGGCGATCAGCGTGCCGATCATCAGCCCACCCACGGTCACGACCGGAAGCAATGTGTTTCGGAAAGCGTGCACATAGCGCACGCGCGCCGTGCTGAGGCCTTTGGCCTTGGCAAAGCGGACGTAGTCGGTGCCCATCGCCTCCATCATCTCGGCCCGGATCAAGCGGATGAAGAGCGGCAGCATGATCGAACTGAGCGCGATGGAGGGCAGCAGAAGATGCGCCAGCCCGTCGCGGGTGAGAAAGCCGGTTTCCCAGCCCCAGGGCATTTCGTAGGTCTCACCTCGTCCGAAGGCGGGCAACCATTGCAGTTCGACCCCGAAAATCCACACCAGAAAAATCGCCGTCAGGAAGACCGGGACCGATATGCCGATGATCGACCCGGTCATGATCGTCTTGGCGATCCATTTTTCGCGGTTGATGGCGCAGTAGATGCCGCCGGGAATCGACAGAGAGAGAAAGATGATGGTGGCTCCGAGCACCAGCTCGAACGTGGCGGGAAACTTGTCCATGATCACATCGAGCGCCGGGCGCTTGAAGAAGTAGGACGTCCCCAGATCGCCCTGCAGTGCGGCGCCCAGAAACCGGGCGTATTGCACGAAAAAGGGATCGTTGAGGCCAATCTCGTCGCGCAGGGCCTGACGCTCTGCTTCGGAAACGGACTGCCCCACAAGCTCGCGCAGGGGATCGCCGAGATTGCCCTGAATGGAAAACCCGATCAGCGAGATGACGAACATCACGATCACGGCCTGAAGTGCGCGGCGGATGAGGAATGCGATGATATGCATGGGGGCAAGGCTCTCTGGCGGTTGCTGGAGACGGTATCACGCACCGGGTCAGGCCCCGGGCCGGGATAGGGGAGGCGGGCCGGATGTACCGGCCCGCCCGTATTGGCTGTCGCTTACTCGCTGATCACCAGATCACCGAGATAGGGGAAGTTCATCACGTTAAGAACGGGCTCGATGTCCACGCCTTTGCGCGCGGCCCATGCAAGGTCCTGCCAGTGCAGCGGCACGAAAGCGGCCTCGTTGTAGAGGATTTTTTCGATTTCCTGCAGGTCCTTGGCACGCTTCGCCTCGTCCGTCTCGGTGAGCGATGCAACGGTCATCGCGTCCACTGTCGCGTTCGAGTAACCGCCCGAGTTGTACTGACCACGACCGGTTTCGGTGTCCGGCGTCATGTTGAGGAATTCAAAGAAGTTGGCCGAATCCTCGGTGTCCGAATGCCAGCCGATCATCATGATGTCCGCTGCGCGTTCGTCGTATTTGGGCCAGTATTGCGCCTTGGGCATCGTGGTCAGGTCGATCTTGACGTTGATCTTGGCCAGCATTGCCGCCGCCGCTTCACAGATTTTGAAATCGTTCACGTAGCGGTTGTTGGGGCACATCATCGTTGCCGAGAACCCGTCGGGGAAGCTCGACTCGGCCATCAGCGCCTGCGCCTTGGCAAGATCGAAGCGCGGCTTGAGATCCGGGTTATGCCCCAGGTAACCTGCGGGCGAATTCTGTGCCGCAGTGGTGCCGAAGCCCTTCATGATCTTGTCGACGATGCCCTGGTTGTTGATGGCATGCACGATCGCCTGGCGTACCTTCATGTCGGCCAGCGCCGGGTTGCGGTTACCGTTGAGTTGCAGCGTGATGATGCGCGTGCCGCTCATGGTGACAAGGTTGGTATTGGGGTCGTTCTTGATCCGCTCCAGATCGGTCGGCGGCACCGGTGCGATGAAATCGACGTCACCGGCCAGAAGGGCGGCAACGCGGGTCGGCGCTTCCTTGATCGGCGTCAGTACCGCGGTCTGCACGTTGCCGGGGCTGTTCGTGTCCCAGTAGTCCGGGTTGCGCTCGAATACGACCTTCACACCCTGCTCGCGCGAGGAGATGGTGAAGGGGCCGGTGCCCGAGATCGTCTTGGAAGCGAAGCTGTCGCCGTGCTTGACGATTTCAGCGCCACCCTCTTCGTAGAACTTGCTGTCCATCGGAAAGACGTAGGTGGCGGTGTGCAGCATCAGCGGGCTCGGGCCGTCGGTTTTGACCTCGATGGTGTAATCGTCCACCGCGGTGACCGAAGTCCAGCCGGCAAAGATGCCCTTGAAATCCGGAGAGGCTTTCAGGCGGTCGATGGTCCAGACTACATCGGCGGAGGTCATCGGGTTGCCCGAATGGAACTTTACGCCTTCGCGCAGTTTGAAGCGCATCGTGGTGTCGTCCACGCGTTCCCAGCTTTCGGCAAGACGACCGTCAAAGCCGAGATCCTTGTTCCAGCGCACCAGCGGGTCAAAGACCATGTGGCTGAGTTGAAGCGTGCCGCCCGAAAGCTGCTCATGCGGGTCAAGCGAAACCGGGTCGGCGTCGTAGGCGAAATTCAGCGTCTGCGCTGACGCAAGGCCCGTAGCACCCAGCAGAATCGCGGTGGCTGTGGCAATGTGTCGTAGTGTTTTCATGAGGTATCTCCCTGATTTACGCGGCACTTTCGCGCACCGTCGGCGCGCGATGGCTCGTGCACGAGCGTACGGTAGCCACGAACGCAGGTTGGTGTAAAGGTCAGCTTCCGCAAGGTCAGTGTAGCTGCTCGCGATAAATGGCAAGATGGCCATGCGGCGCATACCGAATTCTCGCTGCTCCGGAAAGCCACTCGCCCGGCGGAGTCCGTAGATATTGACCCTCGGGCGGCGGCGGAATACTGATCAAATCTGTCAGAAATGGCGCGCCGGTTTTACTGTGGCGCACCGGAGAGCAGAGACCGGGAAAGGATCGCAGCAATGACGGAACGGTTGATCTACCGGCTGGCCTGGGTCGTTGCCGCGCTCTGCGTTGCGCCGATCATTGCGGCGACCATTGCGGCCCTGTCGGGGGATCTGCAGACGTGGCGCGATATCCTGGCTTCGGTCCTGCCGCGCTACACTTGGGTTACGCTGGTTCTGGTGACCATCGTCGGCAGTGGTGCGGCGGTGATCGGGACCGGAACAGCGTGGTTGGTCACGGTCTACCGCTTTCCCGGCGTGCGCTGGCTGGAGATCGCGCTGGCATTGCCGCTGGCCTTTCCGGCCTATGTGTTGGCTTATGCCTATACGTCGCTGCTGGACCACCCGGGCCCGGTGCAGACGCTGTTGCGCGACGTCACTGGCTGGGGGCCGCGCGACTATTGGTTCCCGGAAATACGCAGCATCGGTGGGGCCGCGATGATGCTGGTCATTGTGTTCTACCCTTATGTCTATCTGCTGGCACGGGCGTCGTTCCGGCAGCAAAGCTCGAACGCGTTCCTGGTGGCGCGCACGCTGGGGCGCACGCCCGGTGCCGCGTTCTGGCGGGTGGCGTTGCCGATGGCGCGGCCCGCGATCGTGGGCGGGACGCTTTTGGTGATCATGGAGACGATCGCCGATTACGGCACGGTCGCCTTCTTCAACGTGCAGACCTTTGCGACCGGCATTTACCAGGCGTGGTTTTCGCTGGGCGATCGCGCGGCGGCGGCACAATTGTCGCTGTGCCTGCTCAGCTTTGCGCTGTTGCTGGCCGGGCTGGAGCGCGCGCAGCGCGGGCGGGTACGTACCGCGGGCCGGGGCGGTGCGCGGTTCGAGGCGCTGGCCAAGCCTCGATTGACCGGCGTTCGTGCCTGGGGCGCAAGCGCACTCTGCCTGGTGCCGGTGCTGCTGGGATTCGTGATCCCTGTCATCATGCTGGGGATGATGGCTATCGGATCGGGGCAGAGCCTGCTCGACCCGCGTTATCTGTCGCTGATGTCGAACTCGGTGTTGCTGGCTGGCGTGGCGTCGGTGCTGACCGTTGTGGGCGCGATCCTGATCGGGTTCCGCGCGCGCACCAGACCGGGCCGCACCTCGCGTGGGCTGCTGATCGGGGCGGGCCTGGGCTATGCGGTGCCGGGCGGCGTTATCGCGGTGGGGCTGATGGTGCCGCTGGCGGCATTGGACAACCTGATCGACAGTGTGATGGAGGCGCAGTTCGGCATCGATACCGGGTTGTTGATCACCGGGTCGATCTGGCTGATGGTGATGGCTTACATGGCGCGGTTCATGGCCGCTGCGCTCAACGCCTATGACAGCGGCATGGCGACCGTTCCCCGGCACTACGATGCCATCGCGCAGTCATTGGGGCAGGGCGCGCCAAAACTGTTGTGGCGTGTGCATCTGCCGGTGGCACGCACGTCGGTGCTGACCGCGCTGTTGATCGTTTTTGTCGATGTTATGAAGGAATTGCCCGCGACGCTGATCCTGCATCCGTTCAATTTCCAGACACTTGCCGTACAGGCGCACCGGTTGGCCTCGGACGAGCGGTTGGCCGAAGCGGCCGTGCCGTCGCTGGCGCTGGTCGCGTTCGGACTGGTGCCGGTGGTGCTGTTGTGCCGTACCATTGGCCGCGAAAGCGCCGAGCTAGGTCGCGGCGCCGGGAAGCAGCGGCAAGGCGCTTTGCCTTTGCACTGAGCGCGCCCCGGTAGCGCAAGGGGCTCGGACTGTATCGACGTGGATTCCGGGTGCGGATATGATTACAAACAAGAAATGAAGAATTTTAGGTTCTCGAAACTGGTTATCTTCCTGTTGGCTGGATTGAGCCTGTCGTCTCCTGCGCTGTCGCAGGAAGCCAGTGAGCGCCTGTGCGCAGCATCGCTGTCGGACCTATCTTGGGTGCTTCATGATGAGGGGCAGTATCCTCGGTTGAATTCCGATCGCTCTGGCAAGGCATTGCATGGATTGCAGTGTCGTGAAGTCGAAATAATTGCCTGGTTCCGGGCAAACGCTTGGACGTACCGGAAATCTGTTTCTCCTAGCGGCGAGGTATTCGGCCACGGGGCGCGAAGTTACCGGGCCGATCGAAGTCTGGTATTTTGCCTCCCGCGCCGGTTTCCATTTCGGTGGCTCACAAATGGATGCATTGCGCAGGCCAGCGTCTCGTTGTTCGACGGGCAGATCACTCAATTGACCGCAGGGCCAGCGATCTAGGCATATCAGGCGGGCGGTTGCAAATGCCACGCGAAAGCCTTTTTTTACAAACTAGAGCAGGTATTGGTCCGGCGGGTTTCAGATCGCAAACAATCGCAGTGGGGCGTATCGCTGTCCCGATGATACCGGCAGCCTTGCCGCTCCCGAAGGAAATCTCGCCCCGCACGCTCCGACAATTGCGAATCCGTCCGCGCCCACGAGCCCAAGGTGGTCGCCTTTCACGATTGGGTTTTCTGAACACGCGATGCGTGAATATCTGCCGCAAGAGGCGCGCCAGCACGTCGCGTAATAGGGGCAAAACGTTTCGCCTCCCCTTGCAGCGCCTTGGGCGCGCTACTAAGACTCCATTAGGACTTGATCCGGTAAGGATCGGACACATTCAGCAGGCAGGCAGATATGACAGACCCAATGGACACCTACATGAACACCCTCGTGCCGATGGTGGTCGAACAGACCAGCCGTGGCGAGCGAGCCTATGACATCTTCTCGCGGCTCCTGAAGGAGCGGATCATTTTCCTCAGCGGTCCGGTGCATGACGGTATGTCCAGCCTGATCGTGGCGCAGCTTTTGCACCTGGAGGCGGAAAACCCCAGCAAAGAAATCAGCATGTATATCAACAGCCCCGGTGGCGTCGTCACCAGCGGTTTGTCGATCTACGACACGATGCAGTATATCCGGCCAAAGGTGTCGACGCTGGTGATCGGGCAGGCGGCCTCGATGGGGTCGCTCTTGCTGACAGCGGGCGCGCCGGGCATGCGCTTCTCGCTGCCCAACAGCCGCATCATGGTGCACCAGCCCTCGGGCGGGTATCAGGGGCAGGCGACGGATATCATGATCCACGCCGAAGAAACGTTGAAGCTAAAGAAACGCCTCAACGAGATCTACGTCAAACATACCGGCCAGACCCTGAAAAAGGTCGAGGAGGCGCTGGAGCGCGATAATTTCATGTCACCGGAAGACGCGAAGTCTTGGGGTCTGATCGATGAAATCGTCGAGAGCCGGGCCAAGCCGGATGGCGAAGATTGATACATCACCTAGGCGATTCGCCGGGTCGCCCATTTTACGATTGTGACTGCTGGGTGCCTGTCCTAAGCTGGTCGCGAACAATGCCGTCTTGCTCCGGCGACCGGCCCGCAAAGGGTCGATCCATACGGGGCGGCGCAGCGTCCGAAAGGTAGATTATGTCGAATAGTTCTGGCAGCGACAGCAAGAACACCCTCTATTGCAGCTTCTGCGGCAAGAGCCAGCACGAAGTACGCAAACTGATCGCGGGCCCGACTGTGTTCATCTGCGACGAGTGTGTTGAACTTTGCATGGACATCATTCGCGAAGAAACGCGCAGCGCGGGCCTGAAATCCTCCGACGGCGTGCCAGCGCCTCGCGATATCTGCGATGTGCTGGATGACTACGTGATCGGTCAGGCGATGGCCAAGCGCGTTCTATCTGTCGCGGTCCACAACCACTACAAACGCCTCGACCATTCCGGCAAGGGCGGCGATATCGAGCTGCAGAAATCCAACATCCTGCTGATCGGCCCAACGGGCTGCGGCAAGACGCTGTTGGCACAGACGCTGGCGCGAATCCTTGATGTGCCGTTTACCATGGCCGACGCCACGACACTGACCGAGGCCGGTTATGTTGGTGAAGATGTCGAGAACATCATCCTCAAACTGCTGCAATCGTCCGAGTACAACGTGGAACGCGCGCAGCGCGGCATCGTCTATATCGACGAGGTCGACAAGATCACGCGCAAATCCGAAAACCCTTCGATCACCCGCGACGTGTCGGGCGAGGGCGTGCAGCAAGCGCTGCTCAAGCTGATGGAAGGCACCGTGGCTGCTGTGCCACCGCAGGGCGGTCGCAAGCATCCGCAGCAGGAATTCTTGCAGGTCGACACGACCAACATCCTGTTCATTTGTGGCGGTGCGTTCGCCGGTCTGGACAAGATCATCTCGGCGCGCGGAAAAGGCAGTGCGATGGGCTTTGGCGCCGATGTGCGCGACAAGGACGACCGTGGTGTCGGCGAAGTGTTCAAGGACCTCGAGCCCGAAGATCTGTTGAAATTCGGGCTTATCCCTGAATTTGTCGGCCGTCTGCCGGTGATCGCGACGCTTGAGGATCTGGACGAGGATGCTCTGGTCACGATCCTGACCCAGCCCAAGAACGCGCTGGTCAAGCAGTACCAGCGTCTGTTCGAACTGGAAGATGCGCAGCTCAGCTTTACCGACGATGCTCTTACGGCCATCGCCAAGCGCGCGATTCAGCGCAAGACAGGCGCACGCGGTCTGCGTTCGATCCTCGAAGATATCTTGCTGAATACGATGTTCGAATTGCCCAGCATGGACAACGTCGAAGAAGTCGTAGTCAATGAAGAGGCGGTGAATTCCGACGCGGCGCCGCTGATGATCTTTGCGGATGCCAAGAAGGAAGAAGCCAGCGCTGGCTAACGCTCGCTGCTGTTGCTCACAACAAGCCAAACAAGGCGCATCCGTACCGGATGCGCCTTTTCCTTTCGCCTCACCACTGGACCTTTGAGCGTGGATACGCCATATCTGAGGCAACGCATCCCGGAGGACCTTATGGGCATTCTCAACACGCTTCTGCGCTCTGTTACATGGTGGAATGGTCAGACGCTGAACACGCAATTATGGACCTGGCGCAACGGAACCAAAGTGGGTGAGGACGCGCAGGGCAACATCTATTACAGTACCAAGGATGGCAAGCGGCGCTGGGTGATCTTTAACGGCGAGGCTGAGGCGAGTCGCGTCAGCCCGGACTGGCATGGCTGGTTGCACCACACTTACAATGAGCCGCCAACGGACAAGCCGCTGCCGCACAAGCCTTGGGAGAAGCCGCATCAGGAAAACCTGACCGGTACCGCGCTGGCCTATGCGCCGGCCGGATCGATTCGCCGGACCCAGCCCAAAGCGCGCAGCGACTACGAGGCATGGCGCCCGGAATAATGCGGATCGCATCCGATCCGGTCGACAGAGTCGAGGCGAGGCACCTGCAGGACTGACGGGGCGCCGACCTGATCAGCTTCCTGCATTCAGGAATTAGCGCAAAGGGCTTTAGACAGTCAGATGTCCGAAAACAAAACCGAGATCATTGTGGGCGGCGCCGTTCTGGCCGTCGCCATCGGGTTCCTGACCTATGCGGGCCAGATCACCGGCTTTTCCACCGGGCAGGAGGAATACGAGCTTTCAGCCAGCTTCCGGTCGGCGGACGGTGTTTCCGTGGGCACCGATGTGCGGCTTGCGGGGGTCAAGGTCGGTCGTGTGACGGCGTTGGAACTGGACCCCGCCACGTATCGGGCGAGCGCGGCCTTTACCGTGCGTTCCGGTATAGAGGTGCCAGACGACAGCGCCATCGCGATCTCGTCAGAGGGGCTGCTGGGCGGTAATTACGTGGAAATCCTGCCGGGTGGTTCACCGTTTTTTTTCGCCCCAGGTGATCAGGTCGAATTCACTCAAGGGTCCGTGAGCCTGGTATCGCTGCTGATGAAGTTCGTCGCAGGCGACGCGGAAGAAGCCCCCGAATGAAGGCGCTTGTCCTATTGTTCGCAATGGCGCTGCCCGGAATGGGCACTGCGCAGGAGGTCGGAATCGGCACCGGCGCCGTGTTGCGCGGGTTGGAAAAAGTGTCGGGCGACATAGAGGATTTCAACCTCAGGAATGGCGAGCACGCTACATTTGGCCGGCTTACCATCGAGCTAGCACAATGCCGCTATCCGGCGGGCGATCCGGCGGGCGATGCCTTTGCCTATATCACGATCCTTGAGGAAAACGAGGAAACGCCGCGCTTTGCAGGCTGGATGATTGCGTCATCGCCCGCGCTCAACGCGCTGGACCATCCGCGCTACGATGTCTGGGTCATGCGCTGCACGACCGACTGATGCGTTTCGCAGAGCGACACGTGATTGATGTCGGCGCGCTTTCGCAGCGCCTCTTCAAGGCGGTTTCGATATTCTGAACGGCTGATTTCGACCGCACCCAGCGTGGCCAGATGCGGGGTGATGAACTGCGTGTCAAAGAGAGTGAAACCGCAGCGCGCCAGATGATCAACAAGATGTGCCAGCGCCAGTTTTGACGCGTCTCGCTGGCGCGAGAACATGCTTTCACCAAAGAACGCGGCCCCCAGTGTCACGCCGTAGACCCCGCCGATCAGCGTGTCATCTGACCAGATTTCGAGCGAATGGGCGTGGCCCAGATTGTACAGCGCAAGGTATTGGTTTCGAATCTCGGTGCTGATCCAGGTGTCTTTGCGGTCGGCGCAGGCGTCGATCACATCCGTAAAGGCAGCGTTCAGTGTGACCTGGTACTGCGCCCGGCGCATCCGCTTCGCCAGTGAGCGAGAGATGTGGAACCCATCCAGCGGCAACACACCACGCCTGCGTGGATCGACCCAGTAAATTTCCGGGTCGTTGCGGTGTTCGGACATTGGGAACATGCCCGCCGCATAGGCATTGAGCAACAGTTGCGGTGACAGGGAGAATTCCGCATCGCTGTCGTCAGGCTCTGCCACGTCCTACCCCCGCAGGTTCGTCTCCAGCCACTTTTCCAGCCAGTGGATGTTGTAGTTTCCGGACTGGATATCAGGCTCTTGCAGCAATGCGTGAAAGAGCGGCACCGTGGTGTCAACGCCGTCGATGATCAATTCCCCCAAGGCACGACCCAGACGGGCCAGCGCCGCAGGGCGGTCGGGTCCGTGCACGATCAGCTTGCCGATCAGTGAATCGTAGTAGGGCGGGATCGAGTAGCCATCATAGAGCGCACTGTCCATCCGCACACCCAGACCGCCGGGCGCGTGAAACTGCGTGATCTTGCCGGGGCGCGGCGAAAATTCGGGCAGCTTCTCGGCCGTGATCCGGACTTCAATGGCGTGGCCGTTGATCTTCAGATCATCCTGAGTGAACGACATCGGCAGACCTTCGGCAACGCGAATCTGTTCGCGTACCAGATCGACGCCGAAAATGGCTTCGGTCACGGGATGTTCAACCTGAAGGCGGGTGTTCATCTCGATGAAGTAGAACTCGTCGTTCTCGTAGAGAAATTCGATCGTTCCGGCACCGATATAGTTGATCGCCGCGATCGCATCGGCGCAGGTCTTGCCGATCTTTGCGCGCGCTTCTTCGGTGATGGTCGGGCCGGGGGCCTCTTCAAACACTTTCTGGTGCCGCCGCTGGAGAGAGCAGTCCCGTTCGCCCAGATGCACGGCGCGGCCCTTGCCGTCGCCAAAGACCTGAATTTCGATATGCCGGGGCGTGCCGAGGTATTTCTCGATATACACCTCGTCATTGCCGAAATTCACTTTGCCCTCGGCGCGCGCGGTCTGAAATGCGCGCTCCATCTCGGCGGCGGAATTGGCGACCTTCATGCCCTTGCCACCGCCACCGGCAGTGGCCTTGATGATGACCGGATAGCCGATCTCTTCACCGATGCGTTTGGCCTCGTCGAGATTGTGCACGCCACCTTCAGAGCCGGGCACGCAAGGCACGCCGAGCTTTTTCATCGTGTCCTTGGCGCTGATCTTGTCACCCATGACACGGATGTGCTCGGCGGTGGGGCCGATGAAGGTCAGGCCGTGATCTTCGACAATCTGCACGAAATTGGCATTCTCGGACAGAAACCCATAACCGGGATGGATCGCCTGTGCGCCGCTGATTTCGCAGGCGGCGATGATCGAGGGGATCGACAGGTAGCTGTCGGTGCTCGGTGGCGGGCCGATGCAGACGCTTTCGTCGGCCATGCGCACATGCATCGAATCGGCATCGGCGGTGGAGTGCACCGCGACCGTCTGAATGCCCATTTCACGTGCGGCACGGATCACCCTAAGGGCGATCTCTCCGCGGTTGGCTACCAGAATTTTATCGAACATTATCAGCGCCCTATTCGACGATCATCAGAGGAGCGCCATATTCGACCGCAGCGCCATCCTCGACGAGGATACGCTTGACCGTGCCGCTACGCGGCGCCGGGATATGGTTCATGGTCTTCATCGCCTCGATGATCAGCAATGTGTCGCCTTCGGCCACCTTGTCACCGACACTGACAAAGGACGGCGCGCCGGGTTCGGCCTGGGTGTAGACAGTGCCGACCATGGGCGAGGTCACGGCACCGGGGTGGCTGGCAGGATCTTCGCCGGGGGCAGAAGCATCCGCGCCCGGTGCAGCACCGGCTGGTGCAGAAACTGCGGCGGCAGGCGCGGCATAGCCCTGCGGTGCGGCGATCATCTGTGGGGCCACTTCCTTGCGGCGGCTGACGCGCACATTCAGGCTGTCATCTTCGCCGTAGTCACGTTTGACCTGTAATTCAGTCAGCTCGTTGTCATTCAGGATTTCGGCCAGCGCCTTGATAAAGGCGACATCGTCATCATGGGTTTTATTTGACATCAGGTTCCTCGACCGGTTGCTGCCCTTGTTGGGCCGCGTTTGTTTTTTCACGCTTATATGGCATCGCGCGGGCTTAGAAAAGCGGGCTTCTCAGGCTCAAGGTGGGGTATGTCAAACCAAAAGACCAGCGGACAGGGGAATTTTACTGTTACCGCCGCAGGGTCATAGTGGCATCCCACTGAGTTTGGCCACAAGTTCGGCCAGTTTTCGGGCCTGGAACTTCTCCAGCAGGCGGGCGCGGTAGACTTCGATCGTGCGATAACTCAAGCCCAGCTCCAGCCCGATTTCCTTTGATGTCATGCCCCGGCAGGTCAGGATGGCAACCTCGCGCTCGCGCTGGGTCAGGCTGACCAGCGGTCGGTCGTCCGACAGGTCGGCAAAGCTCCAGACGCCGCAGCGAAACGGATCGTCGGGTGTGACGGACTGACCCCGCACCCGGCACCAAAAGAGCGTACCACAGCTACGTTTCATCACCCGCTCGTCCGCGTAACGGCCGGTTTCCTGCATCGCCCGCAGTCCGCGCTCCCCGATACGGCGGTAGTCCTCGATGGAGGGGTAGAAATTGGCCAGGGGCACCCCGGCAAAATCTCCGGTCGCGCCGCCGAAAATTTCTGCAAACTGACGGTTGCAATGGCGGATGATGCGCCGCTCCAGCACCGCAAGCCCGACGGGGGCATGATCAAAGGCCAGATCGCTGATTTCCATGCGCGCGACTATGCGCGCGTATTTCTACGAATTGCAATGTCGCGGGCAGGGTGGTCTCATCGGCGCGTGGATCAGAAGGGAGCGAGCGATGAACATCGCGCTATGGCTGAGGCGGATGGCACAGGTACGCGGGGCGTCACCGGCACTCTTTCACGGGGTTGAACAGATCGCGGATTATGCGGACTTCGATCGCCGTGCCGGGCAGATGGCCCGTTGGCTGGGAGATGCCGGTGTGCGACCCGGCGACCGGGTGGCGCTCTGGTTCAAGAATCACCCGGATTACCTGATCCTGCTTTACGGCATCTGGTATGCGGGCGCGGTCGCCGTACCGATCAATGCCAAGCTGCACCCGCGAGAGGCGGCGTGGATCATCGACAATTCGGGGGCTGCTGTCACTGTAACCTCGGCGGAAATGGTGCCAGCGCTGACCGGGATCGGCACGCAGGCCCGCATCGTCGCGCAGAATGACGCTACCCTTGCGGCGGTGTCGGAACTGGATCCGGTCGTGGCCCCGGTGACTCGGGCACCGGATGATCTGGCATGGTTATTCTACACATCCGGTACAACCGGACGCCCCAAAGGGGTGATGATCACCCATCAGATGCTCAGCGTCATGGCGCTCAGCTATCTTGCCGATGTGGACGCGGTCGCACCTGAGCATGCTGCAATCTATGCCGCGCCGATGAGCCACGGTGCGGGGCTCTACGCGGTGCAGCACGTGCTCATGGGCGCGCGGCATGTCGTGCCTGCTTCGTGTGGTTTCGAGGCCGGTGAAATCTTCGATTTGGCAGCGCATTTCGGTCTGGCGCATCTCTTTGCTGCGCCAACAATGGTGAAGCGTCTGACCGTCCATGCCCGGACGACGGGGTGCAGCGGGACCGGCCTGCGCAGTGTCGTCTATGCGGGTGGGCCGATGTATCTGGCCGACATCATCGAGGCGGTAGAGACCTTCGGCCCGATCTTCTTGCAAGTCTACGGGCAGGGCGAATGCCCGATGAGCATCACCGCACTGAGCCGTGCCGACGTGGCTGATCGCAGCCATCCGCGTTGGCGGGCGCGACTGGGGTCGGTGGGCCGCGCGCAAAGCGTGTGCGAGGTTCGTATCGGTGGCCCAGACGGTGCGCCACTGCCCGCGGGGGAGATCGGCGAAATCATGGTGCATGGGCCGAACGTGATGCCTGGCTACTGGCAAAACGAATCGGCCACGGCGAAGACGATCAGGGATGGCTGGCTGATGACCGGTGATGTCGGACATATGGATGAAGACGGCTACGTCACGCTACAGGACCGGTCTCGGGATGTGATCATCTCGGGCGGGTCGAACATCTATCCCCGCGAGGTCGAGGAGGTGCTGCTGCTGCACGAGGACGTAAGCGAAGCGTCGGTGGTTGGCCGCCCTGATCCCGAATGGGGCGAAGACGTGGTTGCATTTATCGTGCCGCGCGAAGGCTCTACGCCAGAACCAGAGGCGCTGGGCGCGCATTGCCTGGAGCATATTGCGCGTTTCAAACGGCCAAAGGCATATGTGATTCTGACCGGGTTGCCGAAGAACAATTATGGCAAGGTCCTGAAAACCGATCTGCGCAAGATGCTGGAGCGCACCGCGAGCGGTTGAGATTTTTGGCGAAAAATCTGGAACCGGCTCAAACGTGCGGCGGTGGCGGTTTTCGGCGTGTCCCGCTCAGAGCGTTGGCTGCGATGGCCGCCAACAGGATGCAGCCGCCCAGTACCGTGTAGGGCGTTGCCGTTTCACCCAGCGCGAGCCACACCCAGACCGGGGCCAGAACCACTTCGGCCAGCGACAACAGCGTCAGTTCCGCCGCAGGCACGGTGCGCGACCCAAGCGTATAGAGCACCAGCCCCGCGCCGACCTGAAATATCCCCATGCCAAGCGCCACGCCGCCATCGCGCGGCGCCAGGACCAGAGGCAGCCCTGCGGTCAGGCAGATCACCCCCATGATCCCCACCGCCATCAGCCCCGACAGGAACACCGCCGGCAGCATTTCTCTCGCGCGGCCCCAGCGCAGGGCAATGGTGAAGACGGCAAAGCCAAAAGCTGATCCGAACGCCGCAAGGTTGCCGCGCAGAGCCGCACCGCCGGGCTTGTCCCAGACCATGATCCCGATCCCCAATATGGCGGCAGCAATGGCGATCCATGTGGTGCGGCGAACCGGCTCTCGCAGGATCACGAGGCCGAGGATCGCAGCGATGAACGGGGCAGAGGCGAACATCATCATCGCATTGGCGACGGAGGTGTGTTGCAGCGCATAGATGCCGCCCGTATAGGCGCCGACCAGCGCGAGCGCGCCGATGACACCGGGCCAGCCGACACGGCGGACATGGGAAAAGGGATCGCTGCCGGTTCTGAGGCGGATCACGACATAGAGCAATGCACTGAGGCTGATGGAGCGGTACAAGAGGATCTGCCATACGACGGCATCCTCGATCAGACGAATGCCCAGCCCGATCGTGGACCACAGGACCCCGGCCATAAACACCAGCAGCATACCGCGTCCGCGTCCGGTTGCGGCCTCGGCAAATGTGGCGGCCGCGCTCATGGCGTGTCGGTTTCGTCGGGGGTAGGCGGCGGCATCGGAATGCCGGGGGCAAAGGTCGCTTCGGCCACATTGGTCGGATCGTCGCCGTGGCGCGTGGCGCGCAATTCGCGGTACCCGAGGTATAGCCCGCTTGCCACGATCAGCGTCATGCCCAGCCAGGTCGCGGTGGGCGGAACCTCGTCAAAGAGTACCCAGGCGACAACAAGCGCGATCGGCATGTAGGTGTAATCGAACGGTGCGACAAGGCTGGCATTGGCGACCTGATAGGCGCGCGTCAGCAGCATCCATCCGGTCATGCCGACCAGGCTCAATGCCAGGAACTGCGGCCAGTCGCGTGCCAACTCCGTGGGCCATGCCATGCGCAGATGATTGAATTCGGGCCCAATATCAATGATCTGGTTGGTCAGCCAGCCGATCGGCAGGATCATCAGCCCCATGAAACCGATGGTCTGCAGACCCATCGTCAGCGTCGATTCCTGCTCGCCCATCTGCCGGGCGAGGATCTGGCTGATCGCGTAGGTCAGTGCGCAGATCAGCGGCAGGATGGTCACCCATGTGAAACTGTCGCTGCCGGGGTTCATCGCGATAATCACGCCCACAAAGCCCACGACCAGCGCAAGGATGCGGTGGATTCCGATGGTTTCGCGCAGCACCACTGCCGCCAGTAGCGCAGTCATCAACGGGGCGGAAAAGAAGATCGTGGTGACTTCGGCCAGCCCCATCAAGGGAAAGGCACTGTAAAAGAGCGAAAAGCCCATGGCGAGCAACGCCGCGCGCACCAGATGCAGCTTCCAGAACGGTGTGAGGATGCGGTGAGGGCCACCGAGCCAGAGGATGATTGGCGTAAGCACGATCAGGGTGACAAGCGAGCGCGCAAGAATGAGATGCCAGACCGGATGCGTATCCAGCATCGTCTTCATCAGAACGTCCTGAACAACAAAAAGCACCATGCCGATTTCAGCGCAGGCGATCCCGTGCAAGGCGCGGCTGGGCGGTGGGGCCGGGGTGTGGGTGATCGTGGTCATGGCCACAGCCTGCCAAGCAGTACGGGCCCGGGTCGCGCTTGTTTGCGACGGCGTGTCGCAAACTTACCCCGCAAAGACAAGCTTTGCGGGGTAAGTTGCAGTTTTAACTCGTTAAATATTAACTGCGGTTCATCCGGTTTTCGATCAGGTCGTCGACCACGGCGGGCTCTGCCAGGGTCGATGTGTCACCCAGCGCGCCGAAATCGTCCTCGGCGATCTTGCGCAGGATACGGCGCATGATCTTGCCCGAGCGAGTCTTGGGCAGGCCCGGCGCCCACTGGATCACGTCCGGCTTGGCAATCGGGCCAATCTCGGTCCGGACCCATTTCTCAAGTTCCTTGCGCAGCTCGTCGCTGGGTTCGATTCCGTTCATCAGCGTGACATAGGCATAAATGCCCTGGCCTTTGATCTCGTGCGGATAGCCGACCACGGCGGCCTCGGCGACCTTGGGATGCGCGACCAGCGCGGATTCGACTTCGGCGGTGCCCATCCGGTGGCCAGAGACGTTGATCACGTCATCGACACGCCCGGTGATCCAGTAATAGCCATCGGCATCGCGGCGGCAGCCGTCGCCGCTGAAATAGTACCCTTTGTAGTCCGAGAAATAGGTTTTCTCGAACCGCTCATGGTCACCGTAGACAGTGCGCATCTGACCCGGCCAGCTGTCCTTGATGCACAGCACGCCTTCAGCCTCGGTGGTGGTGATTTCCTCGCCGGATTGCGGGTCGAGAATGGCGGGCTGCACTCCGAAGAACGGCAGCGAGGCCGAGCCGGGCTTGGTCGGGGTGGCGCCGGGCAGGGG
>Ga0209344_10000584_pt1 | contig 59964 bp, 47 predicted proteins | sample Cruoilmetagenom6_FD_187293 | JGI IMG/M metagenome (GOLD analysis project Ga0209344, IMG submission 187293) | Oil polluted marine microbial communities from Coal Oil Point, Santa Barbara, California, USA - Santa Barbara Oil Seep Sample 6 (SPAdes)... | ecosystem: Environmental > Aquatic > Marine... | reverse complement strand
ACCTAGATGAAAAGGTTTTAAAAGACATCAGGAACTGTGCCCAAACCGGAACGCCATTAGGAAGCAGTCAATTTATAGAACAAATTGAAGCGCAATTAAAAGTTAAAGTTGGTTACTCTCAACGAGGAGACCGGAAAAAGCCAATAATTAAATTAAAGGGTACTGACCCCTTTATTCTCTTTGATGTTGAATCTGGGATGCATTATAATTATTTCAGGGATTATGAGCCTGGGACGGGTAGGTATTTGGAGAGTGATCCGATTGGGTTGTATGGAGGGGTTAATACTTTTGGGTATGTTGAGGGTAATCCAATAATTAATTTTGATGAACTTGGTCTACTTGGTGGTACTTTGGGTGGTGGTGGCCAAAAGGGATGGATAGGTGGAGAAGCTGGCGTAATTCAACAAGATTGTTGCAGGAATGGACAAGTCATACGACAGTTCTTTCGGGCATATGAATCTGGCGTGGGTCCTGGTTTCCATGCCAAAGGGCCAACCTTGAGCCTTGGATCCAATTCTAAAAATAAGTCTTGTACAGACCCAACACCACCCTCATGGAGGATTAACATTCCATTTTTTAGCTTCTCTTCAAGCGGAGCAGATTTTGGATTGCAGTTTGGTTTTTCAGCAAGAGTTAATTTAGTAAGTGAAATAGAATTTTGGTATGAGATTTCAATGGATGAATCATGTTGTATCGATGATATTTCTGGAGGTTAAACATTAAATTATGGAGTACTACATACCATATTATTTAACAGTTATTGTATGGGTTTTTTTTAAACCCTGGAAAAAAAATTACTGGCATTTTTCAGGGTTTTATTTGTTGTTGTTGGTATTTGTATTTTGGGCAGAAATTAGTTGTTTATGCTTTTCTCCCGGCTTTGATAAAATTATTGATAAATTTGGAGCTACAATACTAATATTAATGTTATTAGTTAATCTGCGTTCAGACCTTAAAGTAAAAGATTGGCTTATGAGTATTCCACTTTTATTACAAGATAAAACAAATGATGCTCAAGATACATCATTATTCCATGCGGTTTTGTTTTTTTGCCTGTGTCTTATTGTTTTGTTAAAAGTACTGTAGAACAACCTTGAACCTAAGAACCAAAAAACTATAAAGGAGAGAATAAACAGGGACAGGCACAGAATAAACAGTGGAATAAACAGGGACATGCGCTAAATAGAGGGTATAAAGTTTGTTTTTGGATGCTTTTTCAGTGCGTCAAATCATCATAATTGTTACTTTTAACGTTACAAAATTTGAGGAAGTCTCAAAAGATCTAAATTGACCGTTTAATGTGTCTTTTAGCTGATTTAAGCCGAGCGAAAGGGCTTCACGAACGTGAAGTATAAAGCAAAACATGTTTGATTTAGTCTATTCGAGAGCTGGTTTTAAGCGAATTCCAACGGACCAATTGCGCTTAGTTTTGGCAGAATATTCTTTAAGCTGATTGACAGTTCCAACAGCTGAAAAACCAACAGATTTGAACCCCTTGAGTTCTTCTATCCAGGTATCAGGATTAAGCTCTAATTCTGTTAAGGCAGAATCCAATTTGTCAGAAATATAACCCTTTTTGGTCTCTACCGCATCCTGCTCACGAGACACACCTATATCCCTATAGGCGTCATCTCGAATAACACGTCCAGTTTCATCCACTAAATCAATGTAGCTGGAAAGGTAATAGGGCAAGTCATTATCACCTTTTCCAAAAATTCGTCAGGAACGATTTTTCACGTAAGCCCTCATGGAAGAGGGTGAGTGTCAGGGATGATACGAATAAATTGAGCATAAACGTTCCCTGTATTCAGCAGCATATTTTTGTACAAGACGCAGCGACGAATCATCTAATTCATCACCCTGAAAATATCGCTCTGTTAGATTATCCTCACCGCATAAAAAAAACCTTCGAACACAGCGAGAGACAATATGATCATACGGTGTATCCTGGACACATATTTGCTGGCTTCGTGCAATGGTCATGGTTTTCTCCTAGTAAAAACACTATTTTTACTTGTCGAGAGAAATATATCTGTAGTGATTGTCGATTGGTCTTGTAAGGAATTTGCTACAATCGATGCATGTTCCGGTAATTTTCTTACAACACCCAAAGCAGGAGGTGGGACTTTAGGAGCAGCTGCCAGTCATTTATTCTGTTAAGTTTCAGAAGGTGCTGTTAAAACAATGCAGTGTGAGAGTGAATGTTACAAACATTGTGAAGGAAAAGAGCCTTGTCCAGAAAAATATTTAAAACCAAGGCCTCCTGCAGAAGGTATATTCGACTAATTTAAAATGAGTTTAAAAGAAGTAATCATAATATTGGTGGCGATTCTTATTGCAAATTTAACTTATAATTTTTTGATTTTTAGAAAGTTACAAGTTGTTTACGTGAAGATATTATATATCTTATTTAATTACTTCATAATAGCGACAGCCCTTAAAATAATAACTGGTGATTTTTTACCAGTTATGTTTGATAAGAACAGTATATTGGTTATTGATGTTTTCACTATAGCATTAAATGTTTGGTTTATTATGAGTGTGGTTTTTGATAAAAACTTCGTATGTGAGGATTGTAAAAGAATACAACTTAAACGACATCATCATAAGTAATCAAGGTAAGTCGCAATAACAGAACAGGGACAGTCTGAGGTATACCCACTTCACGGACAGTTAGTTAAATGACATCCAACTCAAAATCATTGAGCATTTTATAGCCCAATGATTGATGGATTCGTTGCCTGTTATAAAAAAATTCAATGTAGTTAAACACAAACTAATAAAAACCAATAAAGGACATACATAGCTTAAGAACTTCAAACCAAATTTTTAGCGATGTTTTAGTTATAAAAAAGAACTGATTTGACCTCCAAACTCACAAAGAAAATGGTCAAGTAAAGGTTTGGACTGTTTTTAGTTGGTTTTGGTAGATTATATTCGAATTGGATGGTTGCAGACAGAATTTGCTGATTGAATTGTGAAGATTTTAAGCTACTCTAAAGCAGGCAATAACTTGATTCCAAGGGTCCACTTTCTCTTGGTTTTAGCTGAGTATTCTTTGAGTTGAAACTAATCAAGGACATGCATCATTTGAGAAATCGAATCAAGTCATTTAGTGTTTTTTTGGGATTGAAAATCGATTGTCTGATACCTAATTTTTAGATTTTTAAACGAAAGAAAGAAAAGCAAGTTCTGTTGTTTTGGATTTGGGTTGATTTGATAGATTCAGGCCGTGTGGATGCACTTCACGAAAGTGAAAGATGAAAAATGTTTATTGGGTTTTATCTATTTCAGGGCAGGTATAACTTGATTCCAAGCGACCATTTTTTTCTAGCTTTGGCTGAAAATCTTTGAGTTGTTTGGTGGTTTCAACAGCGGAAAAACCGATGGGTTGATGTATATCCTTGAATAGTTCCCACAGATTTTTATCATTAATTAGGCATTAATTTGATATGTTTTGTATAATGAATAGGTATTTATAATATGCATTGGGGGTAATAATGTCGCTTAAACTAAAACACTTCGTACCTACATTAATATATACAGGCTTACTGTACGGTTTACTTTGTTCCACATCGATAGGTCAAAATATCGAAGATGAAATGTCTGGTTATTCAACGTCACCTTCCGTTTTACCGGTTCGAAATACGAACAATCAACTCGTGGCCAGAGGCACTCTCTTGCAGGATGGCTTGTTACTCATCCCAGAATCAACAAATGACCGAGTCATGGCCTTCGACCCCTTAAGCGGGGACTTAATCGATCCTGACTTTATTCCCGCTGACCCGACCAATTTATCAACACCGATACACGCCATTTTATCAGCCGATAGCAGCAGTATATTGGTGTCAGATCAAATTAATGACGTGGTTCAGCAATATGATTTAGATGGTAATTATCTGGGGGTTTTTGCACCAGCCGGTGGTGTAGATACATCTGTCCTCGATAACATCAGGGGCATGTCACTGGATGCATCAGGTCATTTACTGGTGACTGTTGGTGGTGGTACCAACGATGATGCGGTGGCACAATTTGATTTATCGGGTATTTATGAAGGTAACCTAGTGACTAATGGTGCCGGTGGTCTGGATTCACCTTTTGATGTCATACAATACAGTTCCGGTGGATTCTTGGTGGGCGGCATTACCAGTGATAACATTATGGCGTTTGATGCCAGTGGTACTTATTTATCTGACTTGACTTCTATTGACACCTTCCCGGAACAACTCTTTCAACAGGATAACGGTAACTTATTGGTTGCCAACTTTACCGGTGCTGAAGAAGGGATTGTTGAGTATACCTCGGCAGGAACACTGGTCGGCATATATAACCCGCCATCTTTAGGTGGTTACCGCGGGGTCTATGAACTGCCTAATGGGAATATTCTTACTACCAACGGAGACGGTGTACATGAAATTGACCGGTCAGGAAATTTGGTTGAGACCAAAGTATCCGGTGTAAGCGCGCGATTCATCTCATTGATTAATTTTGGCCCACAGGCACCACCGCCAATGGTTCCGAGTAACACTGTATGGGGCTTGGTCATTTTAGCTGTCATGATAACTTTACTGGTTTTCCGCAGACGATTAAGTCAGAAATAACATTATTTTTTCCGTGTCTAAATCAGTCATTACATGGAAATATTGATTTAATCAATAGTCAAAACTGGGAAGAAAAAGCACAAAATCACCGTGTTGGAATATTCTTACGCGATTACCAAGCATTTGCTACAGAAAAATCCTCGCTAAATTGACAAAATCATGGTTTTAAATGCAGATAATGCTCCTGCATTATCTGCATTCACCACATATATGTGGTTCGAGAATTGTATGCATTTAGCCAGGAAATATCAGGTTTGTGTAGATGACAATCTTATTTGCTTAAGACGCCTACTTTTGGTCCACATGGTCTCTCGTTGTGTTCGCAGGGCCTTTTTATGTGGTGAAGATATAGTATCAGGAAAGTCTTTTGAGCACCGCCGTAAATGGTATGTTGATCGAATAAAATTTGTTTCTTTGTTTTATTATTAGATTTCAACAAAACTAATTTGAAAACAGGAATTTAATCGTTTTGGTATTATGTCATGTTTTTTTCTGAATCAGACAGGATAATCGGCTGCAATTGAGTGTAACTATTGAAACTGAAAGCCAAAAATAACAGCCACATAATATTAATTGTTTCATTACTTTACTCCTGCATTAATTAGAAACAATAACTCACGTACAGGTGAGTTGTTAGTAAATTAATTAAACCCAGAGTCAATTTACAGCGACAATGTTTGACATTGTTTGTTAAGTGTGTGTTTTCAGTAAAGTTGATTAAATGATGGATATTTGTCAGATTGTGTTAATACATTGGTGTGAAAAAAATATTATGCTATGGGCTTTGAAGTGTCAAAGGTATCGACAGCTCAGGAAGAGCTGTCGATTAAAGAAAGTTGAATCAGTCAAAAACGGGCAAGCCGCTGGGTACTGATCTGGGTACTTCATTTCTTAAATTAACGCTGTGACGATCTGTGGCAGCATCTAAAAAATCAATCAAGCGATTTATTTGGGTTTCATTTAAATGGCGTGGTGTGATATCAATAGAAGCCAGTATTTGTGCCGTTCTGTTGTCATCATCTAATACAAGAAAATCCATGGTATCAAAATCTTCTCTGTTGGGCAGTTTAGCCTGAGTGCGATCATAAGTCGCAGTGGCACTAACTGGATCAAGGTGGTGTTTGATTAAATCTGTGAGGTTATCGTAAGCGCCATCATGCCCCCATGGGCCCGTTAACATGACATTACGGGCTGAAAGTACCCTGAATTTAAAACGGTCTGCAGGGTCACCAGTGACTTGTTCTCGACCAAAATCATCATGACCATCGGTATATCCTTCTAGATTATCTCCTTTACCGGGACCAATTTGAATCATACCTATGGATTTAAAAACGTTGGATTGACCCAGTAGTTTTCCTGAATGACATTCAGCACATCCTGCATCCCCATAGAAAAGATTCATACCTGCGATTTGATTAGGACTCATGGCGCCCTTGTCACCTCGTAAATATTGGTCAAAAGGGGCGTTGTCAGCTCGCCAAACCGTAGCTTCAAAGGCCGCCAATGCATTGGCTATGTGAACGAAGTTGATATCAGAAGCTTGGTCAACATCTGAGAATGTAGTTTTGAACAGACTGACATATTCAGGTATGTTGCGAATGCGTTCTGCCAATAAATCCCAAACACCACCAAGGCCTGCTAAATGCCCTATGTGTGCCTGGTCTGCCACTTCATTTTCACCCAGTTGACCTGCCATTTCGGTGGCTGAAGTAACAGGGAACATGGCTTGAGCTGCCAGTGCATTGTCTAAGCCAAGAGGTAAGTCCTGACCAGCAGGAGACCTGAATCCGCTGGGTTGTGAATCATCTGCTTCAACGCGACCATCATGAAACATGGCATCCATTTCTTTGGCTCCCGCATTAAATATATGTGGTGCATTTCTAGGAACTCGTTCATGTACGGCATCTTCCTCATAGCCTGTATCACGTGAAATGCCTAAACCTGTGCCACCTTCACCTATGGACAATGACAAACCATCACCGGTAGCAGTCAACCCATGGTGACAGGTAGCACATGAGGTGTTCATGTTGCCACTGAGAATTTTGTCATAAAATAACAAGTTACCTAATTCAACTTTTTCGGCGCTGTACAGATAGAAGTCTTCATCAGTTAACGGTTCAGGTAACTGGTTGTAGGTTTGAATGGTTGGTACTTGTGTGGCGCTGGCGTTGATAATTTTGATGATGTCCTCTAGCATGCGTTGAAAATAAGATGTTTCAGCTTGTGCTTGTGAATTGATTGACAGCATGAACATCATCAATATGATGATTTGTTTGGTGTTTTTCATAAATTCCCCTTTGTTGATTAATATGAAAATGGTGAAATTAAATACTTTATTTATTGAGATTTCACGAAATTTTCACGCCATATTTTTAATGAGATACACTCAAAATACAAGTATTAAGTGATGTACTAAAAGCTTAGTTGAATTTCAGGGAATGGCAGTGTGCTATAGGCTTGACAAATTATATTAAATAATCAGCTGTACTGTAATTTAACGGTGAAAAAAACCCAGCAGAAGCTGGGTTTGGATTGTTACAGTAAAATGAAGGGTTTAGAAGTTGGGTTTTTGTTCCAATTGTTCAAAGTTTTTAATGGAGTCCAATATTTCTTGTTTGGCTTCTGCGACACCACCCCAACCTTCGATTTTTACCCATTTTCCTTTTTCTAAATCCTTATAGTGCTCAAAAAAGTGGGCAATTTTATCTAATGTTTCTTCGTTTATATCACGAACGTCCGCAACGTGACGATAAAGGCCACTGACTTTAGAGACCGGAACTGCGATGATTTTGGCATCTTCACCACCCTCATCTGTCATTTTCAGAACTCCAACAGGGCGACATTTAATAACTGACCCTGGCAACAAAGGAACTGGCATAATAACGCAAACATCAACTGGGTCGCCATCACCACATAAAGTGTGAGGAACAAATCCATAGTTACAAGGATAGCGGAATGCTGTGTTCAAAACTCGGTCAACCATAATTAAGCCAGAATCTTTGTCCACTTCATATTTAATGGCCTCGCCATTACGTGGTATTTCAATCAGCACATTGATGTCATGAGGAGCGTCATGACCAACAGGTATTTGTTTAAGTGACATATTTGTTCCTTTGTAGGTTCAAAAGCGCCGTATTATAACGGCCTGAGTTGCAATGTACATGATTTTCACCATAATTTTAAGTGACTTTAGGAGTCATTCATTGCTTTAACCGAAAATGTCAGTCATCGAATGACAGAGAAGAAGCATGAGTGATTCATGTCATGTAAATGGAGGTTGAGTTGAAACTGGTTCTCAATCGAGTGTTGAATCCAATGGTTAATTGATTTAATGACAAAACATCAATCACAAAAAGACTAATTGCCCCTATCAAAACCTCGAAAGCTTATGGCTTCTGCCAAATGTTTTTGTTCTACCTGAGTACTGCCATCCAAATCAGCAATGGTGCGACTGACTTTTATGATGCGGTGATAGGCGCGTGCAGACAAACGTAATTTATCTACCACTTGTTCAAGAAAGTCATGCAAGGGTTCACTTAATGGGATGTGTGTTTCGATTTCCTTACCTTGTAATTGTCCATTGCTCTTGCCATGGTTGCGTTGTAATTGTAGTTGACGACTTTGAATGACTTGTTGTTTTATTGTTGTACTGTTGTAGGTATTTGTATTGGCTTGACGCAATGTTTTGTGTGGTATACGGGGTACTTCAACTTGTAAATCAATGCGATCTAGTAATGGACCTGAGATGCGATTTCGGTAATTTTTAATTTGTCCAACTGAACATTCACAGGTTCTGTCAGGATCGCCAAGGTATCCACATGGACACGGATTTAAGCTGGCCAATAATTGAAAACGAGCGGGAAACTCAGCGGTACGTGCAGCTCTTGATATGATGATTTTTCCAGACTCCAAAGGTTCGCGCAGTACCTCAAGAACATGGCGCGAGAATTCTGGCAATTCATCAAGGAATAAAACACCATTTTGAGCCAGAGATATTTCTCCAGGCAAGGGGTTGGAGCCACCACCAACCAATGCGGGTGCAGATGCTGTGTGATGAGGCGATCTAAATGGTGGCTGGCTCCATGTGGTTGGGTCAAACCCCATGGCGCTGATAGATGCTACTGAGGCGGTTTCCAATGCTTCGGCCTCTGTAAGGTCAGGCAAAATGCCTGGTAAGCGACTGGCCAACATGGTTTTGCCAGTACCCGGTGGCCCATAAAAAAGTAAATTATGTTTTCCACTGGCGGCGATTATCAATGCCCTTTTGGCATGTTCTTGTCCTTTAACATCAGCTAAATCTGGAATTGATTGCTGATTTTTAATCGTTGTGATTTCTGCACGTGGCAATTCATCTACTGCATCTAGCCATGCACACACAGCGAGTAAATTATGTGCGAGCATACAGTCACATGATTGCACCAAAGCAGCTTCAATACCATTATCCATTGGACAAATCAAACTTCTACCAGTCGTTGCCACTTCACTGACCACTGGTAAGACACCTCGAATGGGACGTAAGTCGCCTCCCAATGCCAATTCTCCAATAAATTCAACATCTAACAGTTTTTCTGTCATGACTTGTCCAGAAGCTGCCAAAACACCAATGGCTATGGGTAGGTCGTAACGTCCTCCTTGTTTGGGAATGTCAGCAGGTGATAAATTGATGGTGATGCGGTGTTGGGGGAATTCATAGCCTGAGTTCATGATGGCGGCTCTGACCCTGTCTTTTGATTCTTTCACTGCAGTTTCAGGCATCCCTACAATTGACAAACCTGGCAGTCCTCGAGAAATATGTACTTCCACACGAACTTGAGGTGCTTGTACCCCAAATTCAGCTCTTGATAACACCACCGCCAACTTCGTCATACCATTTAGATGCTTGTTTTAAATCACTAAGTGTATTGATGCAATGAATTAATGGCTGTGGTTGTTTTCTGAATTTTTGTAGGAAAACATGGATTGTATGTCATATTGGGGGGGGACTTGGTTAACAAAAATGGTCACATATACTGGTGTTTAGGTTCATGTGCTGTCATTTATTGGCTTAATGGCAGATCTCAGCATGAATACACCCACTCAAGGCGTAATTTTAAGGTCGCTTTTTGATTGCTGATTTATACTTTTATTTATTCTCAAAGGGTGTTGTGTATGTTGAGTTCAAAGTGTGTGGCTTTGTGTTTGTTTTTATGTGTCAGTTTTTCAGTATTGGCTAAACAGCCAATAGATGATATTCGAGCATTACTTGAAACTGAGCCCTCAAAAGCCTTAGAACAGGCACAAGAATTGTGGCAAGGGCAAACAGCCAATAAAGATAATTATGATGAGGGGATGTTATTAATTGATGCTTATTTGGCTAATGACCAAGTTGATTTAACCGCACCTCTATTCAATGCCTTTCTGTCTTTAAATGCATTAAAGTTACACCAATTGGCAGCTGTTTTGATAAAAAAAGTCAGGTTGTCCAGAAAGTCAAAAATATCAGATGACTTCTTAAAAATAATTAAACAAGCTGACGACGTTATCGCACAATTGGTCCATGAAAGCAGTCAAAAGGATGCATTGGACTTGTTGGTTAAACTGAACCAAGAAGTGGGTTATGTTTATTATTTTGCATCTGAATTTAACCGTGCAGAGGTGTATTTTTTAACGGCTTTAAAATACATCGATAAAAACAATTTCAAATCAGTGAGTAACTTGCTCAATACCATTGGAGTGATTTATGCACAACAAGCTCAATTGGCTGAATCTGCACAATACATGCTCGATTCAATCAATATGTTGGAAGCCAATGGACTGCCAGTAGGTTCAGATCGTTATCAAAACTTGGGTTCACTGTATTTTGGACTAAAGGATTATGAAAAAACCATAGCCTATTGTCAAAAAGCATTGAATTTACAACAGGTCAATGACAAATCGACAGCTGCTTTATACAGCAATATGGCGGCAGCTCAAATTGAGAGTGGCAAGCTTGAAGAGGCGGTTCAAAACCTACATAAATCAATTGAAATTGGAACAGAGCTGGGCATCACTACTGCCAGTGCTCGTAATAACTTGGGTTTTGTTTATAAGGAATTGGGGCAGTATGAAGATGCTTTGGTGCAATTAAATTTAAGTGCAAAAGAGTTGGATGATGTAGATAACTCCGATTTAAAAGGGGTGTCATTTAAATCCAGAGCCGACGTTTATGCGGCCATGAAAAATTATGACAAGGCGCTTGAATTGTATGAAAAGGCTCATGCTGCTTTTATGCAAAATGATTTAAAGCTTAAACGAGTTGAGCTGTACCCGCAGTTGATTGCGGTATTAAAAACAAAGGGTTTGTATCAGCGTGCTTTTGATATGTTACAAGAATATAAAATATTGAACGATGAACTCAATGACATTGAATCCACAAAAGAGGTGAATGAAGTGTTGACAAGGTTTGAAGTGGAGAAAAAAGAACAAGAACTGGTTAACTCTGAATTAGTCAGAGAAAAACAGCAACAAGACATTGTGTTGTTAAATAATAAAAATGAGTTTGAGCTGAAAATCAGGTACCTGATGTATGTTTTGGTGGGTGCTTTGGTGGTGGTGTTATTGTTGGTTTACCGTTCTTGGCGTTTCAGAGGTAAGGTTAATCAAGTTTTATTGGATAAAAATAATCGCATAGAAAAACAACATCACCAGTTGATTACTTTGAATGACCAGCTTAAAAATCAGGCAGAAATAGACAGTTTAACGGGATTAAAGAACCGCAGGTTCATCACGCATTTCATTGCTGAAGAGTGTGCGAAACAACCGATGACTCACTCTCAATGGGCATTGGTAATCATCGATATTGATGATTTTAAATGGGTGAATGATCACTTTGGGCATCAAAAAGGTGATGATGTTTTGGTTCAATTCGCACGTTGTTTGAATCAGCTTAAAGGGCCAAATGATATTGTTGCTAGATGGGGAGGCGAAGAGTTTTTGTGGCTGGTTGAACAGTCTGATACGAACAGCGGTCAAGACAGTTGTGATACCTTCCAAAACTTACTCTCCGAGCTTGCCTGGTTTAAGGATGATGACAGAAAAGTGACATGTTCAATGGGTTTTTGTCATTTTCCATTGGTAGCTTTGAATTTTGAGGATTGGGATGCTGCATTGAGACTGGCGGATTATGCCTTGTATCAGGCAAAAAATGCCGGTAAAAATCAATGGTATGGATTTAAAGTTATTGACAATAATATTGCTTACGAAGATATCAAAAACGTTGATGGGTTGGTTAAGGGTAAGCGAATACAAGTTATTGGTAAACAGGATTAAATGAACGAAATTTATTCTGAAGATGACAATTAGTTAAAAGTTCAATCACATGCTTTTATCATTTTGATGTCATTGGTTGCCTGATTGTACACATGAAAAAGCAAACCTTTAAACCGCTTTTGATAAAATCCCATTGACTGATGACCTGACAATAGAAAAACTGCCTTATAATTAGTGGATTCAGACTGTGTATTTAATCAATGACAAACCAAGCTAATCATAAAACAGCTTTGATGCTTCCTGGTGGTGGAGCCCGTGGTGCTTATCAAGTAGGTGTTATACAGGCTATTATGGAGATGATGCCTGAAGGTTTTGGTTTTCCTGTCATTAATGGCACGTCCGCCGGAGCCATAAATGCTGTGGTGATGGCTACACATGCAAAGAATCAAGCCTATGGAGCTGCTCGTTTGGCTCATTTCTGGACATCGATTCATTGTGATGATGTGTATCGAACAGATGCCATACAGATATTTAAAACCATGGCCAAAGTTTTTGGTTCCATGCTGCTGGGTCGATTGGGTGTAAAGCCGCCAAAATCATTATTGGACAACACACCTTTGGCTGATCTTTTGCATCGAGAGTTACGATTAAAACAAATTCAAAGCGCCATTGAAGAAGGTCATTTGGATGGTTTGTCTGTTACCGCATCTTCTTATGATACAGCCATAGCAAAGTGTTTTTATCAGGCCCATGAAGCCATTATTCCGTGGCACCGTACGCGTCGTATTGGTTTGCGTGAAGACATTTCGGTTGAACACATTATGGCATCTACGGCTTTACCGTTTTTGTTCCCTGCTCAATTGATTGGAAATGAATATTATGGAGATGGTGGTTTGCGGATGACTGCGCCTTTGTCTCCTGCTATTCATTTGGGCGCTGATCGAATTATGGTGATTGGAACACGAGATGAATCGGCAATCAGTGTGCCAGAAGAACCAGGAACATACCCCAGCATGGGAGAATTGGGTGGATATATGTTGGATACTATTTTTATGGATACCATGATGGCTGATTTATCACGCCTGCGACGCATCAATAATACCCTTGGTTTGATTCCACCTAGCCAGCTGAGTCAAACACATCTAAAAAAAATCAAAACTTTTATAATCAAACCTTCTGTTGATGTCAGAGAAATCACCAAAGCACATGCATCTTGTATCCCAAGGCCAGTAAAAACTTTGTTAAAAATGATTGGTGGTTGGGGTAAAGATTGGCGTATGCCCAGTTATTTGTTATTCGAGCCCAGTTATACCCAATCATTGATAGAACTTGGACATCAGGATGCTTTGAATCAAGCCAATGAAATTAAGGCATTTTTGACTCATGGAGCTGGATAATGTTTGGGTTAAACCGTATGAGTTGGTTTATTCTGGTAGCGGAATAAATTCTTTGTTATCTCCTGGAATTAGAGGGAAGCGGTTGTTGCGCCAATCGAACTTGGCTTGTTCAATGCGTTCTTTTCTGCTAGACACAAAATTCCAGTCAATATGCCTCGGGCCAATGTTTGCACCACCAATTAATATAATTTTGGTGTTGTTTAGCATGGCCTCGATTGATTTATGGTTGTTAGATAATACGACCATTTGATGCGTTTCAATCACGTGGTTTGATAAAGAAACTTGGCCTTTAACAACATAAATTGCCCGTTCTTCAGTATGAGGTAGTGTCATTGACTGGCCTTGTTGTAAACTGGCTTCAAGGTACAAGGTTTCTGCAAATGTTTTCACTGGTGATATCAAACCAAAAGCATTACCCATCATGACACGAATAGAGACGCCATTGATTTTTTTGCAGGGTATTTCAGAAGCAGCATGGTGATAAAAAGCGGGATCAATTTCTTCATCTGATTCTGGCAATGCCAGCCACAGTTGTAACCCGTCCAAATGATGTTTTTGTTGATGGACGACTTTGCGCTCACGTTCTGAGTGAACAATGCCACTACCAGCAACCATCAGGTTAATGTCTCCAGGCAAAATTGCTTCACTGGAGCCCAATGAATCGCGGTGCCAAATTTCACCCTTAAACAAATAAGTTACAGTGGCTAAATTGATGTGCGGATGCGGCCTGACGTCAATACCCTCTCCAGCCGGAAAGTCTGTGGGGCCCATGTGGTCAAAAAAAATCCAAGGGCCAATCATTTTTTGCTGAGCTGTTGGTAACAGACGCCGAACTGAAAAACCGCCCAAATCTTTATTTTTAGGTGTGATTACTTGTGGTGGTGCTGTTTGAGTCATCTTGGATATAATTTATTTATGGCATTTATATTACCATGCAATTGGTAGAAAATTAACTTAAACACCGGCTGAATTAAGTCAGATTGATGGTGCGTTGTGGCTGTATTGGTATTAATATAAAGCAGTGCTTACATATCAGGAAACATCATGACAACAAATAATCAAATGCCATTGGGTGCTTTTTCTATCAGTTTAGCGGTGAAGGACATTAAAAAATCAAAACAATTTTATGAAAAGTTGGGTTTTCAAGTGGTTGGTGGAGAAATCACACAAAATTGGCTTATCATGCGAAATGACAGCAACACCATCGGATTGTTTCAAGGCATGTTCAAGCACAATGTAATGACATTCAATCCTGGCTGGGATTCACAATGTAACGAAATAAATGAATTTGTTGATATCAGAAAAATTCATGAAAATTTAGTTTCATCTGGTGTTGAAATAACAGAAAGTAATTTAGACAATGATACTGGGCCTGCCCACATCAGTATTGTGGATCCAGATGGAAATGCAATTTTAATTGATCAACACAGGTAGTCAGAATAATTGTCAGTACATGCAGTTAAAAAACTGTGAGTATTAAATAGTATTTATGAGTAGACAGAATGACTTGAGTTTTTTCATAAGGCTCCCCATGTTGTAATGCTCATGAATTTAAGCAGTCACTGGAGAATCTAATGAAAAACTATTTAGTTACAGGAGCCAACAGAGGTATTGGCCTTGAGCTTTGTCATCAACTGGCTGAACAGGGGCACCATGTTATTGCCGTTTGCCGAAACAGCAGTCAACAACTGGATGCGCTCAATGTTGAAGTCATTGATGGTGTTGATGTGACGGACAGTGCTTCTTTACAACGGCTGTATGATCAAGTCAAAGAAAGAAAAATTGATGTTCTCATTAACAATGCCGGGGTGCTGTCAAATAATACGTTGGGAGACATAGACTACCAAACAGTCATTGATCAGTATGTAGTGAATGCAGTAGGCCCATTGAAGGTAACCGAAACATTGTTGCCTACCTTAGGCCATGGTTCTAAAGTGGCCATAATAACCAGTCGCATGGGATCATTGGCAGATAATGATTCGGGTGGCCAGTACGGATATCGAATGAGCAAAGCTGCTGTGAACATGGCTGGAACCAGCTTGGCAATAGACCTTAAACCACATGGTATTGCTGTTGCATTACTTCATCCTGGGTATGTTAAGACTGACATGACAGGCCAACAAGGTTTGGTTGATACCAGACATTCTGCCACTGGTTTATTAACGCGAATTGATGAATTAAATATGGATAACACCGGATATTTCTGGCATGCTGATGGCATGAGATTACCGTGGTAGGATGAATTTATGAAAATGATTACAGCCATTATCAAACCTTTTAAGTTGGATGATGTTAGGGACGCTTTGGAAGCAGTGGGTGTGCGAGGTATAACCGTTACAGAAGTTAAAGGTTTCGGACGTCAAAAAGGTCACACTGAATTGTATCGAGGTGCAGAATATGTGGTGGATTTTTTACCCAAATTAAAAGTTGAAATCGCTGCCCCGAATGAACAAGTTGAAAGTATCATAGACACCCTAATTGAAACAGCCAGTAATAACAAAGTGGGTGATGGTAAAATATTTGTCTATGATTTAGAAAAAGTGATACGCATCCGAACAGGTGAAACTGATCAGGATGCCATTTGATTGATTTAACAACTTGTTGAACAAAACAATTGCTTGTTGACTTCATGCAACCGTGTGGTTAGCATATGCGCACCTTCAAACAGGTGCTTACCTATTAAGCTTAAACGGGAAGTTGGTGCCAAGTCCGTGTGATTTCATCCCAACACTGCCCCCGCAACGGTAAAAAAGTATTTTTCATCATCATGCCACTGTGATTGTTCATGGGAAGGCGGTGAAATTAGGTTGATAAACTGCTTCATATTTAACAAGAAATGAGCTTTTTTGACTTAACTTTTGAGTCCGGAGACCGGCCAGTTTGTGTTATTAATCCAAACCATGTTCGGGCGGAACGGGAGAAGTTATGAAAATAAGTACCTATCAGCAGGTGGCTTGCCTATTGCCACTGTTTTTGTCAGTCCAAGCTTACAGCCAGTCAAGTCAGTCGAATCAAACGGAAGCGCTAAATGAATTGATTGTTACCGCGGGAATCAGCCCCATAGAAAGTGATCAATTTGGAGGATCTATTACGGTCATTACAGCGGCTCAATTGGCGGCATCTAAGGCCATGTATTTATCCGAAGTGTTGCGTCATGTGCCAGGTTTTGCCGTTAATCAATCGGGTGGCCCTGGTACGCAGACCCAAATTCGTATCAGAGGTTCAGAGGCCAATCATGTGTTGGTGTTGTTAGATGGTGTGAGAGTAAATGATCCAACTGCCAATGATGAATTTTTAGCGAACTACGCTCTTTTAAATAATGTTGAGCGCATAGAGGTAATTCGAGGCCCTCAAAGTGCTATTTGGGGAACTGATGCAATGAGTGCTGTGATTAACATTATCACCCGAAACTCAGCGCATAACCAGCTTGGTTTTGATGTGGAGTTGGGTTCATTCGACAGCAAAAGATTGTCCATGATGGGTGGCTTTGTTGAAGAAATTTGGCAACTGGATGCTGGTATCAACGCCTTGGATACCGCAGGTACCAACATTTCAAGACTGGGTGCTGAGCATGATGGTTTTGAAAATTTAAGCAGCCACTTAAAGCTAAAAGTAGATGTCACTGACAAAATTAATATGTCTGTATCATTGTCACAAAATGAGGCTAAAAATGAATATGATGGTACTGATTTTGTGGTCACTGGCTTGCCTGTTGATGCTGATTTGTGGACAAAGAGGTCACAAGATACAGCACACGTTGTTATGACTCATCACCCCAATCAACGTTGGTACAACGAGCTACAGTATCAATGGACTGATATTGATGCAAAAAATTTCCAATTTGGCTTGGGTGAAACCAGTTCAACTGCTGCTGAAACCAATGAATTTAAAATCAACAGTACGGTTCGCATGGGTAGGAACAGCCAGCATCGACTGTCTTTTGCAGTGGACCACCGTGAAGTTGATTTTATTCAGCGTGGTGAGTCTTCGCCCTTTGGTAATCCCAATCAAAATCAGAGTTATCATGTACTTGGTTTGGCTACGGAGTATCACAATCAATTGACTGAGAAATTCAGTTGGAATGTTTCAGCCAGGAACGATGATTTCAGTCAATTTGATGATGTAAGCAATTATAAGTTGGCTGCTTCTTACCAATTAAATGATGATTGGCGATTACGCGGCTCATTAGGGACGGGTAGTAAAGCCCCTTCATTTATTGAACGTTTTGGTTTTTATCCAGCCAATTTTGTTGGAAATCCAAACCTGAAACCAGAGCATTCAGATGCTTTTGAGCTGGCCCTAGAAAAGACCTGGGCTAACCATAATTTTGAAATCATATACTTTAATCAGGATTTGCAGGATGAAATTAATGGTTTTGTATTTGACGTGGATTCTGGATTGTTCACGGCTGCTAATCAAGCTGGTGAAAGTCACCGTCAAGGTGTTGAGCTCAATTGGTCGGGACAAATCAAGCCCAGCCTCAATGTGGGTGTAAATTATACTTACACTGATGCAACAGAAGAAGATTTAACGGGGCAAGATACCAATGAAGTTCGCAGACCTAAAAACATGGCAAATATCAATCTTGATTACCGTTTTGCCAGTCATCGTGGACAACTGTATGCACAAGTTAAATATCAGGATGATCAATGGGATGTTTTTTATGATCCCAGCACTTACATTTCATCTCAACTAAAGTTGCAAGGATATACGACTTTCGATTTGACATTCAGCTGGCAAATTAACCCCACCTTTGAGTTTTATGCCAAGGGTTTCAATTTGTTTGATGAAAGTTATGAGGAAATTTTAGGTTATGCTCGACCGGGTGCTCATTTTTCAACAGGGGTTAAAGCCCAATTTTAAGTCATTGTTATTTACCTTGGGTTGGTTGTGTTTGCCAACCCAAGGATTTGAGCGACTAAAATTTTTTGTCTTCTTCTAAACCGATGCCATCCATGCCCATTGACAAGGAGTCGGCATCACCGCCTTGTGACAGTTTAATAGCCAGACGGACCTCGTTAGCCGAGTCTGCATGTCGCAGCGCATCTTCGTAAGTGATTTCGCCTGCTTGATAAAGGTCGAACATGGCTTGGTCAAATGTTTGCATACCCATGTTGGTGGATTTTTTCATCAAGTCCTTCAGTTTTTCAATTTTGCCTTTGCGGATATATTCTTGTGCCAATGGTGAATTAATTAATATTTCTACCGCTGCACGTCTGCCATTTCCGTCAGGTGTAGGAATCAATTGTTGTGCCACCATAGCACGTAAATTAAGAGACAAGTCCATCAACAACTGCTCTCTGGCATCTTTGGGGAAAAAGTGTAATACCCGGTCTAATGCTTGGTTGGCATTGTTGGCATGTAATGTGGCTAAACACAAATGTCCAGTTTCTGCAAAAGTAACCGCTTGTTGCATAGTTTCAGATGTCCGGATTTCACCAATCATGATGACATCTGGCGCTTGTCTTAAGGTGTTTCTCAGGGCGACTTCAAAAGACTCTGTATCCAAGCCAACTTCACGTTGAGTGATCACACAGCCTTGATGTTCATGGACATATTCAATTGGGTCTTCAATGGTAATGATGTGTCCGGTGGTGTTGACATTGCGATAGCCTACCATGGCTGCTAAAGACGTTGATTTACCTGTGCCTGTTCCACCTACAAAGATAATGATGCCTCTTTTGGTCAGTGACAATTCCTTTAAAACTTCTGGAAGTTTCAAGGATTCAAAGGTCGGTATCTTGGTCTCGACTCGACGAATTACCATGCCCACTGCGTTTCTTTGGTAAAAAGCGCTGACCCTGAATCGCCCTACTGAAGACACGCCAATCGCAAAGTTACACTCATGTGTTCGCTCAAACTCTTCTTTTTGGTAAGGTGACATGATGCCAGTGACCATGTCTCGGGCTTGCGCTTTGGTTAAGGGTTGTTGTGTGATTGGAATCACCCGACCATGAATTTTTATGCTCGGGGGTAGATTGGCGGTGATAAATAAATCTGATGCTTTTTTATGCACCATCAGTTTGAGATATGAATTAAAGTCCATGGTTTGTCCTCAATTGTGTACAGTCAAAAATTGCATGTACATGAATTAATTTGTATCAATCAAAATCAGCTTTTTTAACGGCACGTGACCTGGCTTGTGATTTTGAAATCATGCCTTTTCTTACCAGTTCAATCAAACACTGATCGAGTGTCTGCATACCTACAGACTGTCCAGTTTGAATGGATGAATACATTTGTGCCACTTTGTCTTCACGAATCAAGTTACGAATGGCAGGTATTCCCACCATGATTTCATGTGCAGCCACACGTCCGCCACCCACTCTTTTTATCAACGTTTGAGCAACCACTGCTCGCAGTGACTCTGACAACATGGAACGTACCATGGGTTTTTCACCAGCAGGGAATACGTCAATAATCCTGTCAATCGTTTTGGCGGCTGAGGTGGTATGCAAAGTACCAAATACCAAGTGACCTGTTTCTGCAGCAGTTAAGGCCAAACGAATGGTTTCTAAGTCACGTAACTCACCAACCAGAATGATGTCTGGATCTTCACGAAGTGCAGAACGTAAGGCGTTTTCAAAACTCTTGGTGTCTCTGTGTACTTCACGTTGATTAATCAAACACTTGTTACTGGTGTGTACAAATTCTATCGGATCTTCAATGGTCAGAATGTGACCGTGTTCCTTTTTATTAAGGTAATCAATCATTGCTGCCAATGTCGTTGATTTACCAGAACCAGTCGGTCCCGTGACTAAAATCAAACCACGTGGTACATCAATCAAGTCTTTAAAAATCGGCGGACAGTTTAAATCTTCAAAAGTTAAAATTTCGGTTGGAATGGTACGAAACACGCCTCCACAACCTCGATTTTGATTGAAGGCATTTACCCTGAAACGAGCCAACCCAGGAATTTCAAATGAAAAATCCATTTCATAATTTTCTTCGTACTCTTTCCTTTGGTAGTCATTCATGATGTCATAAATCATGTCATGCAACTCTTTATGCTCTAAAGGCGGCAAATTAATCCTTCTTACATCCCCATCTACTCGAATCATTGGAGGCAAACCTGCCGACAAATGTAAATCCGATGCTTTGTTTTTTACAGTAAAGGCTAATAACTCGGCTATATCCACTTGAAAACTCTATAATTAACTGGTATTGAGTTTAGCTTTGTTAAGTGATAAATTCCAGTTTACTTTTTAAATATTTTTTTCAAATGATAAAAAACTTTACTGTACTGGGATGGATGCTTTTGCTTTTAAGTGCCTGTCAGCAGAACCAACATCGTGTGATTTTAAAGGACAAATCATTTATTGTAGAATTGGCTGAAGATGAAGGTTCAAGAGCCATGGGCCTGATGTACCGCAAAACAATGTCAGATGATGAAGGCATGCTGTTTATTTTTCCAAACGTGCAGTTGCGTGCATTTTGGATGAAAAACACATTGATTCCCTTAGATATCTTGTATTTTGATCAAAATAAAAAATTGATAAATATCAGTAAAAATACCCCACCATGTAAAAACACCACCACTCGCTGTCCCAATTACCCCAGTACCAAGCCAGCAAAATATGTGTTAGAAATTAATGCAGGCTTGAGCGAAAAGTACGGATTCGAAGCGGGGGATGAGCTGCTAATAAAATTGAAAAAATAGCTTTGCGCTACCTTTGACATAAAAAAACAGTTAAGATATTTGCCGGAACTGCGGTGTGACTGAATTGCTTGTCGTGGTTTTTCATAAAATAACTAAACACAATAAAAAAGGGAACAATATGAAATTTAAATATTATTTAACAGTTCTTATGATTGCTTTTGCTAATCTGTCGTTGGCAGAAGGAATAGATGAAAGCATTAATAAGGCGATTGAGCCGGTTGCTAACGCTATTTCTGATACCATTTTTATGGCGATTCCATTTTTTGGAGGTAAAACCATACCTTTGGTTTTGGTCTGGTTGGTGGTGGCTGCATTTTTCTTTACTGTGTATTTTAAATTCATCAATTTACGTTCCTTCCGTCATGGTTTTGATTTGATACGTGGCAAATATGACCATCATGATGCCCCAGGCGAAGTCAGTCACTTTCAAGCCTTGTCTACAGCACTTTCTGGTACGGTTGGTCTGGGAAACATCGCAGGTGTGGCCACTGCCGTTAGTTTAGGTGGTGCCGGAGCTACTTTCTGGATGATTGTTGCTGGGTTTTTAGGCATGTCGACTAAATTTGTTGAATGTACTTTAGGTGTTAAATACCGTGATGTTTTGCCTGATGGTACAGTCAGCGGTGGGCCTATGAGGTATTTAACCAAGGGTTTTGCTGAAAAAGGTTTGGGTGGTGTCGGTAAGGTGCTGGCCGTGATATTTGCCATCATGTGTGTCGGTGGTTCATTGGGTGGCGGTAACATGTATCAAGCCAACCAATCTTTTCAGCAGTTGGTTTTTGTAACAGGTGGCGAAAACAGTGCTTTAATCAATTATGGTTGGTTGTTTGGATTGATTGTAGCGACTTTGGTAGGCATCACCATTATGGGTGGTATCAAAAGTATTGCTAGGGTGACTTCAAAATTGGTTCCATTTATGGGCGTCATATATGTGCTTACTGGTTTAATCATTATTTTTATGAATTTTGATAAAGTGCCTGGAGCTTTTGGAGCCATTTTTGCCGGCGCATTTGAAATGGACTCAGTTTTTGGTGGAATTGTTGGTGTGTTGATTGTTGGATTTCAAAGGGCTGCATTTTCAAATGAAGCTGGTGTGGGTTCGGCGTCTATTGCTCATTCGGCTGTGACTACCAATGAACCTGTTACAGAAGGTTTGGTTGCTCTGTATGAACCATTTATCGACACAGTGATTGTTTGTACCATAACAGCTTTGGTTATCGGCATAACTGGTTTTATTCCAGATGATCCGGGTGCGCAAGGAATGCAGGGTATTGAGTTGACATCGGCTGCTTTTGAAAGCGCGGTTTCATGGTTTCCATATATTCTGACTGTTGCAGCTGTGTTGTTTGCTTTTTCTACCATGATTGCTTGGTCATATTATGGGGTAAAAGCATTTACATTTTTATTTGGGCACGGCAAAACCCAAACCAATGTTTATAACTGGATGTTTTTGGTGTTTGTGGTGATTGGTTCATCAATGAACCTGGGTGCGGTCATTCAATTTTCGGATGCAATGATTTTTGCCATGTCATTTCCTAATATCATTGGCTTGTATTTTCTGGCACCGGTGGTTAAACGCGAATTGGCTCAATATTTAGCTAAAATCAAGTCAGGTGAAATCAAACCTTCACCCTGATTCTCAGGATAAAATAAATTTACTCAAGCCCAATGATATATTGGGCTTTTTTGTATTTAAAATATCAATTACTTTACTTGAGTCTGCTTGAAAAATAGCAGAAAATCATCAGATATTAAATGATAAGAAAAGAGAAAGTAGATGAAAGTAAAAGTTGCCATTAATGGATATGGTCGGGTTGGCCGATGCATATTACGCGCCTTGTATGAATACAACAAAACCGAAGAAATAGAAATTGTCGCCATCAATGATTTAGGTGAACCTGAGGCGATGAGGCATTTAACACAACATGATAGCGTTCACGGAAGATTCAATGCAGCTGTGGATCTGGAAGACAATTGCTTGGTTGTCAATGGTGACCCAATTAAACTATTGGCTGAGCCGGATCCAGAAAAACTGCCATGGGGAGCACTTGGTGTCGATGTTGTTTTAGAGTGTACTGGCATATTCAGAAGTCGACAACTGGCATCCAAACACCTCAAAGCAGGTGCTAAAAAAGTCATTATTTCAGCACCGGCTGATGGAGCGGTTGATGCCACCATAGTTTATGGTGTGAATGATCAGGTGTTAAAACCTGATCATCAAGTGATTTCAAATGCGTCGTGCACCACCAATTGTTTGTCGCCTTTGGTAAAAGCTTTGCATGAAAACATAGGCCTGGAGTCTGGATTAATGACCACCATCCATGCCTATACCAATAATCAGGTATTGTCTGATACCTATCATAAAGATTTACGCAGAGCGCGTTCAGCGACACTGAGTCAAATTCCAACCAAGACTGGAGCCGCCATTGCCATAGGGTTGGTGTTACCAGAGCTCAATGGTAAACTGGATGGCTATGCCATGCGCATACCGACCATCAATGTGTCTGCTGTGGATTTAACTTTTATTGCAAACAGAGAAACTTCAGTCGATGAAGTCAATGAAGTGGTAAAATCTGCGGCATTAAAATCTCCTGTGATGACATACTGTGATCAACCATTGGTATCAGTAGATTTTAACCACAATCCAGCATCATCCATATACGATGCCACCATGACCCGAGTAAACCAAGGTCGGTTGGTGAAGGTATTGGCCTGGTATGACAATGAATGGGGTTTTGCCAACCGCATGCTTGATGTGTCATTGGCTTTAATGAAAGCGTGATGTTCCAGAATGTAACTGAAATTTAAGGTTGAAAAATGAAAGTAAAATTAATGTCCGATTTGGATCTCAATGGTAAAAAGGTATTAATCAGACAAGACCTCAATGTGCCAATTAAAGATGGCGTGGTTAGCAGCGCTCAACGCATAGAAGCTTCTTTGCCAACCATTAAGTTGGCTATTGAAAAAGGCGCTGCGGTTATTTTGATGTCTCATTTAGGACGGCCAACAGAGGGCCTGCCTGAATCGCGTTTTTCACTGCGGCCTGTGGCTGATTATTTAAGTTTGGCTTTGAACCAAAAAGTTCACCTGATTAATGATTGGGATAATGGTGTTTTGGTCGAACAAGGTGAAGTGGTGTTATTAGAAAACATACGCTTTAATGTGGGGGAAAAAGCCAATGACGACCATCTGGCAAAGCGCATGGCTCAATTGTGTGATGTTTATGTGATGGATGCATTTGGTACGGCGCATCGAGCCCATGCTTCTACTTATGGTGTGGCAAAGTTTGCACCTGTGGCTTGTGCTGGACCTTTGTTGGCTCATGAATTGAGTGCTTTGGCAAAAGGGCTTGAAAATCCAGCCAGACCGATGTTAGCCATTGTTGGGGGCTCAAAGGTGTCAACCAAATTAACTGTTTTGGATAGTTTGTCAAAACAAGTGGATCAATTGATTGTGGGGGGAGGCATTGCCAACACTTTCATTGCTGCTGCAGGGTATGCAGTAGGTAAATCATTGTGCGAACCGGATTTGATTGACCATGCTAAACAACTCATTACCCAAGCCAAACAAGCCGGAAATGAAATCCCAATTCCAATGGATGTGGTGGTAGCCACATCATTCAGTGAGGATGCTCAAGCCATTATCAAAGACGTTGATGAAGTGGGTCCTTTTGAAATGATATTAGACATTGGCCCCAAAACAGCAGCTCTCTATGCATCCATGGCGAAAAAAGCAGGAACAGTTATTTGGAATGGTCCAGTCGGGGTGTTTGAATTTGACCAATTTGGTGAAGGAACGCGTACTTTAGCCCTTGGAATTGCCGAAGGTAAGGGTTTTTCCATGGCTGGAGGCGGAGATACGCTTGCTGCGGTTGATAAATATCAAATAACAGATAAACTATCCTACATTTCAACCGGTGGTGGAGCCTTTTTGGAGTTTTTAGAAGGAAAAAAACTCCCAGCGGTGGCTGTTTTGGAAGAAATGGCAAAGAAATAAGTAACTAAACAAAGAATAAATAGAAAAGAACAACATAACAGGAATTGATATGACAGATAAAATGAATGAAATGATTGAAACGGCTGCTGCCATGGTGTCGCCAGGTCGAGGTATTTTGGCAATTGATGAGAGTACTGGAACTTGTAAAAAACGATTTGACAGCATTGGTGTTGATTGTACGGAAGAAACACGTCGTGACTATCGCCACATGTTGCTCAGTGCACCAGATTTAGGTGAACATATTTCAGGTGCCATTTTGTTTGATGAAACCTTAAGACAGTCTTCTGCTGCAGGTGTGCCATTTACCAAAATCATGCAAGACAGTGACATCATTCCTGGTATTAAAGTAGACAAGGGTGCGCATCCTATGGCTGGTTTTGATGGTGAAAAAATCACCGAAGGTTTAGATGGTTTGCGAGAGCGTTTAAATGAATATTATGAATTGGGTGCTCGTTTTGCTAAATGGCGTGCTGTAATTACCATAGATGAAGTTAATCCAACACAAGCTTGTATTGATGCCAATTGTCATGCATTGGCACGTTATGCAGCCTTGTGCCAAGAAGCTGGTTTGGTTCCAATGGTTGAGCCAGAAGTGCTCATGGATGGTGATCATGATATTGCCACAGCTTATGAAGTGACTGAATTGACATTGAAAACATTGTTTCAACAGTTGTATGAACAAAATGTAGTTTTAGAAGCTTGTATTCTGAAATCTAGTATGGTCGTTGCCGGTGCTGACAGCGCCGAACAAGCAGATGTTGACGAGGTTGCAGAAGCAACTTTGAATTGTTTTTTCAATACTGTTCCAGCTTCGCTGGCAGGCATTGTCTTTTTATCTGGTGGGCAGTCTGAAATTGAAGCAACAGAACATCTAGATGCCATGAATAAAATGGGTACATTACCGTGGCCGCTTAGTTTTTCTTACGGGCGTGCTTTACAATCATCGGCCCTAAAAGTCTGGGGTAATAACCCAGCAGACAATGTAAAAGCAGCACAGGCTGAATTGTTGCATAGAGCACGCATGAATGGTTTGGCAACATTGGGTCAGTATGAGTCTAAATTAGAGCAAGAATAAAACTAATTTTAAGCGCTGACTAAGGATGTAGTCAGCAGTATAAATAACAACAACACCCATACCTGCAAATCACAATGGGTGTTGTTGTCTCAATGACAATGTTGGGGGCAACATAATGAGTCTAAGAGAAGACATCAAACAGGCGGCTTTGGATTATCATAAATATCCAACGCCAGGAAAAATAAAAATCACTGCCACCAAGGCTCTGACCACACAGCAGGATTTGGCTTTGGCCTATTCTCCAGGCGTGGCAGCGCCCTCCATGGCCATTGCCGAAGACCCTTCAACCGCAGCAGACTATACTTCCCGTGCCAATATGGTGGCTGTTATCACCAATGGCACTGCAGTTTTAGGTTTGGGAAACATTGGTCCACTGGCATCGAAACCGGTGATGGAAGGTAAAGGTGTGTTGTTTAAAAAATTTGCGGGAATTGATGTATTCGACATTGAGATTGATGAAACAGATCCTGACAAGTTGATTGAAATTATTGCATCGTTAGAACCAACTTTTGGCGGTATCAATCTTGAAGATATCAAGTCTCCAGAATGTTTTTATATTGAGGAAAAACTCAAGAACCGAATGAAAGTACCTGTTTTTCATGACGATCAACATGGCACGGCAATCATTTGTGGGGCGGCCGTCATCAATGCGATGCATGTGGTTGGTAAAGACATGGCAGAAGTTAAACTGGTGACCTCCGGTGCTGGTGCAGCTGGTATGGCATGTCTGGATTTGTTGCTCGAATTGGGTATGTGTATAGATAACATCATTGTTTCTGATTCTGAGGGGGTGTTATATGAAGGTCGAGAAGATTTGGAGTCTGAGCGAAAACAAGCTTATGCCAAAGGCGTTAAGAAACAAACATTGACTGAAGCATTGGTGGATGCTGACATCTTTTTAGGTGTGTCTGTTGGTGGTGTACTCAAACCCGAAATGATTAAACCAATGGCTCGAGATCCTTTGATCATGGCCTTGGCCAATCCTACACCAGAAATCATGCCAGATTTGGCTTTGAAAGTGAGGCCAGATGCCATCATTGCCACAGGCCGCTCAGACTACCCTAACCAAGTAAATAATGTGCTTTGTTTTCCCTATATATTTAGAGGGGCCTTGGATGTTGGAGCCACCGGCATCAACGAAGACATGAAAAAAGCATGTGTACATGCATTGGCGCAATTGGCTCGCATGGAAGTCAGCGAAGTAAGTAGCAAAGCTTATGGTGGAAAAGAGTTGAAATTTGGTCGTGAATATTTGATTCCACAGCCTTTTGACCCACGCATTTTATTACATGTAGCACCGGCAGTTGCCCAAGCCGCTATGGACAGTGGTGTTGCTACACGGGACATCGAAGACATGGCTGATTATAAGCATAAGCTTAATGAGTTTGTCTACCAAAGTGGTTTATTAATGAGACCTGTTTTTGATGCTGCACGTAAAAGTTTGAAGCGTGTGGTATTGGCTGAAGGTGAAGATGACAGGGTGTTACGTGCTGTTCAAGTAATCAATAATGATCGATTGGCGATTCCTATTTTGATTGGCCGCCCCGATGTGGTCAACCAACGCATCAAAAGGGTTGGTCTCAATTTAAAAATTGGTCGGGATTTTGAGTTAGTGAATCCACAAGATGATCCCCGTTTCAAAGATTATTGGATGTTATATCACAGCATCATGGAACGTCATGGGGTGAGTCCGGAAATAGCCAAAGCCATCGTGCGAACGCGGACCACTGTGATTGCAGCTTTGATGGTTAAACGAGGTGAAGCCGATGCCATGTTGGCGGGGCTCACTGGTCGTTATCAAAAAGTTTTACAACACATCATCGATGTCATTGGTATCAAGGACCAGACGCCATCAGGTTTAAGTGGGGTTGCAACAGATGTCGGAAGTTATTTTATTACCGATACCCACGTTAACCCCAATCCCAGTGCTGAAGAAATAGCCAATATGGCCATCAATGCAGCACAACGGGTTAAGGATTTTGGCAAAACACCTCGATTGGCCCTGATGTCTTATTCAAATTTTGGTACCAGAGAGGGTAACAGTCCTGATAAGATGCGTAAAGCTTTGAAATTGATTCGTCAATTGGCCCCCGACTTAGCTGTTGAAGGTGAGATGGATGCAGAGTTTGCTTTGATGCCGAATATCAGAGAAACAGTTTTTCCAAATTCACAATTTAAACAACAAGCGAATTTGCTCATTATGCCAAATTTGGATGCCGCTACTATGGCATTAAACATGATCAGGTATTTCTCACAAGGCGTTACAGTCGGTCCCATGTTAATGGGGACACTGTTACCAGCTCACGTGCTGAATCCATCCTCATCAGTCAGAAGAATTGTCAACATGGTTGCCATTGCAGCTGTTGATGCTCAGAAATTAAGCCAAGATAAAAAGTTATGACAAATATCAAAACAACCCCTGACTACGACCCAACTGAAACACAAGAGTGGTTGGATGCATTAACTGCTGTTATCAATGAAGAAGGTCCTGAACGGGCTCATTTCTTGATTGAACAATTAATCGATTTGAACAGGCGATCTGGTGGTCACTTGCCCTATCAGGCAACAACTGCTTATTTGAACACCATCCCAGTTGGTGAAGAGAAGAAATCATCTGGTAACAATGATTTAGAATGGCGCATTCGCGCCATAATCAGGTGGAATGCCATGGCCATGGTAGTCAGAGCAAACAGACGACCGGGTGCTTTGGGTGGTCACATAGCATCATTTGCATCAGCGGCAACCATATATGATGTTGGATTCAATCATTTTTTCAGAGGTATTGATCATCCGACAGGTGGAGACTTATTGTATGTTCAAGGTCATTGTGCGCCTGGTTTTTATGCCAGAGCCTTTTTAGAAGGGCGGATTTCTGAGGAGCAAATGGACAATTTCAGGCGTGAAGTGGATGGAAAAGGCTTGCCCTCCTATCCTCACCCTTGGTTGATGCCTGATTTTTGGCAGTTTGCCACAGTTTCAATGGGGCTTGGTCCGATACAAGCCATTTATCAGGCACGGTTTATGAAGTACCTTCAAAACCGTGGTTTGATTGAGAAAACCGATAAAAAAGTTTACTGTTTCTTAGGTGATGGAGAAACCGATGAACCAGAATCATTGGGTGCCATTTCACTGGCAGGCAGAGAGAAACTAGATAACTTGGTATTTGTAGTTAACTGTAATTTACAACGCTTGGATGGGCCTGTTCGTGGTAATGGTAAAATAATACAAGAGTTGGAAGGTGTTTTTCGTGGTGCTGGTTGGAATGTAATTAAGGTCATTTGGGGCTCATATTGGGATAAATTATTAGCCAAAGACAAAGATGGCTTGCTACGTAAACGAATGGAAGAAGCCGTTGATGGTGATTACCAGAATTATAAGTCTAAAGATGGTGCTTATGTCAGAGAACACTTTTTTGGCAAGTACCCAGAATTAAAGGAAATGGTTTCAAACATGACAGATGATGACATCTGGCGTTTGAATCGTGGCGGTCATGATCCACATAAAATGTATGCAGCTTATGCTGCTGCCAATGAAACAGAAGGATTGCCTACAGTCATTCTTGCTAAAACCGTTAAGGGTTACGGTATGGGGCATTCTGGCCAAGCGGCTAACACCACCCATCAACAAAAGAAAATGGATACTGGGTCCATACGTGAATTCAGAGATAAGTTTCGTGTGCCCATTAAGGATGAACAGTTAGAAGAAGTTCCGTATTACAAGCCAGCTGACGATTCTGAAGAAATTAAATACTTGCATCAAAGACGCCAAGAGTTGGGTGGCTACTTGCCTCAGAGAGTGGTTAAGGAAAACAAATTACCTGTTCCTGATTTATCCGCTTTTGACAGCATCACAAAGGGGTCAGGCGAGCGTGAAATTTCAACTACTATGGCATTTGTTCGCACATTGTCATTGTTGTTACGTGACAAAAATATCAAACAACGTATTGTGCCTATTCTGTGTGATGAGGGTCGTACCTTTGGTATGGAAGGTATGTTCAGACAATTGGGTATTTATTCTCATCAAGGACAACAGTACGAACCAGAAGATTCTGATCAATTGATGTTCTATAAAGAGTCTGCAGATGGTCAAATATTACAAGAAGGCATCACTGAAGCAGGAGCCATGTCTTCATGGATAGCTGCAGCTACATCGTATGCTAATTACAATGTACCAATGATTCCTTTTTACATTTACTACTCAATGTTTGGTCACCAACGTATCGGTGATTTGTGTTGGGCTGCTGGAGACATGCGAGCCAAAGGTTTCTTGTTGGGAGGCACCGCAGGAAGAACCACTTTGAACGGTGAAGGCTTGCAACATCAAGATGGCCATTCACATTTAATTGCCAGCACAGTTGCTAATTGTATTTCATATGACCCAACTTATGCCCATGAAGTGGCAGTGATTATCCAAAATGGTTTGGAACGCATGTATGGTAACAATGAAGATGTGTATTTCTATTTAACTTTGATGAATGAAAACTACCCACATCCTGAGATGGTTAAAGGACAAGAAGCTGGAATTATCAAAGGCATGTACCTACTTAAAGATGGTGGTCAAGCCAAAGTCAAAGCTCAATTAATAGGTTCTGGAACCATTCTGCGTGAAGTAGAAGCCGCAGCTGAGTTATTGAGTTCAGACTTTAATGTCAGCTGTGATATTTGGAGTGCAACTTCCCTAACAGAATTGAAGCGAGAGGCGCAAAGTGTTACCAGGTACAATCGGTTACATGCTGATAAAAAGGCCAAATTGAGCTACGTTGAGACGTGTTTGGATAAACAGGCAGGTCCAGTTATCGCGGCTACTGATTATACGCATGATTTTGCTGAACAAATCAGACCTTGGGTTAAAGCAGAATACACCACTTTGGGCACAGATGGTTTTGGTCGCAGTGATACCAGAGCGCAATTAAGAAGCTTTTTCGAAGTAGACCGGAATCACATCGCTTACACCACAGTGGTTGCGTTGGTTAAAGCCGGAGATTTGCCTAAAACAGCCATCAATAAAGCGAAAAAAATCTATCACATTGATGATTCAGTCGCTGATCCACGTACCAGATGAGGAAAATATTGTGAGTGATAGCAAACAAATAAACATACCTGACATTGGAGACTTCAATGAAGTTGAAGTCATTGAAGTGTTGGTAAAAGAGGGTGATGAAGTTAATGCTGAGGACGCCATCATTTCTCTGGAGTCTGAAAAGGCTACCATCGAAGTTCCAACCCCTGAAGCAGGGGTGATTGAAGCAGTTCTCATTAAAGAAGGTGACTTGGTTTCAGAAGGTAGCCCAATGATTAGGCTGAAAACATCAGCTAATGAAAGCAACAAAAAGGAAGTTAAAGCTGCTGATAAAACTGAAAAACAAGTAGAACAGAAAAAAACTGAAACCAAAGAACCGGCAGAAAAAAGCACAAACAGAACAAGCCCCAAACCACCACCTGTACCTGTTGAGCTGCCACAACAAGCCAGTGGTAAAATTGCCCATGCGTCACCTTCCGTTAGGAAGTTTGCGCGTGAGTTAGGAGTGGAAATCAGCACAGTAACAGGAACTGGTCGTAAAGGACGTATCACCAAAGATGATGTCAAACAACACATCAAAACTGCGATGCAATCCAGTGGAAAAATGGTGGTAACTTCGAACTTTGATGTCCCTCCTTTTCCTGCGGTTGATTTTACGGCTTTTGGGGAAGTTGAAATTCAAGCACTGAGTCGTATTCAAAAAATTTCAGGTAAATATTTACATCGTAATTGGGTTCGTATTCCACACGTGACTCAATATGATGAGGCTGATATTACTGAGTTGGAAGCCTTTCGTAATGAAAATAAAGCTGAGGCCAAAGAACAGGGATTCAACCTAACACCTTTGGCATTTATGGTTAAAGCCATGGCTAAGGCATTAAAAAAATTCCCCAAATTCAATGCATCATTGGATGTTGATGGAGAGAATTTAATATTTAAAAAATATTTTCACATAGGCATAGCAGTAGACACACCCAATGGATTGGTGGTACCAGTCATTCGTGACTGTGATAAGAAAGAAGTCTTTGAAATAGCAAAAGAAATGCGTGACATTTCTATCAAAGCTCGAGAAGGTAAATTAGCTCCTGGTGACATGCAAGGAGGTTGTATATCAATTTCATCTTTGGGTGGCATAGGTGGCACTGCTTTTACGCCCATTATTAATGCACCAGAAGTTGCCATACTGGGTGTTTCCAGATCTGGCATCAAGCCAGTCTGGAATGGTAAAGAGTTTGAACCCAGGCTGATGCTGCCTTTGTCTTTGAGTTATGACCATCGTGTTATTGATGGGGCTGATGCTGCCAGATTCATTGTGTATTTATCCAGTATTTTATCAGACATGAAAAAAATGTTGTTATAGGTAAAACGACGTGTTTGAAAAGTTGAAAAAACTCATTGAAGAAGCACAAAAACGTTCAGCTAAATCAGTTGATACAAGTGTTTTTAACAGCCCTTTGGCCAAGCAAACCGAATGGTTCCCATTGGCGGGAGGTGGATCAAGTTTTCAAACCCATCGATTAGACAGTAGTAACCTTGATATTTTGGTATTCAGAGCAACCAAAGGGGCTTATGCTTTTGCGGGTGTGTTTACACTGATTGGATTTTTGGGATTGGTCATTCCGCTGGTGTTGTTTTTTAACAGCGGAATGGAAGATTGGGGCATGCTTGGTTTTGCCATTTTATTTGGTGGTATATTTTTTTCAGCAGGTATGTTCTTGATGTACTTTATGACCATGCCACGGGTTTTCGATACTTTTTACGGCTGTTATTACAAGGGTCGTAAAAAACCACAACACACTATGGACAGTAAGGGAAAGCAGCATGCTTTAACACACCTCAATGAAGTGAAAGCCATACAGGTTATTCGTGAACGCATTAGTAGCAAAAATGGACACTTTAACAGTTATGAAATCAATTTGGTTTTGGCTGATGGCAGCAGAATCAATGTCATTGATCATGGTAAACATGTTGTGGTGATGGAAGATGCCAAAACGTTAGCTACCGCATTGGGTGTCCCGCTTTGGGATGCTTCTTAGTAAAACAAAGAACCTCTATCATTGAGAGAATATTATGAGTAAAACCACAGACATTAAAATACCTGACATTGGCGATTTTGACAATGTTCCTGTCATTGAAGTATTGGTAAATGAAGGGGACGTCGTTGAAAAAGATCAATCACTGTTAACATTAGAAAGTGAAAAAGCGACTATGGAAATTCCAAGTCCACAAGCGGGTGTGATTAAATCATTAAGTATCAAAGAGGGTGACAATGTATCTATTGGCCAAATTGTTGGTACCCTTGAAGTTGAAGAAGACAGCGCGTCTGATCATTCAGAAAAGTCCATAGATGAATCCAATCAAACATCTGAGAATGTCCAGTCTGAACTTGAACAAAAAAAACAACATGAAACGGCAACAGTTACGGGTGACTATGATACTGAACTGTTGGTTATAGGTGCTGGCCCAGGTGGTTATACTGCTGCTTTCCGTGCAGCTGATTTGGGTATGGAAGTGACTCTGGTTGAACGATATGAAACTTTAGGTGGCGTGTGTTTAAATGTGGGTTGTATTCCTTCTAAAGCTTTACTCCATACAGCTGCTATTATTCGTGAAACTGAGCACATGTCCTCCCATGGTGTGACTTTTTCTTCACCCAAAATCAATCGTGAAAAACTATTGGAATTTAAGTCATCTGTGGTCCGTAAACTAACAGGTGGATTGGGGCAAATGGCCAAACAACGTAAAGTAAACCGTAAAACAGGTGTCGCCAAATTCATTGATGAGCATACGGTCAACATTGATGGAGAATCACTGACTTTTAAACAATGTATCATTGCGGCAGGTTCACAGGTTTTCAAATTACCAGGCATGCCATGGGAAGATGAACGCTTGATGGATTCAACTGATGCTTTGGAAATGCGCGAAATACCCCAATCAATGTTGATAATTGGTGGTGGTATTATTGGTTTAGAAATGGCAGCTGTGTATTCCGCATTGGGAACTGAAATTACAGTTGTTGAAATGATGGATCAAATCATCCCTGGGGCTGATAAGGATTTGGTTAGACCATTAATGCAACACATTAAAAAACAATACAAAGACATCAAACTCAAGACTAAAGTCACCGCTTGTGTAGCAACCAAAAAAGGATTAGAGGTTGAGTTTGACGGTAAGGAAAAGGTTACTTACGACCGCGTGTTGGTGGCCGTGGGACGTATTCCTAACGGGCAATTGATTGATGCAGAAAAAGCAGGAGTTAATGTAACTGACAGGGGCTTTATACCTGTAGACAAACAAATGCGCACCAACGTGTCACACATCTTTGCTATTGGTGACATCGTAGGCCAGCCCATGTTGGCTCATAAAGCCACACATGAAGCGAAGGTGGCAGCAGAGGTTGCCTGCGGTGAAAAAGTATTCTTTGATGCATTGGTAATTCCATCGGTGGCCTATACCGATCCTGAAGTGGCTTGGGTTGGTTTGACAGAATTTGAAGCCAAAGAAAAGGGCATCAATTATGAAGTGGGCAAGTTTCCGTGGGCAGCCAGTGGCCGAGCCATTGGAAATGACCGCACTGAAGGTTTTACCAAACTGCTCTTTGATCCAGAAACAAATCGTATATTAGGTGCTGGTATTGTAGGTACCAATGCCGGTGAATTAATCAGTGAACTGTGCTTGGCCATAGAAATGGGGTGCGAGGCTGCTGACATGGCTTTAACCATACACCCCCACCCGACATTGGCTGAGTCTGTTGCCATGAGTTCTGAGGTTTTTGAGGGCAGTATTACGGACTTGTATTTACCTAAGAAAAAATAACAACCATCAAACAAGCACCTTAGCTAAGACTCATTCTAAGGTGCATCTGTTTAAGTTGTATATGGGGTCTTATTTTATTCAAAACCATCAATGAAAATAATGTCAGGGTTGGCTGTATAAAAGCGCAGGTCAACCCTTTTGATGTTTCCTTGATTGTCAGCTACTTCAGCATAGATATGACGTTCAATTGTATCTGCTGGTAAGCTTTGATTAAAAACAATCTCATAAATACCATCTCCAATGTTGACAGCCAAGTCTTGTAACTCAGTATCAGCCTGTCTTCCATTGATATTGAAATTGGCTTTAATCGATAAACTGCTTAAATCAATGCCTGAATTACCATCGGCCATACCGAAAAGCATGCGATCAACTGCTTGAGAGTTATGGTTTTGAAATGGAAAACTCACTGTTAAAGTTGGTTTTAAATCATCTAAAAACCAACCCAAACCAGGGTTGCCTCGGATGTCAGATAAGTCAATTGGTGCACCTAAATCTATCCAGCGTGCAAATGTCATTTTTTCCGCTGTCGTTAAATTGGGCATACCGCCTTCGGGATGAGCTTCACTTGGTATATAATCTAAATCTGCAGCATCTGGATTGGCACCATTAGGCAAAGTACTTTGGTCACCAGGAATGGTTTCTGTTGGATGATTGCTGTTTTCCCAACCATCCAAACGTTGGCCAAATAATTTCCATATTAATAAACTGCGACGGCTTTGGAATTTGCGGATGTATCTACTGGCATTGGTTTGACGCCAAATACCATTATTGATAATGGGTGGGTAACCATATTGAGCCGACTCATCTTTAGCCAAACGCCGGTAATCTCCAGGCAAATCATTGTCTAAAGTCAAATCAGCTAAATTTAGTTGACCAGACATTTGGCTGTCATTATGACAACTGACACATTTGTTTTGAAGTAAGGGTCTGATGTCTTGGAAAAATTCAACATTAACAACGCTTTGGTTCGATGTTATCAACTCATTTTCCCCTTGTTCGTTTAAAGTCACCAGCGGTGTGTATTTAGACAGATCTTCAATGTTGTAATTAGGCAAATTGGCTGCTGTAGTAGAAAAATCTAATGGTTGTTGGCTGTGTGCATGACAACCGCCGCAATCTGCTCGAACCTCACCTGGCCGGACTTGATGCCAAGTTTGTGACATATTCAAGACCATCCCATTTCGGTCAATGGTTTGGAATGTAAAAGGTGTGTCAGCCGGAATTTTAACCAAAAAACTGGTGTCAGGATTTCCTTCATTATCAAGGATGGGAGAACCATCTGGATTGAATTTACGTACTGGGATTTCACCCATAATGCGCAAACGTTCATTGGCATGGTTATAATAGTCTGTGGCTGTTCCATAATGGGCTGCATGTGGACCATATCGTCGATCTGTATTAGGTTCCATGGCCAGCAGACGGACAGCCCAAATGTCACTGTTTTGATACAAGCCGGCATCTGCACCCTGCCAGCTCCAGTTACTACTTACTCGGTTTTGAGAGGTATTAAATGGGTCCAAACCATTAAACTCGCTTTTGCCGGTACCTGGTGTGGTGTCTCTTTTATATAAGCTACTACTACCCACTAATCCATATGGTGTGCCTGCAGGTAAACTGGCTTGTAATGTACCATCATTCGGCAACCATGGTCGCTTGGGAGGTTCGGTAACGCCATGAATATCAAACCAGGGAACCACCGCGCGTGGCCAAGCTTCATTATAATTGGGATCATTTTTAAGCAAAACCAAATCTTCTGGTTGCCAAATCTGTTCACTGTTCTGAATCAGATACAAACCTCCATCATAATAAGGTACGGTTGTGGGACGGTTTAAATCATTAGCTGGTCCTGGTGTCCAAACTACCAACAAATCATTGTTAGGCGCAGCAGAAGGGTGGGTAAGCTTACCTACCCTGTCTATACCATTATCTCCTATGGGGGCAGCGCTGTCCCCAGGGTGTGTCATAGGCGTTATGGCGGTAAAACCATATGGGGTAAATGAAAATTGAAAACTTTGCAGGCCAATGTTGTTAGTAACTGTTTGTTCAGTGGGAGGGTTTAAATTGGGATATGGACTGCCAAATCTGATTTGGTTAGGTGGTACATCCAAAGGCAGTTTAAACAAAGCGCCAAAACCATTGTTATTGAGGTTGTAATATTGTTCAACAACCACTTCACCCGCACTGTTTTGAGTCATGAAATGATAAGCATTTGGAGATGTTAAAGCACTGACTAATGGCTGCCAATTGCGACCATCAGGTTCAATGGTCCAAATGCCCCAGAGTCGTTGATCACGAAGACCTTGAGCTTCATATGTAGAAAACATCAATCGGCCGTCATTCAATAAGGTTGGGTGGAGCGCACTACCAATAGTCATTGGGGCAATCGCCTCAACATTAGAGCCATCAACATCCATAACATACAATTGCAATGTGGGGTTTGTATACCCTTTTGTGGGTACAAAACCATTTCGATTACTGGTAAAAGCCAGTTTGCCATCAGGTAGTGGCATGGGTCCTAAATTTAATATCCCATAACCCAAACGGTTGTATTCTGAAGTTGGGTTCAATGGGTTACTTTCATCCCAATGCCCAGCACCGGTATTCGGTGTGAACTTACCAAAAGTCAAACGTTCAACCACCCGAGTTGTTAAATGCATGCGATAAATATCAGCACCGGCATAGGGTAAATTACCTCTTTGTGTATTCAGACTGCCTTGGCTTAAGTCTGGAAAAAGACTGTAATAGACCCATTTTGCATCAAATGAAATGACTGGATCAGTTACCCCACAAATTTCACAGTCTATCAGTATTTCCTCTGAACCATCAGGATGCAGTAACATTAAATCAGCACCTGGGTCTAACCTGCCGGGGTGAAAAACTTCAGGCCAAGTGGTATTGACCATATCCCCAAACCTTGCCTGTCTGACATAAACAATGTCAAAGTTAACCTGAGCTTGTAAGTCTTGCCAAAAAGTTAGGGTAATTAAAACCAGTAACCAAAACGAATTTTTCATCGGTTGTACCATACGTGATAAATTGAGTTTTTATTTTAAGCAGTAAGCACGCTCTTCAAAAGAGAACCAAATCACATAACTAACAAGGTATAACAGTGTATTAAAAAGGCGTTAGATTACAGGCCGAAGGCATCACTCCATATCAAATCGGTGTTACTTGGAGCTTCTAAACCGCCCATATCGCAAAAGGCCAAACCATTACCATCACCATCATTGGGTCGTGAATTACCAATGGCATCAACCAATAAACTACACTCACTGTTATCCAAAGCTGGAGAGGCCGCAGTAGGCTGAAAACCAGGGAAATAATCATCAGATGATGAAAAGCCACTGAGGTGGGGGTCAGCAATTGACAATAAAGAAGTTGAAGACAGCATTTCACAACTCATATCATCAACTAAATTATTTCTGGATGAAGATAAGTTGGTTCCGAGCAGTCCAGAACAATTGTCGCCATGACGTGGATAAGCAATGACATTAGACTGTGAAGTGATTCTAGCATCACCATAAACGTATATATTGTCACCGCTTGATGTTGCACTGTTGTGAATTACAGTGGAATGATAGAGGTTAATTAATGCATCATCAAAGCGAGCTAAAATACCACCACCAATTCTCGCTTGGTTAAATGCAATAACACTGTTTGAAAGGGTTGAGATGACAGCAGATGAAACAAAAATAGCGCCCGCCTGATCACTTGATTGGTTGAATAACCAGAGGTTATTACTGATAGAGATGTTCCATGGGGTTATGATTCCATTGATATGAAGTGCACCGATATCTTCAGTAGCCGTATTACCGATGTATACATTACCAATCATTTCAGTGTTAAATTCGTTCCCGCCTTGATTGCCAATATATACAGCTCCCACATTGTTACTTGAGTGGTTATTTAAGAACAAGTTGTTGTTTAGTGTTAAAGAAGTGGCTGAAGATCCCGGTAAAACCAGACGTTCTCCGTAGATGGCACCGGCAAAAGATGCGGCTGTGTTATTTATGAATTCTGAATTGATGATGCTGACATGGTTGGCATTAACATTATCTAGGCTTAAAGCACCACCAATTGTCGCATGGTTATTTAGAAAAACCATGTCTGTCAGTTCTATGCGCTCAAATCTGGAGTTGACAGAAACAAACGAAATTGCACCACCATTATCTGAAGTAGCATTACCACCTGAAAGAATTAAATTAGCCATAGAAAAATTACTGTCTTCAAAAGAGTTGGGGCTGACCCTGAAGTGGCGTCTTTCATTGGCAGCCTTAATTTCTACAGCGGGGGCGCCAATATTGGTTGCCACGGTAACAGCTCCAAAAACAGCGATGGTACTGTTCAATTGAATGGGTCCAGGTACTTGTATTATGACAATGTCTTGGACTCCTGATTGGCCAGCTGTACACGCATCCACACTGATGTTGATACTGGCTGAATACAAAGCATCTCTCAAATCACACAAGCCATCTATTTGACCGTTGTCAGTGGGGTCATTCACCACGATGATGGCGGCATGTGTAGTCACAGTGCATGTTAAGAGAAAACAAACTGAAACGATAAACTTGAGAATTTGCATGATTAAATGTGTCGTATAAAAAGTATATAACATGACAAGTCCAGTTAAACTGCCAAATAAATACAATTAATTAAAAAAAGGGTGTTGTGGATATTTTTATCCGAACCTATAGAGTGCTTTGGTTTAACATACTGATTTTGTAGGGTATTGAATACTGATGACAGATTTGTTTCAAAAAAAGATTGGTGATACTGAAGAAATTCAAACGGATGTCTATGTATTGAGACAATTGACAGGGGCTAACGAATTGATTGCTGAAGTGAAACGGTTGATCAAAGCGGCACCATTCAGATACATGAGGACACCAGGTGGAAAGCGCCTCAATATTTCAATGAGTAACTGCGGTGATTTAGGGTGGATCAGTGAACCTTCAGGTTATAGATACAGTCGAATAGATCCAACTTCAGGGAAGGTTTGGCCAGCCATGCCCCAAAAGTTTAAACAGTTGTCAGAACAGGCAGCTCAATGTTGTGGCTTTGATGGCTTTAACCCCAATGCCTGTTTAATTAATCATTACCATGCCGGTAAAGAGCTGACAGCTCACCAAGATAAAAATGAAGTGGATCTAGCACAACCAATTGTCTCAGTTTCTCTGGGTATGAGTGCACATTTTCAAATATATGGCGATTCTCGCAATAATAAAGCGGTCGAAATTGAACTTTATGATGGGGATGTGATGGTTTGGGGGCGAAGTGCAAGGTTGATTTATCATGGTGTAAAAACCAACCGGAGTATACCTCACCCAACTTTAGGGAATCATCGAATTAACCTGACCTTTCGTAAGGCATAAATCCATACATTTATTCGAAATAGTTGTTTTTAACTTCATCAATATCAGTGTGGCGTATATCCTTTCCGATGACCAAATATATGATGTATTCGCAAATGTTTTTGGCATGGTCACCTATTCGTTCCAATGACTGTGCACATTGGCTGAGACTCAAATATGGTTTGACTTTACTTGGGTCCTTCACCATTTTCTTAATTAAATGGCCATTCAGTTCATCAAAATGTGCATCAATAACTTGATCTTTTTGCGCTATTTTAATGGCTTCTTCTGCATCAAGTCTGGCCAATGCATTTAAGGAACCAGATAGGTTTGAAAGGACTTCTTTACCCAAATGATCAATTTCTTCAAAATACTTAGATTGAAAATCACGCTTTAATATCTTTTTTAATAATCGTGCCATTTTCTCAGTTTCATCACCTATTCTTTCGATGTCAGTGATGCTTTTCATCACAGCAACTATCAGGCGTAAGTCACTGGCAGCGGGTTGTCTTCTGGCAATTATGCGTGTGCATTCACGGTCTAAATTGACTTCCATTTGATCAATGTCATCACCATGCGATAGCAGGTCATCAGCCAAGTCAATAGAGCGCTCTTTAAGGGCTTTGAGAACATTTCTGAGTTGATTCTCAGCTTTGCCACCCATCTTAAGCAAGTGGTTCTTAATGTCCTCTAATTCAGTGTTATATTCACTTGAGGTGTGTTTTTCAAATTCAAATTGGTCCATATGATTTCTGCCTTTAACCGAACCTGCCGGTGATGTATTTTTCTGTTAAGTCATGTGATGGGTTGGTGAAAATTTGGTCTGTGTTTCCAACTTCGATCAAACGACCCATATGAAAATATGCTGTGCGTTGGGATACACGAGCGGCTTGTTGCATGGAGTGAGTCACAATAACAATGGTGAAGTTTTGTTTTAATTCATTAATGAGCTCTTCTATTTTCGCAGTTGCAATGGGGTCCAGTGCTGAAGCAGGTTCATCCATCAATATGACTTCAGGTTTTACTGCAATGGTTCGTGCAATGCATAACCGTTGTTGTTGTCCTCCTGATAAACCTGTACCAGGTGCATGTAGTCGGTCTTTGACTTCTTGAAATAAGCCTGCTTTTATTAAAGATTGCTCAACCAAGTCGTCCAATTCCGCTTTGTTGCTTGTGAGTCCATGAATTCTGGGTCCATAAGCCACATTGTCATATATGGATTTAGGAAAAGGGTTGGGTTTTTGAAACACCATACCTACACGTGCTCTTAACAACACAGGGTCTTGTTTTTTACTATAAATGTCTTCTTCATCAAGTAATATTTTTCCTTCTACGCGACAAATATCAATGGTGTCATTCATGCGATTCAAGCAGCGTAAAAATGTTGATTTACCACAACCAGACGGTCCAATTAATGCAATCACTTCATGTGCGCCAACATCAAGGGTCACATCATGTATGGCTTGGTTGTCGGCATAAAAAACATTGACATTTTGGGTTCTGAATTTGGCTTCTTCACACAAAGGTTGGCCTACCGTAGCGGTGTATTCAATTGATAGGGAATCTTCGTTTTCAGGTTTTGATATCACTTTCATGGTTGATTCTTTTGGTCCATTTTTTACTACAGCTTCATTCATAATATTTTACCACTTTTTCTCAAACTTTTTACGCAAGTAGATTGCAATGGCATTCATTGCAATTAAAAAGAACAGCAGTACCATAATGGCCGCTGAAGTTTTTTCTAAAAATCCACGTTCAGGAGAATCTGCCCATAAGAAAACCTGAATGGGAAGTACAGTTGATGGGTCTGTTACTGATTGCGGAATGTCTACGATAAATGCGACCATACCTATCATTAACAGCGGAGCCGTTTCCCCCAGCGCCTGAGCCATTCCAATGATGGTTCCAGTTAAAATGCCTGGCATCGAGGCAGGTAATACATGATGGAAAACAGCTTGCATTTTTGATGCACCTAAGCCTAAAGCGGCTTCTCGCAATGAGGGTGGAACGGCCTTAATGGCAGAACGTGACGCGATGATAATGGTTGGTAATGTCATCAATGACAGAACGACACCACCGACCACTGGTGCAGAACGCGGTAAACTAAAAAAGTTAATAAATACAGCCAATCCCAATAAACCAAAAACAATGGATGGTACTGCCGCTAAGTTGTTGATGTTAATTTCTATGAAATCAATAAATTTGTTTTTTGGTGCAAACTCTTCCAAATAAATCGCTGCGGCAACCGCAATCGGAAACGACAAAGCCAGTGTAACCAATAAGGTGTAAAATGAACCTAAAATAGCACCTCTGATACCTGCCATTTCAGGTTCTCTTGAATCACCATTAGAAAAAAAGTTCCAATTAAACGTTGTTTGAATTTGGTCTTGAGATGCCAGTTTATCAATCCAGAAGAGTTTTTGATTATTGATTCGACGGTCTTTTTCTGGCAAATGGCGGTCAATTGATCCTTTGACTACAGCATCTACATCATCATCAGCTATGAAACTGATGGTTTGGGTGGATCCTAATAAGTTGGGGTCAGACATCACCAAGTCTCTTAACTGAAACTCAGCACCCATACTGGTTAATGAGTACAGTGCCCGTTTGTCAGCTCTTTTTGTAACTTCAGGGAATGTGGCCAATAAAGCATCGCGTATAACCAATCTGAAGTCAGCATTCATCATGTCGGCTTCGTCACTGTTGGTGTTAAGATTTAATCGTTCAGCATCTATATTAACTTCCAATACAATTTGGGTTTGATAGAAAGCTGGTAAAGCTTTGCTGATAATGTCAGTCAAAAGTATGAACAGAAACAGAATGGCTGTTGCTATAGAAAACAAGCCCATGAGTTTGAACATGCGTTCTTTAAGATAACGTTTTTTGAGACCGTTTTTGACTAAGTCGGTATTATTCATATTGTTCTCTGTATTTTCTGACCACGTGTAATGCAATGACATTCAGTATCAAGGTGGTAACAAAAAGCATTAAGCCCAGCGCAAATGCAGCCAATGTTTTGGCGCTATCGAATTCCTGGTCTCCGGTGAGTAACGTAACTATTTGTACAGTCACAGTGGTCACGGCTTCGAGTGGATTGACCGTTAAATTAGCTGCCAATCCAGCTGCCATGACAACAATCATTGTTTCACCAATGGCTCGTGATGCAGCCAGTAAAACACCGCCAACAATACCTGGTAAAGCTGCTGGAATTAAAACCTTGATGATGGTTTCAGAGTGGGTAGCTCCTAAGCCCAAAGAGCCTTCCCTTAAACTTTGTGGAACGGCTGAAAGAACATCGTCAGAAAGTGAAGAAACAAAAGGTATGATCATGATTCCCATAACCAAACCAGCGGCCAATGCGCTTTCTGATGCGACAGAAAGCCCTAATGACTCACCCACATCCCTGATAAAGGGTGCAACTGTTAATGCCGCAAAAAAACCATAAACCACAGTAGGAATGCCCGCTAATATTTCCAATACAGGTTTGGTTAATGAACGAACTTTATTGCTGGCATATTCTGACAGGTAGATGGCTGACATTAAACCTAAGGGTACGGAAACCATTAAAGCAATGAATGATATGAGCATGGTGCCAACAAACAATGGAACAGCACCAAAAGCTGCAGATGATCCCACTTGATCTGCTCTTATGGCTGTTTGTGGAGACCATTCTGTGCCAAACATAAAGCTCAAAACAGGGACTTCGCCAAAAAATCGTGTTGATTCAAATAACACGGAAAACACAATGCCTACAGTGGTCAAAATGGCAATTGATGCAGCTAGCAACAACACGCCCTCAATAATTTTTTCAAACACTTTTCTTGCTGGGGTATCGGTATTTATGAATTTAAGGCCCCAAATGACCATCAGAATAGAAAGTGATAAAACCACCACAGTTATGGTTCGCTCGGAGGTGGCTTGAATTTCCGAATAACGTTGATACACCAACTGCTTGTCATCGCTCAGTGCAGATATTTTTTCAGCGGTATCTGCGCTTTTTATTTCATTTAAGTACAGCCCTAAATCTTCACTGGCTTCAATGTTTGTGGTGCTGATGTATGATTCAATTTCACTGTTTACATAGGGTGTTTCGGCGACTTGCATAATTAACAACACCATCAATGCCGGTAATAAAGCACTTAATGCAGCCACATACCCAAAGTATTTAGGCAAGGTCAGAATTCTGTGTTTGTTTTTATGTAGTCGATAGGCTGTTGTTATTTTTTGTCTGGCCATAAAATAACTGAAGCCTGCAAATAATAACAGCAAAAATATTAATGCACTGATTTTCATTAAAGCCCCATTTATAAAACGACGCCTCTTATTTGAGGCTATTTTGTCTAAGAAAGTCCACCTGATGTGGAAATTAAGCCGTAAAAAATACCACAACCAAGAACTGGTCTTGGTTGTGAAACTCGATTATTGAAACGTAATCAATTTTTTACAACTCTAGGTTGTTAAGTTGTTCCGTATCCGTTTTTACTTTTTGGTATTTCTCTGCGTCAAGAGGTATCAGCCCTTTGTCAGTTAAATAACCTTCTTGTCCCATGGCTTTCTGACTGGTGAATTCTGTCAAAAAGGCTTTCATGCCAGGAATTTCGTTTACATGAGATTTTTTCACATAAAAGAATAAAGGTCTGGATACTGGATATTCTCCATTGGCAATGGTATCAAATTCAGGAGCAGCACCTTCAACCACAGCGCCTTTTACCAAGTCGGTGTTTTGATCCAAGAATGAAAATCCGAAGATACCCAGCGCATCTGGGTTTTTTTGTAATTTTTGTATGATTAAATTATCATTTTCGCCAGCTTCAACGTAAGCGCCATCTTCTCGGATGGTATGACAAATGGATTTATATTTGGATTTATCCGTTTCTTTTGTGGACTTGATCCAAGGAAATTGTTTACAGCCACCTTCCATAGCCAATTCAACAAAAGCATCACGCGTACCAGATGTAGGGGGAGGTCCCAATACTTCAATTTTCACTGCAGGTAATTCAGCATTGATTTGATTCCACATGGTATAGGGGTTGGCTTGCATTTGACCATCTGTTTCAGTAGGAATTTCTTTGGCCAAAGCCAAGAATAAATCTTTTAGTGTTAAATTGAAATCATGTGAATTGATGCTGTTTGCAACCACAATACCATCAAAACCAATCAATACTTCAACCACTTCTTCAACACCATTTTCATGGCACATTTTTAATTCAGAAGCTTTGATTCGTCTTGATGCATTACTGATATCAGGGGTGTCAATTCCATTGCCCTTACAGAAAAGTTTCATACCACCACCTGTTCCAGTTGATTCTATCTTTGGTGTTTTAAATGTGGTTGATTTACCGAATCTTTCTGCAACTACAGTGGAAAAAGGGTAAACGGTTGAAGAGCCAACTACACTGATGTAGTCTCTGCCTGCTGCTTGTGTATGTGATGCTGCAATTATGCCAGCTATCAATGCCATATTTTTCAATGATTTCATTCTTAAGTTTGTACTAAAATTTCGATATTTGCATTCTATTATCCAAATATGACATTTGCGTGACATTACTGTAACAATTGTTATATTCGTTCAGTATTACTGGTAATCTGGTTTAATCGCAGGAGTTCGTTTGGTTCAAACAACAAGGGTTCTGAACGTTGGAAAAATAACTTTGAAAGTAGTGCCTTTGCCTTTTTCACTGTCAATTTCAAAACGGGCATTGTGTTTCAGGCAAATGTGTTTCACTATGGCCAAACCCAACCCGGTGCTTTGGTGGTTTCTGGCTTTAGAATTATCAACCCTATAAAAACGTTCGGTCAAATGGGGTATGTGTTTGGCTTCGATACCATGACCATTATCAATGACCCAGAAATTTGCTTCCATATGGGAAACAAACCATTTGATTTGTATGTGAGTCCCCTTGGGGGTATGGATGATGGCATTGTGCATGAGGTTCAAGCATATGCTGGTAATCTCAGATGCATCGCCTCTGATGTTGAGTCCTGAATCAATTTCAGCAGTTAAGGTGTGATTGAGTGAATCGGTACTGTTTTTGATGTCATTATATAAGGTGTTAAGTAATTCAGGCATGGGAAGTTCTTCATCCTTATTGGGAATCACTCTGTCATGTTCAATTTTTGAAAGCTTCAACATGTCATCAATGATTTTAGACATTCTGTTGGCTTGTTCTTTGGCTTGGTCAATGGCGCCAGACCATTCTTCATTCATGAGCGCAGACGATTGTAACATTTCTAAATAACCCGAAATTACAGTGAGTGGTGTGCGTAATTCATGCGAAGCATTGGCCACAAAAGCTTTACGGGATTTTTGTAAGGCTTCTTGTGCACTGATGTCTCTGCCAACCATCAAATAGCGGTCTTTGCTGATTTTTATTAACCGGATTAAAATGCGTTTTTCTTCATCTATACTGTGTGGTATTTTGAGTTCTTGGTCTTTTTTTCCAGTGCCAAGTAAGCTAACAAATTTGGGTTCTCTTATGATGTTATCGATTTTGCTGTTTATATCAGAATCATTGATGTTTAGAATTTCCTGTGCAATTTGGTTGACCCATTGAATCTCAAACCGATGATTTAACAAGACAGTTGCATAAGGTAAGGCTTGGGCCGTGGTGACAAACTGCTGTAACAAGTATTTGTTGCGCCTTTGAGTGTCCTTGGTTTGGTTTTTATTGTTGATGACCTTACAGGTAATGTCTTCAAAAACACCATGGTTGATAGGTATGTGGTTAATTGATGCTCCTTTCATGTACCAGTTGTAGAATGTTTTAAATTCCAAAACCTTCCATATCATATAAACCAGTAAGCCAACCAGTAAGCTCCAGCTCCACAGTCCAGTTATCCATCCTGAAATCACTGCCAATACAATAAATACAAGTATGGCTAATTTTTCTTGTTTCCAGGCAGGTATTTGCATTGCTTATTTAGGGTGTATTGGTATAAAAAGGCAATCATATCTTAGAGTTGATGGTTTCATTGAGAATTTTTTTTGAATTTAGGTGCTTTGTTACTTAAATGAAACACAAATGTTACAAATGACGCAGAAATGAAATAAATGTCATGGAAATGAAACAAATGTCATCTAATATTCACATTTAATAAAAACCAAGCAATTAACCATGAAAAAAAGAATATTAGCAGCTTCATCGTTTCTGATGCTGAGCACTCTGGCCTGTGCAGTCACAACTGAAGAAGAAGTGGCATTGCTCAAAGCGCAATTGCAAATTTTGACTGAAAAAATAGAACAACTAGAAGGCAAAATATCCAAGTCCAAACCTGATGAAAACATTGTGGTTAAAACAGCCTCAAAACACAAAACATCGTGGTCAGAGCGGATTGCTTTTTCTGGTGATTTGCGTGATCGATTTGAGTACATTGATGCGCGTGGAAAAGATGTGCGTACGCGTAATCGAATTCGATTTAGATTGGGTGCCACTGCAGCAGTAAATAAAGATTTGTCTGTGGGTTTTAGATTGGCTTCCGGAAGTGAAGACCCAACATCAAGTAACCAGACATTAGATGGTGCTTTTTCAAGTAAAGACCTCCGTTTAGATTTGGCTTACTTTGACTATCAGTTTAATGAATCAATGAGTTTGCAGGGCGGTAAAATGAAAAACCCATTTTATATTCCAGCAGGTATTCCAATACTTTGGGACAGCGATGTTAACCCAGAAGGTGGTGCTTTTATATATGACCATGGTGAATGGCAGGGAACTTTGGCTGGTTTTGCTGTAGATGAACGTAGTTCAGCTGATGATGTGTTGCTTTTTGGTGGTCAATTAACCAAGGCTTTTGATATCAATGGTGGTGTTTTAACTGCTGGTGTTGGCTATTATGATTACCAAGAATTACAGGGTTCCATACCGTTATTTGATGGTAAGGCCAGAGGCAATCGTTTGGATAACAATGGAAAAATTGCCAATGATTTTAATATTGTTGAGGGTTTAGTTGAATACAAGTCTGAACTGGCCAATCATCCTTTAACGGTCTTTGCAAGCTATTATCAAAACACTGCAGCAGATGATTTGGATACAGGTTATGCTCTTGGTTTTGGTTTAGGTAAAGTCAGTGACAGTGGTACTTGGAGCTTAGGCTATTCATATATGGATATTGAAGCCGATGCTGTTTATGCTTTGTTTAATGATGCCGATTTTGCAGGTGGTGAGACGGATGCCAAAGGACATATACTTAAAGCAGGATATGGTTTAAGAAAGAACATGTCTTTAGGTATGACCTACATCAGTTCTGAACAAGACCAAAGTAAAGCAGAACAAATTGACTACGATCGATTACAATTGGATTTGGCAATAAAGTTTAAATAATCAGACCTTGGATAAGTACAAACCCCATGAAGTTTATGGGGTTTTGACTTTCTATAACAAGTACAGGATGCTGTGCCTGATGCGACGAGATAAGATGGTTTTGGCTCCTTGGTACATGGGTTCTAAGTTGTCAGACAGTATGATTTTACCCGCCAAATCAGTTTTGATGATTTGTTCATCTTTTAACACTGAAATGAATTGTCTGAACAAGTTCTTATCAAAGAAATCTGGCGAATTAAACTCATATAACAGTGAAAGTTGACTGGCAACTTGATGACACAATGATTCGAGTTCATTACTGGTTAAAGTGCCAGAGCCTCTTTTTTTGAGTAAGGCAATAACTATAAAAAACCGTTCGTAAGTTTGCATTAAAGCATTGGCTAAAACCCGAAAACTGGCGGCTTGTAATGAACCACCTTTATGCCTTTCAAGGTTTCTACCAGCGGAGACCAACAAATCCAGTTCTTTTAAAAGCTTAATGGTTTTGCGCCCATACTCAACAAACTCTTCTCGGCTCCATTTGAGGAATAATTCATTTTTGATGAACGGATATACAATGGCCATCATGCGTAAAACTTCCCTTCTGGGGTGCTTCAAATCATTGATAAAGAACATGGCAATGAATGAACTGGCAGCAAATAAGTGTAAAACATTATTTCTGTAATAAGTCATTAGCACGCCCATTTCATCTTTGACCTGTATCACATCACCAAGGTCGTGATTAACACGCTGAATAAAACCTAAAAATATACCTTTTTCAATGATTTCTTCGACAGAAAGCGTAGTCACAGTGATGCGATTTGAATATGGCAATGAAAGAATTATTTTTTTGTAAAGTTCAATTTGAGTGGTTAAGTTGGTTTCTGAAGCAGCGCGGTTGGGTGTAGACAATAAGGTAACAGCTAAAAGATTGATAGGGTTAACATGCGAGGCTTCATTAATTTTGGTTAAAATCTGTGTGCCAGTTTCTGAAACTACATTTTTGAACCATTGTGGTTTTTCTTTTACATCTAATTTAATGTTTCGCCAATTTGCTTGGTGTTTATCAAGTATATCGTCTAGCTCGATGGGTTCTGAAAAGTTTACAGTTAAGCGACCGTAATCATCTTTCAATAATTTAAGGGTTTTAAATAAGCCACCGATGGATTCTTTCTTTTTGCCTTTTCCACCCAGTTCATTTTTATAAGAAGCCCCTTCCATCAGTTTTTCATAGTTAAGTGATGAGGGTACAAACACCAGAGGTTTACTGCGTTCATTGAGGTAACTACGTACAGTCATGGCCAGCATACCTGCTTTGGGGTGTAATAAACGTCCAGTTCTAGAACGGGTGCCTTCAATAAAGTACTCTATTGATACACCATGGGTAATCAGCGAACTGAGGTATTCGGAAAATATGGTTGAATACAAAACAGAATTGAATGATCGGCGTAAAAAGAAGGCGCCTGATCCGCGCAGAACTCGACCGACAATTGGTAAATTTAAATTGATGCCTGCTGCAATGTGAGGAGGTACAATTCCCCTTTCATACAATGAATAAGAGAGGATTAGATAATCGATATGACTGCGATGACAAGGTGTATAAATAATCTCTTTTTCGGTGGTTAAATTTCGAAATTCGTCAAAAAAGTTTAATTTAACACCGTCATAAACTTTGGTCCAAAACCACCTGAATATTCCACTCATGAATTTGATTGAAGAATACGAATAATCAGCCGCAATTTCCTTGATGATAGCCGCAGCTTCCTTTTGTGCTTTCTCCAGAGGTATTTTTCTTCTTTCAGCAAAATGAGCAATTTCTTGTTGAACAATGGGTCTTTTGATGATGTTTTTTGCAATGGTTCTTCGATGAGACAAATCTCTTCCTACCACAGCAGTTTTTACACGGTTGTTGTGTAAACGCAAAACACGTGAAAGTTTATGTGCCATTTTGGCCGGTTCATCTAAGGTGTCCATAGTTTCATTGATGACAATGGGTTGGCTGAGTCTAATCAATGTGTGTTTGCCATGAACTAAAAATGAAATGAATTTTCTAAAACGGCCTGTGATGCCCCATTTTTCTGAAAAAATAACTTTAAAAAAGCCATGATCACGATCTGGTGCACGGCCTAAAAAGACAGAGATGGGAATCAATTGAATTTGTTTGTTTGGGTGTTTTTGAATTTGTGTGATGAGACCAGTCAGTTGATTTTCAAATTCTTTGTATTCGGTCTTTCTGTTCCAAAAACCCACAGTTTTTTCAGAAGCCAGAATACTCTTGTTGAGTTTGAATTCATCATCTAATTTGAGTGGTTTGGGTAAATTCCCACGATTAATTTCTTCCCACAAAATACTTCTTGAAACAGTTGATTCAGTTGAAAGTACGTATATAAAGGGTGCCTCAAGATTAACCCCTAAACTTTTAAGTTTGGTGGGACTGTATTCCACTTTGACACGAAGGTAGAGTAATTTGCTCAGTATTGACATAGTTTAAAGCTGAAAAAGGGCCGATAATCGACCCTTTTATAATAACAGATTTTAAAGCAGGTTATTTTTCACTGACCCAAACACCGTCTTTCTTGACCATGTTCATGACTTGTGAAACGTTTTCACCAAAAATATCAAAGCTGACATTCATTGTTGCAGCGTCACCATTTACTTTGACATCGCTGACATCTACTGAACTTAACATGTCATCCATTGATATGCCGTAAGCATTCAAAATGTTTTTTACACCACCAAAAGCAATTGAGCCTTTGTCTAAAGCTTGGTCAAAGTTCATGTTTTGTACTTCATCCAATGAGGTCATGTTCAAAGCTTTGGCAGTTGAAACCATTGCAGCGATGGCCGCTTTGGTTTTGTCTTCACTTAAAATGTCATTTTCACCAGCCCAATCCATCGCAGCACCAACAATTTTCGCAGCCGAATCACGTTGTGCTTCTGGAAGCATGGGGTTAGATTGAATGCCTTGTAAAACTTGATCTTTACCCATCATCAACATCATAGGTAACATGGCACGAGCTTGTTCTAATTGTGGCTCAACCATGCTGTACAAATTATCTTCAGCACCATCAGCTGTTAACATAGTCATGGCTTGAGCAAACTGTGCTTTATCATTTTCAGAAATGTTTTTGGTTTTGTTGTTTTCAAACTCATTAACCAACTCATTGTACTGTTCTTGTGTTAATGAGTTTTTAATTAAAGATTTTAAATCGTTAGATTTCATCGCAACAACTGATGCCATAAATGCGCCATCAGGCGTGTTGGTATCTAACTTTGCGATATCGGCTTCGGCTGAATTGTCATCGCCTCCACAAGCAGTTAAGCCCATTGCCGTTATTAACATAAGCATTAAAAATTTAAATTGTGCTTTCATTGTGATCCTCTTCTGTAGTAAATATTAATAAAACGCTGCATTATCTCTTGAATGACTCAATTTAACAAGAAAACACTATAAAATGTAGCGGCTCAAGTCTTCATCTTCAGACAGCTCTCCGACAGTTTTGTTAACATGTTCGGCATCAATAATGTATTCTTGGCCGGACTTGTCAGGGGCATCAAAGGCCACTTCATCGAGGATTTTTTCTAAAACTGTATGTAAACGTCTGGCACCTATATTTTCTGTTTTTTCATTCACTGACCAAGATATTTCAGCAATGCGTTTGATGCCATCTGCAGTGAAAGTGAGGCTGACGTCTTCAGTGCCAATTAAAGCTTTATATTGTTCTGTTAGTGAATGCTCTGGTTCTGTTAGTATACGTTCAAAGTCACCACTGGTAAGCGCTCGTAATTCCACTCGAATAGGTAAACGTCCTTGAAGCTCTGGAATTAAATCTGAAGGCTTGCTTAAATGGAATGCACCTGAGGCTATGAATAAAATGTAATCTGTTTTGATGGGGCCATATTTGGTGTTAACTACTGAACCCTCAATCATCGGCAGTAAATCACGCTGTACGCCTTCTCTTGATACTTGTCCTGAACCACCCATGCCACTACTTTTTGCGACTTTATCAATTTCATCAATAAAGACTATGCCATTTTCTTCGGCCTGAGTCAGTGCTTGTTGTCTGATTTCTTCCTCATTGATGAGTTTTTGTGCTTCTTGTTCTATCAGAATTGGACGAGCTGCTTTTATGGTGAGCTTCTTGGTTTGTTGTTTTTTCTTGCCCAAATTTTCAAACATACTTTGAAGTTGGTCGGTCATTTCCTCCATTCCCGGAGGACCCATTATGTCCACCCCAAGATTCATATTGATTTTAATTTCAATTTCTTTGTCATCCAGTTTCCCTTCCCTTAAACGAGTTAAAAACTTGGTTCTGGTTGAATTGTCCTCTACCACTTGTTCGCCAGGAATGGGTGATTCACGCTTGGGTAACAAACAGTCTAAAATTCTTTGTTCGGCGGCGTCTTCGGCTTTTTTAGTGACTTGGCGCATGGCTGCTTCACGGGTTCTTTTCATTGATGATTCAACCAAGTCACGAATGATTGATTCAACATCTTTACCGACATAACCCACTTCTGTGAATTTAGTGGCTTCTACTTTGATAAAAGGTGCATCTGCTAAAATGGCCAATCGTCTGGCAATTTCAGTTTTGCCAACGCCTGTTGGCCCAATCATCAGAATGTTTTTTGGTGTGATTTCTTTGGCCATGGCATCATCCAGCTGCATGCGACGCCATCGGTTTCTCAAGGCAATGGCTACGGAGCGTTTGGCATTGTTTTGACCAATTATGTGTTTGTCCAACTCTTGGACGATTTCTCTTGGTGTCATTTTTGACATAATGATTCCTTATAAATCCAATGTTTCAATGGTTTGGTTGCGGTTGGTATAAATACAAATGTCGGCAGCAATGTTTAATGCTTGTTTAACCAGCTTTTCAGCAGGTAATTTGGTATTTTCAATCAATGCCATGGCAGCAGCTTGTGCAAATGGACCACCAGAACCAATGGCAATCAATCCATGTTCAGGTTCTATGACATCGCCATTACCAGAAATAATCAAAGAAGTGGTGTGATCAGCCACTGCAAGTAAGGCTTCAAGTCTACCTAAGCGGCGATCGGTTCGCCATTCTTTGGCCATTTCTACGGCAGAACGAACCAAGTGTCCAGAGTGTTTTTCTAACTTGGACTCGAAAACTTCGAACAAAGTAAAAGCATCAGCTGTTGCACCAGCAAATCCAGCTAATATTTCATTGTGGTATAAACGTCGAACTTTTCTGGCGTTGGACTTCATGACTGTGTTACCTAATGTAACTTGGCCATCACCACCAATTACAACTTGTTTGTCATCGCGATAACTGACAATGGTCGTACCACGGTAATTGTGCATTGATTCTTTCATTTTTATTTGTAATTAAAGATAAGTTCCTAAGATGGGTTTTAACTTGCAAAAATCAATTGTTGAAACAGAAACATTTGATTCAAAAAAAACACCCCTTACTAAGAAGGGGTGTTTGAAACATAAAATATGTTGTGAATAAGCGGTAAAATCACCAACCTCTTGAACGTTTGGCTTTTTTGAATCTGCGGTTACGTGCACGGCTTAATGCTTCTTGATCTTTGATGCCTTCCCAATCTTCAAGAGAGAAAGGACCGTTTTGTGCATAAACCAATCTGGCACGACAGAAATCTTTGTATTCCAACATTTCTTCTTCTACCGCGTCCATGGTGCCATCAATGACAATACAGTCATCGACATAACCAATGCCTGGAATGTGATCGGGTATTACATCATTGTCATCGATAAAATATTTAATAGTGGCGTTAATTTTTTCTTTGTTGCTGTCGGTGATAACCCAAGTTTTGTCTTCAACCATGCTTAACATCATTTGCAGACAGCCTACTTGGTCTATTACATAACCATCTGTACAATTTGAACGCACTTCACTTACTTTGTTTAAGGCTTCTTTAACATCAGCAGAATTGATGTTGGTGCCATGCTCTTCGATAAACTTATTAAAATGTGCTTTGACTTGATCATCAATATCTATAGAAATAGTTGCCATTGTGTTCCTCTTTCAGAATTAATTTATGTATTATAAACAGCCTCTTTGATAAATCAAATGGCTGAATCGATTCACTTATATTATCATTGCTATGAATTATGCGGTTACTAAATATTAAAATAATTAATCACACTTTGTATAAGTACGTTTTGGTGATGCTTTTGTTACTTGGTTTTGTGGTTGAGGCAAAAAATAATAGTTTAGAGACTCAGGCTACTGAGCAATTGAATGCCATCTTGGAAAAACATGGTTTAGTCACAAATCCAAAGTGGCATACTGTTTGTCTGAGTTTAATAGAAGCTCTTTCTCTTAATTTGTTTAACGAGTGTTTGGTAATTGATGCCAAGTACCCCAATGCGTATTCTTTTGCTAATGGTAAGGTGGCTATCACTTGGGGGCTGCTTAATCAGATCAGAAACAATGATCAATTGGCTCATATTTTGGCTCATGAACATGCCCATTTAAGCTTAAATCATCACCAACAGGTTCAAAACATGTTACTGAATCCGCCGACATTTTTCACCAAGTCACGATTCAAGAGGTTCCATCGTAAGCTTGAGAAGGAGGCAGATGAGTATGCTGAACAGGTTTTGTTAGCTCACCAGAAAGACCCCTTACAAATCCATCATTATTTGAAGCGAATAGAACCATGGCTTGACGAGGTGTCTCAAGACCATGAAAAATTAAAAAAGCGCATTCAAACTGAAGCCTTACCTGCTGAATTCACAGAAACATTTTGGCACAATGACTGACTATAATTAATGCCGCTTATGGTGTTCAATGTGATTGCTTGTCAAACAATGGCATTGTGTATTGTTACTTATCACACGCATCATTGAAGTTTATTTTGTTTATAATGATTACATGAAGTTAAACAGTAAATCTTTATTATTGATCATTATATTGGCCTTGGGTTTGTTCGCATTGGTGATGGTATTGATATTAGCAGAAAAGCTTTTAACCATCTGGCAATACCTACAAGACGCGCCGCTTTGGGTTTCGGTGGTGTATGGACTGGTCATTGTTTTGGTTGCTGTCTTGCCAGTGTGGTTGTTCATAAAAATAACCCAACCCAGCACTCAGAAAGAGTCTCCAATAAAAGTTATTGATGAGGCCACATTACAACAAGCCATTAACACCGCTCAAAAACGTGGTGTGGACACCCATGCAGCTGATGCTGAAATGAAAGAGCTGCATCAACGTCGGTCAAGTGGTCAGTTTCATATCAGCTTGTTTGGCAGTGCTTCTACAGGTAAATCTAGCCTGATTAATTCATTGATGCCAGAAGTTCATACGGTTGTTGATGTGATTAAAGGAACCACTACCGAAGCCAAGCGCTACAGTTATGGTCAATTGTTAATCACTGACCTGCCTGGTTTTGATGCAGTTGAACAAGGGGTATTAGAAGTACTTGCCTTAGAAGAAAGTCAACGTGCCCATGTGGTGGTGTTTTTATTAAATACTGACATGTCTCGGCGTGAGATGTTGTTGTTTGAAAAATTAAATCAAAGTCACAAACCGATGGTGGTTGCCTTGAATAAAACAGATATTTATTCTGATGCTCAGTTAGCAGCAATTACGGATGCAATAGAGAAAAAAATTGAACAACAATTTCCTGTGGTATTAATTAATACTGGAGGTCATAAGTCAGTTACAGTGGTGGCTCCAGATGGCTCTGAAAATACAATATCAAAAGCCGTGCCTCCAAACATCAAACCCTTGCTTGAAGCCATAGAGTCAGTTATCCAAAACAATCCTGATGCGCTGCATCGCTTTCGGGATGCTGGTATCCTGATGCTGGCAGAAAAAAAGCTCAATCAAGCCAGTCAAGAACACAACTTGGAAGTGGCCGCTCAAACCATTGAAAGACACACCAAACGCGCCATTGTAGGTGCATTGGCTTCAGTGGCTCCGGGTTCGGATTTAGTGATTCAAGGAACCATTGGGGCACAACTGGTAAGAGAGCTGTGTCAGCTTTATGATGTACAAGTCAACCAATTACAGGTAGACGAGGTATTGAAGTCGGCAGGAGGTAAACTACGAACGTCAACTTCTTTGGTGTTGGCAGTTGCTGGTAACGCGTTAAAAGCGTTCCCAGGTGTTGGGACGGCAGCTGGTGGCATCATGCATGCTGTGGCATATGGCATGATATTCAATTCATTAGGTAAAGCGGTTTTGACCAGTGTCAGCACACAGGGACGCTTAGATACCGAACAAACTAAATTAACATTTGAGGAGAACCTACTTGGCTCATCCAAAGAATTGGCGAAAGATTTGGCAAAAATGGCGCTCAAGATCAGGCGCGAAAAAAGTGACAGTCAAAAGAGCCAACAACAAGATTCACGTAACTGAATTTGATACAACAAAAGAACCAAAGCTTGAGGCTACAATTAATGAACAAGCTTTAAGTAGTTTGCGACAAGTGTTGCATGATCCCAAAATACCGATCAGTGTCAGAAATCAGTTGCAAGCTGATTATAAAAATATTCAACGGTTGATTGAAAAGCTGGAAAATGAACAAATTCACGTGGTTGCTTTTGGTAAAGTCAGTACTGGAAAGTCCTCTTTACTCAATGCAATCAGCGGCAAAAAACATTTCAACGTCAGTCCATTACATGGTGAAACCAAACACACCAATTACTTAGACTGGCCCTGTTATAAAACACAATCAGTGGTTTTGATTGACACCCCAGGCACCGACGAATTTAAAGGTGAAGAGCGTGAAGCAATGGCTCAACAAGCGGCTAAACAGGCTGATGTTATTTTGTTTGTTGTAGACGGCGACCTCAGTGAATCGCAAAAGCAACAACTGGACATCATTGCTCAGCCCAATAAACCAATTATCATTGTGCTAAATAAAGCTGATTTATACACTCATGATGAAATTGAAAGTATCAAGGCATCCATTCAGAGCAAAACACAACATATTCACAGTCAGATTGTGTCTGTTTCAGCTGACCCTCGGCCACGCACGTTAATCATTCAGTTACCCGACGGTAGTGAACAGGAAAAAATTGAAAGACCTCCCGCACATATCAATGAACTTAAGCAACTCATCTGGGAAATGCTTGATCAGGAAGGTAAAACAATAACCGCATTAAATGCCAGTATATTTGCAGGCGAAGTATCTGAAAATGTAGCAAAAAAAGTCATTGAAGTTCGTAGATCTGCAGGACAAAAAATCATCAGAACTTATTGTATGGCCAAGGGTGTTGGTGTGGCATTTAATCCAGTTCCAGTGGCAGATTTATTGTTTGCTGCAGGGCTGGATGTGGCGATGATTAGACAATTGTCAATATTGTATGGCTTGTCATTGGGTAAAGTTGAAGCCACTAAATTAACCACCACCATCATGGCTCAATTGGCCGTGTTGATGGGGGCGGTTTGGGGCGTAAACCTGTTGTCATCAGCCATGAAAACAGTCAGTGCCGGTCTCTCTACCACCTTGACAGCCACAGCGCAGGGTTCATTGGCTTATTACGCCACTTATTTGGTCGGTCAAATTGCAGAATATTACTTTATCCAAGGAAATTCATGGGGTAAGGATGGGCCTAAAACAGTGGCTAAAAACATTGTAAAAAACCTCGATCGCAATTCAATTTTGTTAGAAGCACGAGAACAGATATTAAAGACATTGAACCGCAAATCAAATTGAATGAATTATATAAGGTCTACTTAAAAGAGTCATACTTTTGCTAAAGACAATGGTGCTTTGGCCCTGTGGCTTTATTGGCGGTTCGATGGTGATAATTTTCATCGTTAAAAATTAACGGAAGCAAAGCAGACGTCCTTGTCCCAGTGATTCATTATTTAATTGGTTGGTAGATATAAGTCAAAATTTCAGATTCTGAAACAGTCTTGGGGTCGTTAGCGTACACTTCCCAAGTGTTGCCATTGCGACTGAGTTCATTTTCTACAATGTAAGCATCTATCAATGCATATGAAGCTTCGCCCTGATCATAAGAACCTTTTTGGATGTATTTAATGGCTTTCCCGGCGTATGTTTTTCCGAGTTGAATGTTACCCGTTTCACCTTCAATACTGCTTAAATCAACTGGAATGGCGGCATCAAATTGCCACACGCTGTTTTCCCAACTGCGAGTAATGGCCAAAGGCATACCAACAGAATCAATGCCATTTTCACTCATAAATTGTGTCAGTTCGCCATAAGCCGCAGCCAATACTGCACTGAGGTCCTCGCTGGTGTTTCCTGATGTTGAAATGTAAAGTACGTTTTGAGCTTCAACTTGTTCAATGGAAAAACCAGAAAAATCGTAAACAGGCTGTGATTCAACCCATGATTTCAAGTTTCTTAATCCCGTTTCATATTGGGGTCCTAACATGCTATCCATCATCATGCCAAAATAGCGCCCTAAAATATCACCTTTGAAATCTACATCAAACACCCAAGTCACTTCAGCAGAATCTCCCGTGTCTTTGATCAGCACACTTGACCAAGCAGGCTCATCGCCTTGGTCATCGAAGTACAATTCAGCCTTGACCAAATCATTGGCTCTTGACTCAATAATTTCTTGACTGCCACTACCCACTTCTTGGTTTCCTTGCCAAGCCATTTTTGAACCTACACCATTTTTTGGGCCGGTAAATTGATATTGAGCATTGGGGTCAATTTTTGCCCAAGGAGACCATTCATTAAAAGTATGCATGGAGTTGACCGCTTTATAAACCACTTTTGCAGGGCGGTCTATGGTTATGGTTCTAGAAACTTGTACTTTATCCTTTAAAAAGAACAAGCCATAAGCGTAAAATGCCACTATCAAAAACAGCAATGCAAAAAAGATATATTTAAAAACCCTCATGATGATAACTCTATGTTTTGACTGACTGAGATGATAGCATATACCGCATGAAAAACCTCCTGAGTTTAGCAGAAAATTTTATCCTTGAGAGCTTGTTGTTGAGCCTGTTCGTTGGTGTGTTGCTGACGACTTTGTTGGTCTGGTTTTTGTGGTCACGAGCCAAAGGCCAATGGCAATTGTTACACGATGAAAAGATACACTCAGAACAGCAGCTGCATCAGCAACAAATTCAACAATTACAAACTGAACATGAGCGCCTTGAAGCTGAACATGAGCGCAATGAATTGGAATTGAAAAGGCTCAACAACCAAAACGTTAAACTATCAGAACAATACCGCTACAGCAGTGAAAAAGCCAGTCAAGCTGACAAATTACAATTGCAATTAACTCAAGCTGAAAAGCAGTTAACGGAACTGAAATCTGCAATTGAGCACCAGCAACAAAGGTTCAAAGAACAAACCGAATTTATCAAGAATTCTCAAACCACATTATCTGATCACTTCAATACATTGGGTCAGAAAATTCTGGAAGAAAAAACCATAAAATTTACCGATCGCAACAAAGAACAAATGAATCAGGTGGTCACGCCGTTACAAAAACAGTTACAAGAATTTCAAACCTTGATTCAACGCAACGCCACAGAAGGGTTGGCGCAACAAAAATCCATGAAGTCGGAAATTGAACGGATTTATCAACTGAACCA